>JFJP01038377.1_pt1 | contig 17821 bp, 14 predicted proteins | sample 431651 | NCBI WGS metagenome assembly JFJP01 (sample SAMN02602958, study PRJNA72255) | Microbial mat metagenome, whole genome shotgun sequencing project. | biome: fresh water; feature: sink hole; material: water; isolation source: purple microbial (photo- and chemosynthetic) mats found in...
CTGGCACAGTCGACGGCTTTTTTGATGAGTAGGGGCTGGTAGGGCTCGGATAGATCCGGAAAGCGTGGCCCCCAGGCATCGACATTAGGTCCGCGCAGGGGATTTTCGCCCAAAAAATTCAGATGATCTCGGATGACCATTATAGTGCCGGGGGAAAAGAGCGGGTTGATGCCGCCAGCGGCATTGGTCAGGATCAAGGTTCGTGCACCCAGCAACGAAAGGACTCTGACCGGGAAACTCACCTCTTGTGTTGAATATCCTTCATAATAGTGGAATCGACCCTGAAGAACGGCGACCGGCCGGTCTTTCAGGCGGCCGATAAGCAGATTCCCCTGGTGGCTTTCGACGGTTGCCTGGGGGAAGTGGGGTATTTCTCTATAGGGGATCAAGTGCTCAATGCTGATCCGTTCGGCGAAATCGCCAAGTCCGGTTCCCAGCTGAATGACCGTTTCCGGTAGAGCGGCGAACCTGTGCCGGCAGAACTCGACACATTCCAAGACTGCCCGCACATGGCTTTCATGACTCATACTCACGGTTTGAGCGCGTGTTTCTCAAGAAACGCCCTGATCATTTTACTGTCGGCAGGCATGAGTTCGCAGCGTGATTCACGGTCGAGGATGCCGGCAAGAGATTCAGGAAAGGTAGGCGGACGGCCGATGGCTTTTTCGACGGCATCGCCGAATTTTGCCGGATGGGCGGTCGCCAGGCAGATCATCGGTATCCCGGGTTTCTGGTAGAGCATTGCCGCTTTGACGCCGACGGCGGTATGCGGATCGAGGACGTAATCATACTGGTTATAAAAATCAGCGATAGTTGAGGCGACGTCTTCTTCAGAAACTGCGGCAGCGGCAAAATCCCGACGAATCTGATCCAGGTGGACAGAAAGGTCGATCCTGCCAGTCGTGGAGAATTCGAGCATCAATTCTTTGACACGCTCAGGTTCCTTGTCAACGAGATAAAAAAGATACCGCTCGAAATTGGAGGCAGCCTGGATATCCATTGACGGGCTGGAAGTCTGTACGACCTTTCCAAGGGAATAGTCGCCCTTGTTGACAAATCGAGCCAGGATATCATTCGAGTTGGTTGCAAGAACGAGTTGGCGGATGGATCCTTCAGGCAGCATTCGTTTGGCGATGAAGCCGGCGAAAATATCGCCGAAGTTGCCCGTCGGTATCGAGAAGGTCAGCGAGCCATCGTTCTCATGCCGGGCAATATGCAGACAGCTGTAGACATAATAGACAACCTGCGCCAGAACCCGGGCCCAGTTTATCGAGTTGATAGCCCCGAGGTTCATCCGGTTTTTGAACTCTATATCGCTGAATATCTCCTTGACGATTGCCTGTCCGTCGTCAAAAGAACCCTGGATGGCGATATTGAAGACATTGCCGTCCATGATAGAGGTCATCTGTTTTTCCTGGACAGGGCTGACCCGTTTGTGCGGATGGAGGATGAAAATACGGATTCTCTCCTTGCCACGCACACCATAGATGGCAGCGCTGCCGGTATCGCCAGAGGTCGCGCCGAGGATGTTGAGCACCTCGCCGCTTTTGCCAAGCAGGTATTCAAAAAGGTTGCCGAGAAACTGCAGGGCGACATCTTTGAAGGCCAGGGTCGGTCCGTGGAAGAGTTCGAGAATGTGCAGATTGCCGTAGTGGACCAGAGGAGTCACCTCCGGGGTATCAAAGGACGTGTAGGACCGGTTGATCAGGGCTTTCAGGTCGCTGGCTGGAATATCGTCGATAAATCTGGACATAACCTCAAAGGCCAATTCGGCATAGCCGAGGTCTTTCCAGGCAGCAAGGGTCTGGCTGTCGATGCGGGGTATTGTCCTCGGTAGAAGTAGACCGCCGTCTTCGGCAAGGCCCATCATGACAGCTTTCGTGAATGATATCGGCTGGATGCCGCCGCGAGTGCTCAAGTATTGCATGGTGATAGTCTGATGACTTCGTTAGAGTGCGGAACGGGTGGAAAGGGGACACATAATGATTTACGGAAGGGTGCTGTTCTGTTCCAGATCGGAGATTTCAACACGCTGAGCGTCGTGCCAGAGGCCTTCCAGATCATAGAATTTTCTCTGTTCGTGATAAAAAATATGCACGACCACATCATCCAGATCAAGTAGGACCCACATGCCTTCCTGCAGTCCTTCGGCGTGGGAGGTTTTAAGCTTTTTGGAGCGCATTCCGCTCTCAATGGCCTCCGCCAGGCCTTGGACATGCCGGGTGGATCTGCCGGTCATGATGACAAAATAATCTGTGAAGGAGGCAAGGCCACGCACATCGAGGACGACCAGGTCCTCGGCCTTGTTATCCAGAGCGATCTCGGCGCACAGTCTGGCGATGTCATGGCCGCTCTTGTCGCGGAACTCTTTTTTTAGTTGTTTCATAGTTATTTGTGCCCTTTTCTCCATGGGCTGTCAATTTATTTTTGAGGTTTTTTCGGGGTTCGCGGTGGAAATTCAAAGGTAATTTTGCCGTTTTTAGCAAGCAGCAGGAAGGCCTCGAATGGGCGTTTTTTCTTTGAGATGAATCCCTTGATCAACTCCGTTCTGCCCTCCGCCAGCAATTGCTTGATATGAATCGGACTGATGGCCCTGTCCAGGATAATTTTACTTATCTTCAATCCCTTGGTCTCGTCGCCGACCATGGCCGACTCGGACATATAGGCGGCCGGTGTCTCGAAAACCCGGGTGCCGTCCAGAGGCGAAAGACCAAGCGGTTCCCCCTGCTGGATTGATTCGACATCCAGGCTGTCTGTCGAGTCGGCGAAGAGAAAATCAACCTTGTTGTTGACCAGACGGACGGAGGCAGTGAACGATTTTCCCTTTTTTGATCTGAAATCGCTGTAGGGTCCGAGAGTCTCTCCTTTGATGAGAAGCGCAATCTCGGCATCCGACATAACCCTGCCGCCCAGGATTTTTCGGATGGAAATCTTTTTGTCTTCCGATATATAGGCAGTCGGCGAGGAAAAGAATCGCCTGCCGTCTATCGGGCTGAAGGGGGCTTCTTCCTGTTTCTCGGTTTTATCGAAATTCTTGACCTGGGAGATGATGTGGCTGGTGAGAGATCGGATCTCTTCCATGAATTTTTGGCGGGAAAATTCTCCCTTGAGCATCCGATTGAGTTTGTGCTCCCATTCGCCGGTCATTTCCGGCGAGGCCAGAACGTCGATCTTCATGGCCTCAAGCAGGGCCATGAGCTCAAATGCCTTGCCGGTCGGGGTTAGATCTTTGCCTTCTCTGACGACATACTTCTCTTTGATGAGTTTCTCGATGATAGCCGCACGGGTTGCCGGAGTCCCAAGACCTCGCTCTTTCATGGCATCGGCAAGTTCATCATCCTCGATGAGCTTGTCGGAGTTCTCCATGGCGGAAAGGAGTGTCGCCTCGTTGAACCGGGGCGGCGGTGTTGTCTCCTGCTCATTTTTTTCAATACTGGCACAGCAGACTTCAGCATTGGTTGGAATGGCGGTGAGCACCAGGTCTTTGCTGTCGTCGTCGGCAAGGCCGTAGATGGCTTTCCAGCCGGCATCGAGGAGGATCTTTCCCTCTGTGAGAAAAGTCTCGTCGCTGACGACCGACAGGCGGCGGGTATTGAGATAGACCGCTGGAGGAAAGAAGACCGCCAGAAAGCGCTGCACCACCATCCTGTATATCTTCAATTCTGCCTCGGAGAGATTGGCGGAAAGGGTAGTGGTGGGGATAATGGCATGGTGGTCAGTTACTTTGCTGTTATTGAAGATCCTCTTGTCGAACTGGATATAGCCTTCACGGATGGCTTTTTCGGCAAACTGGCCAAATTGCCATTCGGTCTGGGTCTTGAAGGTCTGCTTGACTGTCTCCAGATAATCTTCGGGCAGATGCCGGCTGTCGGTTCTCGGATAGGTGAGGACCTTGTGGCGTTCATAGAGGGACTGGGCGATTGTCAGCGTGTTCTGGGCGGAGATGCCGAATCGGGAGTTTGCCTCGCGCTGCAAAGAGGTGAGATCGAAGAGTTGGGAGGAGCGCTGGCTTGCCTTTTTGCTTGTTTCCTCGATTGCCGCAGGTTTGCCGGTGCATCGAGAGACAATGCCCTCAGCCTTTTCTGGTTCCCAGATTCGGTCTGCTCGCTCGTAGCTGTCATTTTCTTCTCTGGAAAATTGCGGATCGATCCATTTTCCCAGGTAACTCTGTCCGGTGAAGGAGAACGTTGCCAGGAGTGTGCAGAATGCCCGGGGGACGAAACCCTGGCGTGCCTTCTCTCGTTTTACCAGGAGTGACAGCGTCGGAGTCTGCACTCGACCGCAGGGAGTCAGAAAAAAACCGCCCCTCCTGGAGTTGAATCCGGTAAGTGCCCGGGTGGCATTGATGCCAATCAGCCAGTCTGATTCAGATCGGCAGAGCGCCGTGTCTTCGAGCGGCAGCATTTCTTGATTGGAACGCAGGTTGGCGAGGCCATTTTTAATGGCATCGCGAGTCATGGACTGGAGCCACAATCTCTTGAAAGTTTTTTGTCCGACAGAGTTGTTCCAGACGAAATTGATGATGTATTTGAAGATCAATTCACCTTCGCGACCGGCATCGCAGGCGTTGATGATTTCTTTTACATCTTTGCGGCGGATGAGTTTCTGCAGGGCGTTCAGCTGACCCTTCGTGTCGGGAAGCTCTTTCAGCGGAAAAGACTCCGGCAGGATAGGCAGCTTATCGATATCCCACTTCTGATATACCGGGTCTATCTCTTCCGGATAGCAAATGGACACAAGATGGCCGATTGCGAAAGAGACAATATACTTCTCTCCTTCATAATGGGTTCTGGCCTTTTCGAATTTGCCAGGAAGAACCTTTACAATGTCGGCTGCAACGCTCGGTTTTTCTGCGATAATAAGAATTTTATCTGTCATTTTCAGGCTATTGGAAAGAGACAAAAAGAAATGTGTCTGTCTCACGGAATTTTGCCAGGCTGTCGGCAACAAAAGTCCCGTAGTTATGGACGAAAGAGTTGTGTTTCCAGATTGTTGCGATATGCCAAAGTGTGAGATACGGCCCATGGAGGGTGGCGGATCCGGGCGGAAAACAGTCAGTTGTTGTATAGGTCCGGGTGGAGTTTGTCAAATAGAATTTCAGAATATTCCTTGGTGAACTGTTACAGGTTTTCGCCTAAGTCATTGAAAACATAGGTTGTAAAATAAACCGCCGGTTGGCTACCCGGCACGCCGATATTTTCTGGTGCTGTTCAATTTGTTCCCTGGCTATCGAATGAAAATGGGTCAGGCTCATTGGCCGAGTTGCGGGTATTTCTGATGCCAGCATTTTCAGCTGTTTCCCGTGCATGTCGACCGGGAAACAAGTGGAACAAGCAAGTGTGCGGGTCTCAATGCAGTATCTGTCTGATCCGGCATTCCTTTTTAGAAAGTTGCGCGGATCATCGACGAAACTTCACGGGTCAAGGTAAGGACTTTTTCTGCCTGGGCCATTGATATCGATCCTGTGCCGCAACTCGGGGTGATCAGGGTCTGCTGGAAGACAGTCTGCCGAGGGACGCCGAGTTTTTCCAGTTGGGCTGACTGCTCATGCCATCTGGCCACCAGAGAGGTCGCTGATTCAATCTCGATATATTCAGGCGTGGTTGGCACAATGCCGGTGGCAAGGATGCCACCTTTTTCAAGAAAACTGCGCAGGTGTTCAGGGTAAAGAATGAGTTTATCAAAATAACTGTAGGCATCATAACTCAGGACATCGAGGCCGGAGTCAAAAATGACCGACCATTCGGTATTGGCGCAAACATGCACGCCGGTCAGGCCGCCTTCGGCCCGCACTGCAGCAAAGACTTCGGCAAGACAGGCGGTGATCTCTTCGGCAGAAATGGTGATATACGCTGATGAGCCAAGGCCCGCGAGTGCGGGTTCATCAAAAAATAGCAGTGTCCTCTTGCAAATTTCTGCCATTTTTCGGGTTTGCCACCGGGCTTTGAGAGCCAGCAGTTTGATGGCTGCGTCCCGCAATTGCTCATCGTAAAACAGAGCCCTGCCGACCTGGTCGACCACGCCGGTGCAAAAGGTGAAGGGGCCGGTGATCTGGCCTTTGAGGGCAATCAGATTTTCCTTGTGCTGTCGTGCCGACTCAAGAAATGAGAAGAAACCTTGGGCGACTGCGGGACTGAGGGTAAAACGGGATCCATCAATATCGCTTACGCCCTCGGTGATCTGTAGATATTCTTCATAGAATGCGAGGAGTTCTTCTTCAAAACCGGTGCCATCAGTATCAATAAATACTTTTCCATTTTTTTCAGTGATTCCGGGAAAGCCCGGAAGAAACTGGCGCAGCATCCCTTCTTCCTGATACATCGGTAGTTGTGGCCAGATCGGAATCTCGGGAGTGCAGGAAAAAATGAGTTCAGTGGCCAGGGAATGGTTGTCCATGGGCAGGCTGCCAATAAGCAAAGGAAGAGCGCGAGGGGAGAAGTCTGACATCCGTAGTATTCCTGTAATTGTTTTGTTTGGGAAAGAGGCAGTTTGAAGGACGTTGGTGACAAGACAGAAAATACTCGAGAAAGCCGATTTGTCACACTCTGTCTTTTTGGTGAGACGGTGTCCTCCGGGAAAAATCTCTTATTCTGTGCCGCCTTGAGAAACAATTGAGCGACACAGCCATGCGAGCCAGCTGTGTCGCTTTCTAGAGTAAAGTTTGCTGAAAACCGTGTAATTAATAACAGGGCACCTGAAAACTCCTGGTCATCGGGTAGGGGAAAGCCACCCAGACGGTAGCGCCGTCATGGGGACTGCGTTGCCATTCTCCGCTGACCATCCGCTGTTCGGTGCAGACTCTGGGTTGCGTCACTATAACCTGCTGCTGGTAGGTCACCGGGGCAACGTATACGGTTCTTGGCGGAGGCGGAAGCATGCTGTAGGTCACGGCAGAACCGATAATCAGGCCGGCTGTCAGACCCGCGAGGCCGTCGTAGTATCCGTGATGGCCGTAATAGCCATGATACCTCGGGTAACTGTACGGCCTATAATGAGAATGCCCGTAATATCCACCCCTATAGGAGTGTCCATCATATCCACGCCAAGCAAAAGCGTTTGTCGAAAAAGCGAAAATAATTACAGTAAATACTGATACAAAAGTCTTTATCATAATTTTCTTCTCTCGTGTTAATTTAGACGGCATTAACTGTTAAAAGGAACGGCCAGGATGACATTAGAATATGCCGATTAGCTGCCGTTGTCAATGTGTGACACCCTCCATTCTCCCTTCTTTCTTGACAACTCCTCTAATATATGTTTGATTGCTTGCGCTAGTTGTTTGGTGCGGGTGTAGCTCAGTTGGTAGAGCACAAGCTTCCCAAGCTTGGGGTCGCGAGTTCGAGCCTCGTTGCCCGCTCCAGTTTGAGATCGGGCTTGAGACTTTTCAAGTGTCAAGTGATCTCTCTGTACCGTATACCTCCTGCTTTTTTTGCAGGTAGGCATTCGAAAGTGGGCTCTGCCCGCTTTTTTTTATGTCTGTACTCCAGAGAGGGAAGGAAGCTCTCTCTTTAAGAGTTATGGTCCTTCTTTTTGATAAAACAAGTAAAAATTGATTGCAGATTTTTTGACCACCGGTTGCAACACTGAAGAGGTTGAGGCGATAGAGCGATGAGTGAATTTATTGTCGACAAGATTGAAGCGTTTGCCGAGGCTCTCCTGCCGTCAATGGGGCTGGAATTGGTTGAAGTGCAATTTCGTAGAGAAGGTCATGGATGGGTCTTACGCCTGTTCATCGACAAAGAGGGCGGAGTCAGCTTGGATGATTGCACTGAAATGAGCCGTGAAGTGAGTCGCTTCCTGGATGTTGAGGATTTGATCAATCATGCCTATCATCTTGAGGTGTCGTCGCCCGGCCTTGAACGGCCGCTCAGGTCTCTGGCTGATTTTCAGAAATTCTCCGGTGAAAAGGCAAGGGTACGATTGCGGGAGAGCCAGGACGGACAGAAAGTTTTCCTTGGGACTATCGGTCAAATAACCGAAGATTCTGTTACGCTACTACCTGAGGGTGGTGGAGAGGTGCATTTTACCATTGAACAGATCAGCAAGGCCAGATTGTCGTTGTAATGCTCGTGACAGGCTCGTTTGAGCACACTTTATAAATACACATATTCTCCAAATGAAGAGATGTAATACTGATGGGGTAAGAGAATGCTATCGGAATTGAAACGCATAATCGACCAGATCAGCAGAGATCGCGGGATTGAGAAGCGGTTGCTGATTGAGGCTATTGAAGAGGCAGTACAGTCTGCTGCCCGGAAGAAGCTGGGCAGTCGGCGGGAGATCGAGGTTCGCTACAACGAAGAGTTTGGCGAAGTGGAGGTCTATCAGTTCAGAAATGTCGTTGAGGCGGTCGAAGACGAACAGACCGAAATTTCTTTTGAAGATGCCAAGGTACTCGATCCTGAAGTCCAGTTGGGAGATGAACTTGGCGAGAAGATGGAAAACATCACTGATCTCGGAAGGATAGCAGCCCAATCAGCGAAGCAGGTCATCATTCACAAGATGAAGGACGCAGAGCGCGAGGTCATCTTCGACATGTTCAAGGATCGTCTCGGTGAGGTCGTCAGTGGCATTGTCCAGCGTTTTGACCGTGGCAATATGATTATCAACCTTGGACGAACGGATGCGATCCTGCCCAAGGATCATCAGATCCCGAAGCGCTCATTCAAACAGGGTGACCGTATCCGGGCATATCTGATGGAAGTGCGTCAGACCGCCAGAGACTCCCAGTTGGTGCTGTCGAGGACTTGTGACGAGTTTCTAGCCAAGCTTTTCCAGATGGAGGTTCCTGAGATTTCTGAAGGGATCGTCAAGGTCATGGCCGTAAGCCGTGAACCCGGATTTCGGGCCAAGATAGCCGTCAGTTCCTCAGAGAGCGATGTCGATCCGGTCGGCGCCTGTGTCGGTATGAAAGGTTCAAGGGTGCAGAATGTAGTTCAGGAACTGCAGGGAGAGCGCATTGATATCGTGACCTGGAGCCCTGATCCGGCAAAATACGTCTACAATGCACTTGCGCCCGCCCAAGTGAGCATGGTTATGGTGGACGAGGACGCCCACTCGCTTCTGGTTGTGGTGCCAAACGATCAACTCTCACTGGCAATTGGCCGTCAAGGGCAGAATGTTCGCCTGGCTTCGAAACTACTGGGTTGGCGGATAGACGTGAAAAGTGAGCAGCGCTATGCCAACCTTGAGAATCCGGGCTACCGATCAATTCTGGCAATAGACGGTGTCGATGAGACGCTGGCAGATGCACTCTTTGCCAAAGGAATTATCAGTGCTCAGATCCTGGCGAGGAGCAAGGCCGAGGATCTTGTTGTTATCCGGGCGATTGATGATGAATTCGCGGCGTATTTGATCAAGGCCGCCCAGAAAATGACTGGTGAAATGCCTGAGGTGGTTCCAGTGGTCGAGTCCATTCAGGAAGATGTATCCGGCGATGCATTTGAGGCTGTGCAGGAAGATATCCCTGGCGAAGCCTCTGACACTGCGGAAGATACTCCGCAGGAGGCAGAGGAAATGAACGATGCCGGGAAGATCGAGGACGATCAGGTGTAAAGTGCGCAGTGGCTGAATCGATCAGAACATGCATCGGCTGCGGCGAAAAAAAGCAGAAAAACGCCTTGCAGAGATTCGTCTGGAGAGACGAGCAGCCAGTTTTTGATCCCAGCGGTCATGCCAGTGGGCGAGGAGCATATTGCTGCCACAATGAAGTGTGTCTCCATAAGTTTACGAACCAGAAGAAAAAATGGAAAAGAATATTTCGCCTTTAGGGAAATAGCCGATATAATGACCCAGATGAGTGAAATTCCGGAAACGGGGGAAATCTCTCTGAGTAAAGGACGCTGGAGCGAAGGATATACGGGAGCAGAGAATGAGCAGGGTGAGGGTTTATGAGCTGGCTAAAGAGGCTGGCATGAGCAGCAAGGCATTGGCTGACAAATTGCAGGAGAAGGGGTTTGATGTCAAGGGCCCGAGTTCTACAGTTGATGTCGATATTGCTGAAAAGATCCGCAATACGGTCCTTAAGCAGGCCAACATTGATTTGGTTGAGAAGCGGATCACCGTCGAGAGAGTGCCCGAGGTCGTTAAGCGAAAAACTACCGTTATCCGACGCCGGCCCAGAACAGAATCCGATGAATCCGCAGCTGAACACTTGGAGACCGTCTCTGAAGAGAAAACACCTGTTGTCGAGCAGCCTGAAGGCACCGAGCGGGAACCTATGCCGCAGGCGGAATCGAAAGAGATACCTGCTTTGCCGACGCAACTAGTGGAAAAACAGGCTTCGACAGAGCCATCGAGTGAAATCATCGAACCTGTCGATCCGGTTTCTGCCGTGCCTGCGGTGGAACCTCTTGCTGTTTCTGCTGATAGCGTAACGAGCAGGACAGCGGAATCGCCTTCTGAAATACCCGCTCCAGTTTCTCCCGAGACAGCAAAAGTGCAGACCTTTGAGACCAAACAGTTCTTTCCGGAAAGGGTTGTCAAAAAAGACAGGACTGTTCCTGCACGTAAAGGTTTTGCTCGGGTTGTCGGCACGATAGAGATCCCAGTCGAAGAAGAGACACCTGCCCAGCGGTTCAAAAAGAAAGCTGCGGTCGAAAAGCCGGGAGTTGGCGGAAAGCCGGTGATTGCTGAACCTGCCGCAGTCGCTGGAGTTGTTTCTGATGAGGCATCGCGTGCCAAGAAAAAGGCTAAACGGGGTGTGCCCGCCATCGTCGAGGAGACTGAGGAAAAAGGCTGGAGGTCTGGCAAGGGCGGTGTCAAGAAAGGTAAAAAAAGTGTTAAATTTACCCACTTCGGCAGCGATTATCCGTCTCGTGGTTCGGGTAAAAGAGGGAAAAAAGAAAAAGGGCGCGATAAGGCTTTGCCGCCAGCCCCTGAAATGAAGGCCAGTAAGAGAAGGATCAAGATATTTGAGACTATCAGCGTGGCAGAACTGGCCAGTCGCATGAAGATCAAGGCCAGTGAGGTTATCGCAAAACTCATGGCATTAGGGGTCATGGCGACCATTAATCAGGCTGTCGATGTCGAAACAGCAATGCTCATCGCCACTGATTTCGGTTACGAGGTCGAGCAGGGAATTACCGAGGAAATCGGTATCCAGATGCTTGAAGAGGCCGAGGTTGGCGGTGATCTCAAGCCGCGCTCACCGGTTGTCACCGTTATGGGCCATGTCGATCACGGTAAGACTTCCATCCTCGATGCCATTCGCAAGACGGATGTGGCGCTTGGTGAGGCTGGTGGCATTACCCAGCATATCGGTGCCTATCATGTTCGTTCAAGCGCTGGAGACGTGACATTTGTCGATACTCCCGGCCACGCGGCCTTTACCGAGATGCGTTCCCGCGGAGCCCAGATCACCGATCTGGTTATCCTGGTGGTGGCCGCGGATGACGGCGTTATGGATCAGACACGCGAGGCCATTCACCATGCCCAGGCGGCTGGTGTTCCTATCCTTGTCGCGGTGAATAAAATTGATAAACCCAATGCCGATATCGACCGAGTTAAGAGAGAACTATCAGACCTGAACCTGGCACCTGAAGAGTGGGGCGGCCAGACAGTTTATTGCGAAACATCGGCCAAGCAAAATATTGGTATCGATAATCTTATGGAAAGCATACAGCTAGTCGCCGAGATGCTCGAACTGAAAGCCGATGCTACCCGTAAGGCTAAAGGCCGAGTTATCGAGGCGCAGCTTGACAAGGGCCGAGGAGCCGTAGCGACTGTTCTGATTCAGGAAGGAACACTCAGGACAGGTGATTTCTTCGTCGTCGGTCAGCACAGCGGCAAGGTCAGGGCCATGCTCGATGACAAAGGGCGCCAAATCAAACAGGCTAGACCTTCGATTCCTGTAGAGGTGCAGGGACTGTCGGGCGTCCCTTCGGCGGGTGATGAGTTTATCGTGGTTACCGACGAAAAGATGGCCAAGAGTGTCAGCAGTGCTCGGGCACTGAAGGCAAGGGAAATGGAACTGGGTGCCAATACCAAGATTTCGCTCGATAGACTCTTCGAGAAGATGAACGAAGGTGAAGTTCAGGAACTGAGGGTCGTTCTCCGGGCCGATGTCCAGGGTACGCTCGAGGCCTTTGCCAAAGCGGCCGAAGAACTTTCAACCAAAGAGATCAAGGTCAAGGCCCTGCATGAAGGAACCGGTACTATCACCGAGTCCGACATTCTTCTGGCTTCAGCCTCCGAGGCCATTATCATTGGTTTTAACGTCAGGCCGACTGCCAAAGTCAAAGAGTTGGCCCTGAAGGAAAATGTCGATATACGTTCCTACGATGTCATCTATCACGCCTTGGACGATATCAAGAAAGCAATGGTGGGCATGCTTGAGCCGACCTTCAAGGAAAATGTCATCGGCAATGCCGAGGTTCGCGAAATCTTTCATGTACCGAAGATTGGTACGATTGCCGGTTGCTCCGTAACCGATGGTAAGATTCAGAGGAACGCCGGAGTGAGGGTTCTGCGTGAAGGTGTGGTGCTGTTTACAGGCAAGATCAGCTCGTTACGCCGCTTTAAGGACGATGTCAAGGAAGTCCTGACCGGCTATGAATGTGGCATCGGTGTCGAGAATTTCAACGATCTGAAAATTGGTGACAACCTCGAGGCCTTTGTCATGCTCGAAGTTGAAGCGACACTCGATTAATTATGGTGCACTGTGGCTAGTTGGGACCCTAAGAAAACACTCGATTCCATCGGACTTGGCAAGAGCGAGCAGAAACGCTCTGTCCGGGTCGCTGATGTCATCCGCAAAGAACTGGCGATTCTGCTTTTGACCAAGGTGCGGGATCAGAAACTGGTAAATGTGCATATTTCTCGCGTTGAGGTCAGCGACGATATGAAATATGCCAGGGTTTACTTTACAGTCCTTGGCGATAAAAAAGCAGTCAAAGGGGTTGAAGCGGCCCTTGATCGGGCCAGAGGGTTTATGCGAAGTCATCTTGCCAAATCCTTGAACATGAGATATACGCCGAATCTACAGTTCAGGTATGACGAAGTTTCTGAAAAGGTAGAACATATCGAGAATATTTTCCAGGAAATCGCAAAAGAGGGGCCGCGAGGTGAGGAGAATTCCTGAAACAATTACCAGGAGCATCTATGAGAAGGACAGCTTTGTCCTGCTGACCCATGTCCATCCAGATGGCGATGCCTTGGGATCTCTACTCGGTCTGGCTAATATCCTTGACTGCATGGGGAAAAAAGTTTTTTGTTTTCTCGAAGAGCCTGTTTCTCAACTGTACACCTTTCTGCCTGATGCATGCCGAATTCAATCGGATCGCAAAGCCCTGCAGGATTTTATCAGGCAGGATAGCGACGGTACGATTGCCATTGCCCTTGATTGCGGCGACGACAATCGCTTGGGTAAATATAAAGAAGAACTGCTGGCAATAACACCGTTTCTCGTCATAGACCATCATAAATCCCACAAGGATTACGGCGAATATCGATGGGTTGAACCCACGCGGTCATCAACTGGCGAGATGGTCTATGAGTTGGCCATGGCCCTTGGGGTGGAGATTTCATCTGCCTGCGCGTATAATCTCTATGTGGCAATCTGTACAGACACTGGTTCGTTCCGGTACGACTCAACACATGCCCGCACCTTGCACATCGCTGGAGAATTGGTTGAACGAGGGGTGCAACCGGCAGAGATAGCCTGCCACCTCTATGATAATTTCAGCCTTTCCCGACTCAGGCTTCTGGAACTTGTTTTAGCGACCATGCAATTGTACGCCTCAGACCAGATTGCCTGTATCCATGTTTCGCAGGAAATGCTCCGCCAAAGTGGTGCTGAATTACAGGATGTTGAAGGTTTTATAGAATATCCCCGCTCGTTGAGTACTGCTAAAGTCGCAGTTTTTATCAAGGAAGGGCAAAATGACCAACTCTCGGTGAGTTTGCGGGCAAAAGGAGAGTGCGACGTCTCGGAAATCGCCAAAGTTTTTCATGGCGGCGGACATCGTAATGCTGCAGGTTTCCGTTTGAACGGTAAATCGGTCGACCAGATCCGGGCCGAAATTGTGGCTTTACTGAGCCGTGATATTGAAAGATGCGATAGAGGAAAAATTGGTGCCTGAAGATCTGCCAATCGAAGTGAAGCCGATTGTTGATCAGGCCACGCAGCCACATTTTGAGGCGGGGGTCTTTCTGATTGACAAACCGGCGGGTCCTACTTCTTTTGCCATGGTGCACAGGCTCAGGCGCGTGCTTGGTATAAAAAAAGTAGGTCATGCGGGCACATTGGATCCATTTGCATCTGGCTTGCTTATTCTCTGTGCCGGACGTTCTGCAACCAAACACATTTCTTCTTTCATGCAGGGGGAAAAAGAATATCTTGCCACTCTCTGCCTTGGTGTTGAGACAGATACCTTTGACCCTGAAGGAAGGGTGACACAGCGTTTGCCGGTTGGCAGGATTTCCGCAGCTGAAATCGAAAAATGCCTCAATGAATTTCGAGGTGAGCAGTTGCAGGCCCCGCCGGTCTACTCGGCATTGAAACACAAAGGGCGTCCGTTATATTATTATGCCCGCAAGGGTATTGAGATTGTCAAGGAAGCGCGGCACATCACTATTCGAACGCTTGAACGGACAGATGGTGATGGAGATCTTCAGGGTGATGAGGCTTTGCTGTGTGTTCGGGTTGTATGCAGCAAGGGCACATATATCAGGAGTCTGGCAGCCGATATCGGCAGAAGACTAGGCTGCGGCGCATATCTCAAAGAATTGCGCAGAACTCGGAGCGGCTGTTTTTCGATTGAACAATGCCTGCCCGGAGATGTTTTTTCGGCAGAAGATGTCAGGGAGCAAGTTATGAACTCTGCCATGTCCCTTGAGCAAGCGTGTAAACTCTTGCAATAATCAGGCGAGTTCGATAGTGTAGCAGAAGAAGTATTAACATGGAGAGCACCGTATTCCCGGGGGACGCCACCTTGCTTTGGGGACGGTCTATTCATGGCGCGTACACCGGGTAGTTCCAGAAAACGTCTGGAGGACACCGGGTGATCAATTGACCATCACAGGATTTCGAATTTATAATAGAGTTAGCATACAGCTTCAGGAGGATCGTTGTGGCCCAGACAGCAGTGAAAAAAACCGAAATAATTGAAAAATTTAAAATTCATCCTTCAGATACCGGATCTTCAGCAGTGCAGATAGCCCTGCTTACCGACCGTATCCAGTATTTGACAGAACACTTCAAAACTCATGCAAAAGACCATCATTCACGTCAGGGTCTGCTTAAGCTGGTAGGCCAGCGTCGCAGTCTCCTTGACTACCTGAAGAAAAAGGATCTGCAGCAGTACAGATCGTTGATCCAGGAGCTAGGTCTTCGCAAATAGTACAGTACTTCTGGTGTAGTATCGTGTGGGTACATACGTCAGTGCCATGCAGTCACCTCAGCCTGCTCCGGTTCTCTGGAGCAGGCTGAGGTGTTTGTTATTTGAGGCAATCCGATTAAAAAAGAGCATACGGGGCTGGTGGATAATCCAGTCAGGATAATGGCGCTGGGCATTTCCCTGATGCTGAACATCTGGAGAAAACATGTTTACAAAAGTAGAAGCTGAAATTGGCGGAAAGATAATTTCTGTCGAGACCGGCAAATTAGCAAAACAGGCATCAGGTTCTGTCGTAGTGCGGTCTGGTGGAACCATAGTGCTCGTTACGGTAGTTGGGGCTCAGGAGAACAGACCTGATGCGGGATTCTTGCCGCTGACCATTGAATATCAGGAAAAACTCGCGGCAGTAGGCCGCATCCCCGGGAATTATTTTCGTCGTGAAATAGGTCGGCCGAGTGAACATGAAATCCTTACTTGCCGGATTATCGACCGTCCGTTACGACCGCTCTTTGCCGACGGCTATTGTGCTGAAACCCAGGTGATTGCCACGGTTCTTTCAGCTGACCAACAGAATAATCCCGACGTTCTTGCCCTTACTGGCGCTTCCTGCGCCCTGACACTCTCGGATGTACCTTTCGAAGGACCAGTAGCCGGAGGTCGGGTTGCCTGTGTCGACGGTGAATTTATCCTGAACCCGACTGCCAAGGAACTTGTAAATTCGACCATGGACTTGATAGTGGCTTGCACCCGCAAGGCTGTTGTCATGGTAGAAGGCAGGACCGATGAACTCAGCGAGGATATTGTTCTTTCGGCGATTTTTTATGCTTTTGAGCAGTTGCAGCCGCTCATCGACTTGCAGGAGAATCTGCAGCAGACAAACGGCAAACCCAAACGCCAGGTTGAACCTGTGGTAGTGGACGAAGCGCTACTGGCAAAGGTTCGGGAAATAGCCGCTGCCGGTATGGGAAAAGTTGTCTCCACCGCCGATAAAATGGAGAGAAGCGCACTTTATGCTGAACTCAAGTCCACTGTGATCTCCACTCTCGATGAGACTGGCGGGCGGTCCGGTGAGATAGCTGAATTATTGTCTTCCTTCAAGAAATCCTTCATGCGGGCCAATATCATTGATCAGGAAATCCGGATCGATGGTCGTACCTTTGATCAGGTTCGACCGATCAGTTGCGAGGTCGCTTATCTGCCCATGACCCACGGTTCCGCCCTTTTCACTCGTGGTGAGACCCAGGCCCTGGTCACTGCCACACTCGGTAGTGAGCGGGATCAGCAGAGGGTTGAAACCCTTACAGGCGAAGAAAATAACCGTTTCATGCTGCACTATAATTTCCCTCCCTACTGTGTCGGAGAAGCCAGAGGCCTACGCGGTCCTTCCCGCCGTGACATCGGCCATGGAAATTTGGCAATGCGTGGGCTTGCAGCAGTTCTGCCCAGCGAAGAGGATTTTCCTTACTCAATCCGCATCGTTTCAGAAGTTCTCGAATCCAATGGATCTTCTTCCATGGCGACGGTCTGTGGCGGCAGCATGGCCCTGATGGATGCCGGTGTTCCGATCAAGTGTCCGGTCTCAGGAATTGCCATGGGTCTGATCAAGGAAGGCGAGAAGGTCGTTATTCTCTCAGATATTCTTGGAGATGAAGATCACTTGGGCGACATGGATTTCAAGGTTGTGGGAACTCAACACGGCGTTACTTCCCTGCAGATGGATATTAAGATCGACGGAGTGGACAAGACTATCATGGCTGGCGCCCTGGCGCAGGCCAAGGCCGGCCGCATCCATATTCTTTCAGAGATGGAGAAGGGTATTGGGCAGGCAAGAGAAGAGGTCGCCGAACATGCCCCGAAATACTTTGTCCATAAGATCAATCCAGACAAGATCCGTGATATCATCGGCCCTGGCGGTAAGATCATCAAAGAGCTTTCGGCCCAGTACGATGCCAAGATAGAAGTCGATGATTCAGGACTTGTTAAGATGTTCACCGTCAATGGAACTTTGGCAGAGGCGCTTATCCAGCGGGTCAAGGAAATCACCGCCGAGGTGGAGATTGGTGCGGTCTATAAGGGTATTGTCAAGACTATCAAGGATTTCGGCGCGTTTGTAGAAATACTGCCCGGCACCGATGGTCTGATCCATATCTCTGAACTTGATGTCAAAAGGGTTGCAAAGGTTACAGATGTGATCAACGAAGGTGACGAGGTGGAGGTTAAGGTCCTAGATGTGGATAACAGAGGCCGAATTCGTTTGAGCCGCAAGGCCCTTATGGAATAGTCACTGAAGATTCCTTGGTTTTTCTGAACGCCGACTCAAATGAGTCGGCGTTTTTGTTGGCTCTGCCTAGTCTACTTATTCAGCAAAAGGATTGAGATACATGACCGAAATGGAGGTTTTGGTGTGTTGGTTGTATCCGGAAGAAACAATTGATTTGCAAATGCCCTGTTATCAAAGTCATGCAGCTTCGGGAATGGATGTG
>JFJP01041323.1_pt1 | contig 17821 bp, 20 predicted proteins | sample 431651 | NCBI WGS metagenome assembly JFJP01 (sample SAMN02602958, study PRJNA72255) | Microbial mat metagenome, whole genome shotgun sequencing project. | biome: fresh water; feature: sink hole; material: water; isolation source: purple microbial (photo- and chemosynthetic) mats found in...
TTGACCATATACACCTTCTTGAATTTGAACTCGCCGTATTGACTCGGTGCGTATACGTGAGAAGCAAACACCCAATACACTCCATCCATCCTGCCGTCCGCAAGCATCTGCATCTCGTTCATATTGACGAGCTGCGTATCCCTAACCGGAAAGCCTCTCTGGAAAAACGCCTCGCCGTACGAGCGAATCTGGAAGGGAACGTTTCCTTTCGTAGTCTCGTACCATACGTCGATCTTCTCGTAAAGATCTTCGAGTCTCGAAGCTGTGGTGTAGCCTTTGCGGCTGTTCAGCACCAGATCTGTCTTGACTGCATTTTTCGGATCCCGCAGCATGCTGTACAGTGCGGCTTTCAGCTCGTCGCTCGCTCTGCTGTTCTTTTCAAATTCTTTCTTGTTCATTCTTTACTCCTTGTAAAGTACCTTTCGGCCTGATTGAGAGGGATTAGCCTCTTCCCTTGTCGTCGCATTCCGCAAAGCGGACTGCAGATTCCCAAAACTTCGAAGATTGAAGCTCCTGGATCTTAAATGGTCTCATCTCGCCGGAAAACACCCGATGCATCTTCATATGATTCTTGCATATGAACGAAACCTTCTCCCAGGTCTCCTCGTTAGGAAACTCCGGAAACTCGCCTCGCAGCGCGTCGATGTATTTTTGAGCGTGATCCTCATGCCCGTAGGCAACTATCCTTCCCTCCTTTGCACGTGTAGTATCTATCTTTCCGAGATCGTGAAACAGCGCAACAAGCTGCAGCTCAGGATCTTCGGGAAAATGCTGCTTAGCGTATTCCAGTACCAACGAGACGTGGTTGAATACTGAACCTTCCGCGTGCCACTTCGGAGGTTGCGGAGTATCTCTCAATGCGAGACAGATGTCTTTCGGAAGTCGAAATATTGTGATTGACATTTAGCTCCTCTCTGCGGCATCGAATTCTGCACTCGCGTATCCATTCTGATATCCGCAATCCAGAATCGTGTCGGCAAGCTTCAAAAGCTTATTTTTGTCTTCTGTTGAGGCTTTCATCTCTTGCAAAAAAGAATTGAAAGCGTGAAAAGCTCGGTACGCCTCGTAGCCTTCGTCGAGGTAGAAGTCTTTACGAGTTTTGTCCTGCTTCACTTTCTTACCTCTGAAATTACCTTCTGAAGCTGCGCCACAAGCGCTTCTGCTTCTTCGACTGTCATTGTAATCGTAACCAGATCGTCATAATCGTAAGCTACGAGATAGACGCCTTTTTCGGTAGGCGAAACCTTTACATTTTCGCGAGTATCCATCACGCTACCCAAACCACTTTGTCGAGACCCATGGTAGTTGCACTGTAGCGAGTACCACGCTGCGTCTGCAGAGTGAGAGCAACGCCGTTCTGCTCGACGATGGTGTATACGTTGTTTCCGCCTGACTTGAATTTGCGACCGACGAGATTTTCAGAATCTTGAACGACGGGTTCGGAAAGCGGGCTTGCGGTAATTTTGCAAGTCATCTGATGCAGGCTGTACGACATGGCGCCTTTGTTGATCGAGATGTCATATTTTTTGGCAATTGCATCAAGAGCGGCGTTGATGTCTTTTCCGATGCTTTCGATGATCTGTTTGTCGAAGAATGTTTTAGTCATTTGTGACTCCTTTACGAATATAATATAAGAAAATAATCGGCTATTCAAAAATCACTAACTATTATTATGGAGAACTTAATGAAAATATTCTTAGAGCAGTACGGCGGATTGGAATTCACTAACGTTAAATTTCGTCCGGGCCAAGCCTTCACAACCGGTTTCGGATTAGACAACACCTTCGGAAAGTTCAGAATACACAACGCAATAGACAGGGGGAACCGCGGAGAAGATCCGAATGCGAACCTAATATACGCTCCTTTTGACGGAGAGCTTCAATTCCTCTCAGAATACGGCGGCGGTTTCGGGTCACTTCTTCGCCTGAAAACCGCTTTCGGATTCGAAGTCCGGATCATGCATATGGAAGGCTTAGAACCAGGCGTTGTTGATGGTCATGTTACCGCAGGCACCTTGCTCGGTCATGCTGGCGTGAAAGGTATCGGAACCGGCCGGCATACTCACACGGAAGTGGTTAGTGTGGAATCCACCAACGAGATGCTTAACGAGATTCTCGAAAAGAAGCATGGTGTAGAGCTTGCAAGGGCTGTTATTGACGAACACGATGCTGCTGTTTATATGGGAAAGCAGAGCGTTGAAGAGCCCGACTATCAAGCTGCTTGGGATAGGGAAATCGAGAAGCGAGGAATCGCAGTACTTAGACCGTTCAGCTGCCTGCGTATTGACTACCACGATGCGAGACTCAAAACCTTTTACAGCTCCCAAGCGCTGTTTGGATTCTAAATGCTCGAAAGCGCTGTTAACACCATCATTGGACAAAGTCTCGCGTGGCATTTCAAATGGCCCGACGGTCCGCATCTCAAAGCACCTATATGCTTCGACGGCACGGGAATTTACAAGCCCGCGGAAGGAAACGGAATACCTGTCTACTGGGAAGCGAAGAATCTCAAGAAGCCAAGTTCCTTTTCCTTTAAGGATCTGCAACCTCACCAGATTGCGAATCTTAAAAGAATCCAGGAGCTTGCACCGCAGACGATTTGCTTGTTTTTGATTTGCGTAGATTACGGGCGGGCAGACAAGCGAATCTTCGTCTTCAAGGATATGGCATATTGCGATCTTCGCAAAGGCGAATGCAGGAATATCCTCAAGAAGGAATTCGATAAGCGAAAGAATTTCGTGAGGATTCAGAAGGATAGAATCAATTTCGATGAGATAGTGAATATGCCCAAAGATTGGGAATACACGGAGGAAGATAAATGCAATATGAATTTAGATGCGACAAGTGTAAACGAGACTTCGAAGTAAGCGCTCCTATGAAAGATGGTCCTGGTAAGGCAGTGTGCCCCGAATGCGGTATTCCTGCTCATCGCAAATTCTCGCTCGGCGTACAGGTCCCAGATCATATGCGAGCGACCGGAGACCCTGTCCATAATTTTGCCTGCGATACGATGCGCCATGCAAAGCGTCCTTCCGGCAAAGGTAAAGTCATCTACTAATTATAAATGGCAAAGACATATACGAGCGGCGAAGAGCCGAAATCAGCAATACGCAAGCAAGGCTTCCAGGGCTTTTTGTCTTCAATGTTTGGATGGAGACGCTCTCCGGATCCAAAGAAGCAGTTAGATTTTATTACTGTCGACGCTTCCTCTGAAGAAAGACTGACGCAAGCAAACGCTGCGGAAAGAATAATGCCTGGAAAGCTTTCTACCAAGCTTGACGAGCTGTTTGAAAGCTGGCTGCATGACACCTCAGATTCTCTCAAGGAGCTGATGGACCGCGCTCGCCGCGTTGATGCGCTTACCTATGCTAAGCTTAACGATCCCTTCATCGGCAAAGTCTGTAAGCTGTATGCCGATGAGGCAACGCAGATGGATGTGCAAGATCACCTCATCGGTATTGAAACACCCGATCCTCGCATGACAAGAGAGATGTACCGTCTGCTCGGTCAATGGGGCATCACGCAGCAGCGAATCCACGCAGCTATCGAGCAATTAGCCTCTTATGGCGATTGTTTCTGGTCTAACAAGATCACCGAAGCTGGCGTCGAACGTATTGTACCTCTCAAGCAGCTGCAAGTTAGCGACAGACTGGAATTCAACCCTGTCGACGCAATGGAGAAGATGAAACGGCAAGACGGTTCCTTCTCCTCGCTATCTGATCGGCATTCTCTCATTCAGACGATGTTGGACGATATGGAATCCACAGAGGATTTTTCTAGTCTCTTTGACACCAAGCTCTTCGGATTCGCGCTACAGAATGATCTCGTCGTTCCACCCTGGGCGATTTCTCATTTCCGTGTAAGCTCTGATGCTTCAGAGTTCTATCCGTTTGGCGTATCCCCTATCCTCGGAACGCTTGCACCGTTTAAGCTCACAGCATCAAGCATCACACTGCAGTCTATTGCACGCGTGTTAAGCTTCCCGGTCACCCTCTATAAGGTAAAGACGTCGGAGAGCGCAGACGAGGGAAGGCAATTTTCTACAGTCGAGCGCGTCAGAGAAGCTTACGACAATATCGGCGTTACTCCCAACGGAGGAAACTCCGAAGTATATACCGTCAACACAAAGATATGGATGCCCGATGGCTTGCTAGATGTCGACGTAAAAGCCTCGCAGGTTGATATCGGATTTATCGAAGACATTAAGATGTACGCAGGCCGCACAGCAACAGCTTCCGGCGTTCCGCAGGGTTATTTCTCTGACGAGTGGGGGCAATTCTCCGAAGCATCTGGCGTCTCGCTGGTAGAGCAGTCTAAACCTTTCGCCAGAGCAACCTACTCTCTGCAATCTGCTTTCCTTGACGGCCTAAGCGACCTATATCGGTTACACTTTGCAATCAACGGCCTATTCGATTTCCGCACACCTTTTACTCTCTCGTTGAAGTTTCCTGCCGAATCCGTTAGCGATAGCAAAAACTCTGCTAGGCAGTCGAGCTTGGAGATGGCAACGAGCGTTCTGGATATGATCCGTACAGCGATCGGCAGCGATGAAGAAGAAGGCCTCCCGCCGGATATTGTTAGAGATGTCATCAGCAAGTATACCTTTTTGGATCCACAGGATATTGTCAAGTGGACTCGAGATGCATCGTACTCCTCGGCTACGAAAGACAGCAGCGATGATGGATCCGACAGCGAACCCGACCTCGAAGGCGACATGGAAGACGACGAAGAGGCTTCTGGAGATTCGGATATTGGAAGCATAGAGGATATTGACTTCGGAGAATCCAATAAGCGAAGAGCCAATCGCATCCGCGAAGCCAGATTCAAAGAGCTTAACAAGCGCTATAAAGAATCTGCTGGAGATTTGTACTTCCGCGTGTTGCAAGAATCCGCTATCGGCGATTTTGTGCGAGATAAAAACCATGTGCATATCAGTGCTGGTCTTCCAAGCTATAGCGATTTGATGCTAGAATCTATCGAGAAAAATCGCAAGGGTGATATTCCTGCAAGACTTCAAGAGTTTACTATCCGAGAAGCTCTTCAGCAAGTAAAAGAAGATAACGCCACTAATTTATGATTGGGAGATAACAATGACTAGATTTACAGAAACCGTTTCGATCGATAATAAATTATTCAAGCCTCTTACCGAAGCTGCTCTTAATGAAAAACTTCAAGCGCTTTCCGCAGACTCTCGCAAGCTCATTGAAAGCACTCATCCCTCTGGAATAACAGCCTGGGAAGTTCCTATCTCTAAATATGACGAAGTGAACGCGAACGGAAGGCTCTATTCCAAAGCTCTTTGGGAAAGAGTAATCAACGAGCAGCGTAATATTTGGCAGGGCGGGCCCATGCTCGCGGATCATCCGAGCGGAGAAAACGACGGAAGCCCAGACAAGATTTGTGGTGTATGGCTAGAATCTCGCATCGCTAATGACGGGTACGTTTACGGTACTTTTGTACCATCTGGTCGGCTCGGCGAAGATCTTCAAAAGCATCTGAAAAACGGTCTCCGTGCAGGAACCAGCTCGTCTGGATTTGGCGATCTGATGCATGATAACAAGACTGTTGATCCATCGACGTACATGATTGAGCGCCTTAGCGACTGGGTACTTACACCAAGCCAAGGTACTTATTTTACATATGAGGATAGTACTCAAGAGACAAAAAATGCATCGGACTCACGCTTAGGGGAGTCTGCAAACAAACCGGTAAATGTTGTTAGGGAGAATGTAATGAAGCTTACCAAGCTAGAAGAAAAGAAATTCCGCAAGGATATGTTGGCATTTTTGGAGGACGCTGAAAGTCTTTCTAGCCCGACAGATCGCCTGCAGGAATTCGAAGAAATTCTGTCTTATTTTGATGAGGGCGCTTCGCCTGACCTTAGGGAAACCGTAGTCGCGAAGATAGCCGAACAACGCAAGGAAATCGAAACCAAGCTAACAGAAGCTGCAAAGTTTGCTGAAGAGCTGGGCGTAACGGGCACACAGGATCTCAAAGAGAAACTCACCGTCATTGCGGAAGATACAGAAATTCTTAAGGCAGAAGCTACCGACTGGAAGCAGATAGCTACCGCTCTTCAGGAAAAGCTTGATAAGACTCGGGCAGACCTTCAGGCTCGTCCCACCAACGCCTACGTATCGCATCTTCGCTCGAAGATGAAGAAAGCATATACGGAAAAGAGAGATCAGGAAAAGCTTATTGCCGAAGCAAAAGCCGCCACCGCAGCTGCTGTAAGCAAGAAGACCAGCCTGCTCGAAGCTATCGATGCCGAGATCGGCGAAGCAAAGAAAGTAGTTGCCGATCGAGAAGCTACTATCGAAAGCCTTCGGAAACAAGTTGAACGGATGCAGATTCGTTTCAGCAAGTCAGAGCAGTCTCTCAAGGAAGCTCGTGACGAATTTGCGCTTTACAAAGCGAACGCGGAAGCTAAGCCGAAGATGATGGAAAGCCCTGCCGATGGTATTAGCAAGTACGTCAATTTCCGCGAAGGAACAGCTATCGATGCTTATTGGTCCGATCTCGTCCTGAGACACGGTGCTGAGATCAAGGTGTATGAAAGCAAGATTCGCAGCGCTAAGAGCTACAGAGAAGCTCAGCAAGCCTACATGCGCATTCTTCCTCTGCTGAATGAATCTGTGGACTACACAGCAGCGCTGCTTCCTGAATCGGTTGCAATCTCAATCGGTTGCAATCTCTCGCAAAGAGCGTGGCGTAATGCTGGAGAAAATGGGTGCTAATATGGCAACCACAACGTCTATGGAACGCATGCCGGACACATGGATATAAAGCTCAGCAAGGATTATACGGGGTCGCGCGACGGTGCACCCCGTAAGATTCGCCGTGTCGCTTTGAAGCTTGATAAGTTTCCTTTAGAGATATGGCGAAGCGGAAAGAAAGTTCAACCTCCCAAAGGCTTTCGCCTGCAGAAGGGAATTTACTACACGCCTGGTTCGGTATTCCCTGCTGAGGTTGATAGGATATCAGAAGACCTCAGCATTCAGGGTTTGACCGTTGCTGTTTGCACGGGACCGATTCATGCTGGTCGCGGAGCCTCATATAAGATATATGCTTGGAAGGAAAAAGGTATGAAAGAAACAAAAAGCAAAGGAATCCGCTGGTCTGTGCAAGACCAGAAAGACGGCATTTGTCCGATATGCCACGATGGCGACATGGGAGAAGATTACGATGATGACGGGCATCGCTACCTCTATCACACTCAATGCGATTTTTATAGCTACGAATGGGAAGAGCTTACCGGAAATACTCTTGAGGAGAAAAGCATGAAAGAAGCAGCTGGAAAATACAGACTTAGAATTACCACCTGGCAAGAAGACCAGCTAAAACGGAAGAATATTGTATTCAACGCGAAGGATGAAAAGATGGGCGGACTAAAAGCCCTAACGATTGCTGCTCTCGGAGGAGAAAAGCTCTCGAATGTACCCAAAGAAGAAATGCTTGAAATAATGACTGAGATTGAGTCAGACATGGAGCGCTATGGTTTCAGCGCTGCCGATTACGCTGCTCAGATGTACGGCGAAGAGCTGACGATGAGACTCATTTCGCCGACTGGTGAAGTTCTGATCAATTCGGATAGCGAAGACGACGAAGCCGAAGAAGATTACGACGAATCCGTCGAAGCTCGCATCGATCGCCTGACCGAGAAAGAGCTTGAGGTAGTAGAGCAACGCCTTGGTATTAAAAGAGAGTCTTCCGGAGACGAGTATCAGCTATTACTTAGTATCAGCTATTACTTGATTATAAGGCAGCTCGCCGAGCAGGTAAATCTCCTGAGGAAATCCTGACAGATGGAACCATTCCTTCAGAGAATATTCCAGCGCTGCTCAGTATTCTAAAGAGCGCTACGCCGAGTAAGCGGAAATATTCAGCAAGAGACAGATTTCTCGCCGGCCAATCTAGTAGAGAAGTGACGTCTACATTCTTAATGGATGCAGGTTATTCTAAGGATGAAGCCGATGATATGCTAGATAGATGGGAGAATCCAAAATACTAGCAACTTCTGAATTACAAAAGAGGCTTTCGAGCCTCTTTTTCTTTGTCCACTAACTATAAAAATGGACAATAAAACATTCGTAAGCCAGATGCTTTCCAGCAACGGAAAGGCAAATCCTCGGTGGAAGCCTTCTGAAGAAGATAAAGCTCAATTCGACTCTCTGCTAGGGGATTCGGTTTCCGAGAAGGTGTATTGTGCTCTTAACAATATCACAGAGACGCCTCGGGAAAGCTTGTTGCAGTGTTGATTATTGGACAAAAATCCCGTACGTCGTATCTCGAGATTAGCAGATACAGCACAGAACTCAACACGCAGGTGATCGGAGGCTTTTCAAAGCTTTGGATTTCTTTCTTGAGCAGCATCCGGAGTTTCGAGGACGAGAAGTTCGCAGCTATGCCGATCTGAGATATTTTCAAGGTGAGGTTAGCAAGCACATAGGGATGAAGCTCGTACGAGTAAATCCTCCAGGGTATTGGTATACGAAAGATTACGAGAGAGTCTGGCATCGCTCTAATTTTACGAGAGCGGGTATCGAGAAGACTCTTCCTATCTTCCACGAGGAGCTAACGGAATGGGCGAATATGCAGCTGAATGGATGGAATAGAATTTGGGACTGTGGTCAAAATGTTTGGGTTTTAACCTAATTTTATGGTGCCACTAATTAAAAGAATAGAATAACAAAGCTAGTTAGCTTAAGTTATTAGAATCGAAGAAAGGTAATTCCTGTTGGCTTTATATAGCCGATGGCCGCGTAGTTCGATACATCGAACCAGTTTCTCAATTTGAGAGTTGAAGCACTTTGAATTCATTCACAATCTCTATTGAAAAGGAATCATCATGGCTGGAATTAAGTCACGTATGCAGGAAGGCAACGCCGATCCTGTTGAAAAGCTTTATCGGGAAGAGAGAGCTTATAGAGCCGACAGGCTGACAGAAAAATGGTCTCGGGTACCGGAACTTGGAAAGGGCCTGAAGAATATGGATGCGGGCACAGCTCGCAATACCGCAATCATGCTTGAGAATCAAGCACGTGCAATGTCTCGGATGTCGGAAGCTCAGCTTTCCGCCAATTTCTCAGGCTAAACAGTATGGCCCCTTGAGCGGCGACGTTCAAGTAAACAGTATGTGAATTGCTGGAAACTCCCACGGTTAGGGACAATCAGCAGCTAAGATTTTATTTTGAAAGGAATAAATCGAATGACCAACGACTATGTGTGTTCGCAATGCGGCAAGCTTTTTAGCCGCAAGATGGCTTTTAGCACGAATGAAGCAGTGCTTTGCAAGGGTTGTAAGAGAGACGAGTCTTATAAAAAGACGCCAGGCTTAAAACAACAGCATGCAGAAAATCGGAAAGCTGGACTTTACAAAAAGTACGGCGTTACAAATCCTTCGCAGCTGGCAGAAGTCAAGAAAAAGATTTCTGATAAAGCGCTTGAGAAATTTAACGATCCGATTCAAAAAGCATCCATTCTTGATAAAAGAACGGCAACAAACATAGAGAAATACGGCTATGCAGCAGCTATGCAAAACCCAGAGATTAAGCAGAGAAACATCGATGCTCAATTAAAAGGAACAGGATACGTAGGATGGCAAAGCAAGGAGCTTCTAGAAGCTGCCCAGATATTAGCGCACTCGGATGAGGCTAATCTCAAACGGCAGGCAACGTCTTTGAAAAATTGTGGGGAAACTCACCACTTCAAAAACGAAGAGATTCTAGGCCACCAGTGGGACACCTACAAAGAGCGAACAGGTTTCGACCATCCCGCTCATAATCCTAGCGTGAAGCAAAGCATCAAAGGCTATCAATTCGAAGGAGAACACTTCGATTCTAGCTGGGAGCTAGCATATTTCATTTGGTTACGCGATAATAAAAAAGCGTTTATATATCATCCACCATTCCTTATGGATTACGTGGACGACGAAGGCAAGCAGCACGTATATCATCCGGACTTTCTGGTTCAAGGTGTATTCGTGGAAATTAAAGGCGATCATTTCTTCAATGAAAAGAACGAGCCTTATAACTGCTATGAAAAAGCTTTCTGGTGGAATAAATATAACGCACTTCTAGAGCACAATGTGAAAATATTGCGGTTCGAAGAAGTCAGGCAGTATTTAAGGTACGTCAAAGAGACGTACGGAAAGGACTTCCTGCACTCTTTCAAAAGAAAATAAAGTTCAACGACTATCCCGCAAGGGAGTACATCCAAGTGGATGGAAGCGCTTACAAGCTCGCTTGACGAGTTTATGATATAGTCTGATCTATATGGAAACATATAGCAGTCTCAATTGAAGCAGTTGAGACGGATCAAGCCTAACGAACTTGATTGAACAATAAATGTTACTCCTGAAAATATGCTTCGGCTCGTTCGCTTGGCTTATCCGAACAGCATCCGCGGAAAGATCTTCACAGAATTCGCAATGGAAACAGCGCGCGATTCTATCAAGTACATCCGCCCCGTGTATACCAATTCGCAGACTGGCCGCTCCATGGATGACCGCGCCAACGGCGATCTCAACCTTGACGGAACCAACGAGTTCGGCAGTGCAGATTATCGCAAGGCGATGTATGAAACTACTGAAGATCGCTACGGTACCGAAATCGCTAACGGAACTGTAGTCCAGACTGGAACTACTTCCGCGTTCGTGACAACTTTCGCTGGAGCAGGTACTCCGTTCGGCACTGCTGGTGCTGCGTATATTCCTGGCTACTCCGCAATCTATATCGGCGATGAAAAGAAGATCCTCGCTCTGCAGTCTCGTGACGGCAGTTGGTTCTTCGGAACTCCGGTAATGGTTGATGCGACTCACTGGTACAAGATCACTGCCGTTTCGACAACTGTTGATGGTGTGCTTACTGCCACCCTTCATGATTCTGCTGACGGTATTACCTTCGCTGCTGTTGATACCGCAATCACTGGCGTAAAAGCCTACGGTCGGTTTGACTCGGAAAATGACCTTACCGGTCAGTATCTTGGTGAAGTCGAACTCGTGATGACTGACTACCAGTTCCGGCCTCGCCCGCTCTCCCTCGGCGTTACTTGGACTAAGCTCACTGAGCTGGTTTTGGACACTTCCTTCGGCGTTAGCGCAGAAGAAATGCTCCTGGATGCCGCTGGTCAGGAAATCAAGAAAGCGCTGGACTTCCGTGCTGTTAAGTTCGCTTACCAGAACGCTGTTCAGAAAGCATCTGCGAACTACGTGGCGTTCAATGCTGAAGCTGGTGGAGCAACTGACGACAGTTACTTCCATACCGCTCAGCTCATCAATCAGCCCATCTCGCGCATCGGGGACATTCAGTTGAACTCGATCAATCGTGGTGGTGTATCTCGCATCGTCGGTGGTCCTGCTGCCGTTACTTACCTGAAGCTGTACAAAGGCTTTACGACCAAGGGTGCACAGCCTGCGATCGGTGGACATCAGGTTGGTGAAGTGGATGGAATTCCTGTATTCAAGGTCCCGTCCTCGATCGTGCCGGATAACGAGCTGATGACTGTGTGGAAGAACGATGCGAATGAAAGTGACGTATCGATTGCTTTCGGAACGCTGTTGCCCTTCTACTCGACGGGTGCTATCGTAAGGAAGAACTTCTATACCGAAGCGGGCGTAGCGCGCTTCGAGGATGTTCAGGCATTACAACCGAACTACCTTGGTAGAATAAAAATCAATGGCATCAGAGAGATTCAGTAACTAAAATCTAGCGTAAGCTAGTTTCGAAAGGCCAGCAAATGCTGGCCTTTTTTATTACTCTTGTGCAAGAATCCCTTCAACCTACTTATATTGCTGGTACTAATTAACTATGAAGAAAATAACATGTATCATCTGTAATAAAGAGTTTGAAGCGAAAGATGACAGCTCCGCGAAAGTCTGCAGCAGGTCTTGTCAGACAAGACTTGGAAGAAGAAACCGTGAAGACTACGCAATGCTTCAGAAGCGAACGGAAGAGACGAAGCCTTGCCCGGTTTGCGGCAAGCTTTTTCACCGAGAGCAGGAAGACTCAGATAGGGTGTGGGCTCAAAGAGTGACGTGCTCATTAGCCTGTAGAGATAGAAAGCAAAGCCAGACTAGAGGTTGGGTAAAGGAAGTCACCAGACAGTGTGAAGTTTGCGGAGAGGAGTATGATAGCAACACTGGACATGGTTTTACAAGGACTTGCTCGCGAAAGTGCGCCTCGGTTTTGTCTCATGCTAATGGCAAAACCTTAGACCGCATTAAGGCTTGTGACGAGCGCACAAAAGAAAGTAAGAAATGTCTTGGATGCGGAGAACTTGTTTACCGAAAACGACATGAAACCGACAGCAAGTGGCAGAAGCGAAAGTATTGTGGTAATCCTAAATGCAATAGAGGCGACCCAGCAGAGAGATTAGCAGCAAGTGCGTGGTGTCGAGTGGCTTTGTACAAACAAATCGAAGAAAACTACGGCATACCTTTTCCGAATTATAGCAGACCTGCAAGCGACGTATTCCATCTCCTGGAAACTACTCTTGAACTTCCACCTGCGAGATATGCTGTGTACGGTAATGGAGAAATCTACCTAAGCGAGATCGGTGTATACCCCGACTACTTCAACGAAGACTTAAAGCTGATAATTGAGTGGGACGACTACTCTCATTATAATTCCACCTTCCAGCATAACGAGAAGAGCAATAGAAAGAAGCAGCTGATTAAGCAATACTTCCCAGGTTATATGCTCCTCTCGATCTCGCCAGAGAAAAGAACGACAGCTGAGATTGTTGAAGCTCTTGGTAAAATCATTCACCGGTTAAAATCTAGCGTAGCTAGTCTACGCTAATGTAAAAGCTTCAAGCCTGTCAGAAATGACAGGCTTTTTTATTGTCTTCTTTTGAAAATTCCTGCTTAGCGAATTCCGAACTCAAACTTTCTCTTCTCTCCGAACAACCAATTGTAGGTTAGCGCGTCGTGACACACAATGTTTTTCTGTAGGATGTCATCCGCTTCAGGTTTGTCAACCAAAGCTTTTAATCGCGCTCGCATCTCGACGACGTTGTCTTCCATCAGCTCAACACCATACACGGTGCTTAACGCTTGCAAGGGATCATGCCCCAGCGCGAGTTTGCGGCGAAGAATCTCGACAAGGAAATTACCATTCCCTGCAGCAGGATCGCAAAACGTACGCTGCGGTTCCCACATCTCTGCTGGTAGATGCTCTAGCATCTCGTTTACCAATTCCGCTGGAGTAAATACCTCTGCGGTCTGCTTCCTTCTCGCTTTGCGTGTTGCTTCAGCTACTTGCATGCAGCCTCTATGTATGCGATTTCCTCTTCGGTAAGATTGAAGTGAGCGTATATCTCGGCGTCGGTCCAATTATGCTCAAACCCAATATCAGGTATCATGTCAAACAACGCCTTTGAGTTGATTGGAGTTGCTTTTACCGAGCGGACAATCATTTTCACCAAAGAACTCTGTAAATACATTGACAGATTAATTGCTTCCAGCTCAGAGCTTGTCGGAATAAATGCTACAGTGCCTCCTACCGAGAAAACAGGACCGATGGGCTTCGCTCTTCCCAAAACAGAAGAGGAAGCTCCTGCGTTAGGCACTATCACTTTCCAGGTGAACCGACCAGAATCCTCGATCCCTAGCTTTGGTAACTCTACCACATCAAGGTTTTTTTCATCTCCGACCCCTTGAATGCACGGATATCCTGCAGAAATGCCAATTGCGTTGTGTAAGAGCTCTCCTCGGAAAACCTCTCCTTTTGAGTATTTACTGGAAAGAGCTGGAATTTTTTTACGAAGCAGCTTGAGTAAGATGGAGGCTACTGCTGGAGAACTCTCCCGGGGGAAAAACCCTAAAGGAAAAAAGTTTTCGGAATTCTTAGCTTTTGGTGTTGCCAGAAACCAGACGGTTTCTGTGATCGCGTTAAAGGTTGCTAGCGGGTTTTTTTCCAGAATCTTAAGGTAAGGTTGCATCTCATCTCGAATGGATGACGCCCCAAGAGCACACCAAGCATACGGTGTGATAAGACTCACGTAGCCTTTCGATATCTCCATAGAAAGCCTCATAAACGAAGGATAAATGCTCTTGGTTTTTCTGCCCTGAAGAACGCCTTCCACTTCTTTCCCGGTTTTGACCTGATACGGAGGATTTCCTATAACTACATCAAATTTCATCGTATCTCCAGTATAAGCTAAAGCATCTTGGAATTGAACGTTACTATAACCCTGCAGCTGCAACACATTAACCATCGCCGGCTCAATCTCAAAACCGTACAGCATCCGGCTACGAATATGCCCGTCTCGCTTTGCGAGATCCGGATACGCAGCGATGAGCGACTGATTAGTTAGTAAGCGTTTACGAAGCTCCCTAAGAAACGTACCCCTGCCGCAAGCGGGATCCAAAAACGTCAGCTCAGGCGTGATATTTAGGTTTTCAAAAAGCCTGTCGAGCATCTCGTTCACTAGCGATGCTGGTGTGCTGATATCCAAGTCGCTTCGGTGAGAGAGACCTTCCAAGGTAACCTGCTCGTCGCTAATCTTCGCAAGCAGCTTGGTTATGTCACTTGCATTGGCGGACCGTTTTCGCTGTTCGATGACTTCTGATATTAACATTTATTGTGATCCTCGTATATAATATAAGAATGGTTATTAGATGCTCAAAAGCTTGCATACGAAAAAGTCGAGCTGCTTTTGAATAGCTGCTAAGCCTACCACGTCGATTATTGCGTGAAGCTCGTCCTTCGAGATTTGGAGGTAGCCGTTGCAGTCAGCATCGCTTATAGACCGCAAATCCTCCACCGTGCGAACGCCGCGGCCGAGTACCACCCAATCCAGCCAGCTCAGCACCTGCAAGACGCGTGCTTTCGAATCCAGCTCTGCTTTCTGCTTCGCAGCAGCAGCCTTCGTAACCTGCTTCGTTTTTCCCCCAGCTTGACCACCAATCCCCAGCTGTGCGCGAATCGCTTTATCGGTGAGCTTGATATGATCTAAAAAGCCTTCAGGCAGATCGCCGATATCGTCTCTAGAAAGCAGCTGAGCTTTGATTTGCTTTGTGAATGCAAGCGCGAGCTCGGCGTCCATCGGCGTGAACGCGAGCGATGCATCCCATACAAACGTGGGCAAACACTCGTATAGTGTCTTCACCGCTGCCGGAAAAGATTGCTTCGTGGCTTGCGCATGCTGCAGCGCTACGGTTGCCTGCGCAATGAGCGCCGATTCCGAATCGAAGCAGATAATAGGCGTGATGGCTTTCCCGGGATAAGGCGTTCCTGCTCGAAACAGCGTCTGCACAAACTGCTCTGCAGAGTTCATTTTGCGAAGAATCCATATTGATTGCAGGCGATCGAGCGTCACGCCTGTGGTTGCTTTCCCGACGCTAACGACGAGTGTTTTTGCGTACGCACTCTGCAAGCGATTGATTTCCGTCTCGGCCGAGTCGAAGCTTCCGACCTCTTCCAGACCAGAGATTGCAGATACGTGATAGCCTCCCCAGCCACCACCCTCAGCTGTCAATCGCTGCAGCACGCGAGTGATCAGATCCGCAGCAGCGCAGCTGGGAGCAAATAATAGGATGTGATCCATCCGGCGGGCCAGCTCCGTATTCGTCATCAGGCGCTTCGCGAGCGGATCATGCGTCGTGGAGGTAAGATTACGGAAAAATGCTTCAACAAGATTTTCGTATTTGGGATCGAAGAATTTTTCGAGCGTTAGATTGTCTTCGATCTGCATGGTGGGATAAAGCTCTTGGAAGCGCTTGGTTGCTTCGAGCATGCCGTCGATCAGGTACAGCTTCGGAAGCGGGTAGCTCGCGAGAGGTGAATCTTTCGGTGCAGCGCGGATCGCTTTGAGCTGATCGACAACGTCGTATGTCCAAATATCATCAATAGTGAAGCGGCCAATCAGCTTATCAGCATACGGTGTGCCGGAAAGATGCAACTCGTGTTTGTGAGGAATCAGCTTAAGATATGCTTCGCTGCGAAGGGTATCGCTTGCGCGGTGAGTTTCGTCTACAACAATAAAATCAACACCCTCTGCAAACAAGGCTTTGCAGCTATCTTTCGTGTCGTCAAGTATCTGCCACGACGCTTTGATTACCTGAAAGCCGCTCTCTGCAGGCAATCCGTCTCGGATATCGCTGTATGTCGCTCCGGCGAAGCCGACGTGCCTCCGGATTATATCGCTGAAGGAAGCGTCCGCGTCAGGGAAAGGAGTGAGGATAAGCACGGTTCTCGCGTTTGCAGCTTGTGCGATTTTGAGAGCAAGGAAGCTTTTGCCGAATCGCGGTACGGCTTCGACTAATAACCGCTTGCTATTAGCATTGTAGCGATTGAAAGCCCAGTCAAAAGCCTGTTGCTGCTTCTCGTAAAAGTTAAACGAAAGCTTCCGGAGGTAAAAGTCGGTTTGTCCAGTTGCAAACTTTGAAACCTGTTCGTCGATATATCTGGGGTCTGAGTGGTCCTTCATATAGAAGACCTCTCGACCTGTAAACCAGCCTTCGTCTGCTTCGCCGTCCCACATTATTTTCGGATCGGTTTTCAGAAACGCATGCACTTGATAGTCTCGAATATTAGCTGGAAGCTCTAAGTCCAGCATGTTTTGAAAACGTTGAGTTACGGCGTTTCTATGCTGAGCTAGTCTTACTAATACTTCCTCAGCATCTCCTACTTTTCTGCATTCAACAGGTAGGCTACTAGCAGCGGTATTAGCAAAGAGCTGTATGCTGTATATATGTTTCATGTATATAATATAAGGAAACTTTCCTTAGTTCAAAAAGAAAGTTTCATCCATGCTCGACTTCCGCGCAGACTCGTTAGATCGTCAAAGCAAAACCCGCTTCAACAGCGGGTTTTTAATTATAGCCCTCCGGGTCCTATATCATTTCGCCAATCAATACCGGGTTCGCCGCCGAGAAAACCTTTCTTGAGGGATTCTAGGCCGTCGCGACTAGCACGCGCCTCGATAATATCTCCACACGCGTTGACAATATCTTCTTTCGGATAATTCTTACGAATAGCAATCCACTGTTTAGTAAACCAACGGCCTTCTTCGTCGTTTCTAGCTGCTTTCTCGATCTGATCGAAAAGACCTTGAGGATCTTCCGAAACGTTCGTATAGTCCACCCAAGCGTCGTTTCCGTCTTTAGGTCCGCGATAGTAGATGAAGTCAACTATCTTATTAGCAATCTCATTTTCTCTCATGGGAAAAACCTTCCTTTTGTGTAAGCGTATCTATAATTAGTAATCTAGTTTATCCGTGTTCGACGTCAGCGCAAAACAGGCAGAATTTTCTAGGATCGTCAATTACTAAATCACGCATATTGGGTACCACCATTCCACATCGTCAGTCAAAAAGCCGTACTGACTATAAAAGCAATGCTGTCCGATTTCCGGATCAGCTGCTTCATATTTTCCCACAAAAGCCTTCCCCTGGAAGACATATACCACGCTTTGCCCCTCATCCGGGATTCGCTCCTTTATGCTGTAAAATTTCATTTCACGGTCGCCTCTGCTATCGCTACCATCGTAGCTAGAATCAAGGCATCTAATACTAAGCAGAATATAATCTCTTTCATGTATATAATATAAGAAACATCCAACGGATTCAAAACAACTAATTAAAAATAACAGGACTCAACGTATGCATTTTATAAAGAATTTCGCTAATCCGAGAACCGTAACCATAGGCGGTCGATCTCCAGTGGCGGGCACATCGGGAACTGCTGTCAAAAACCTCAACGTTTTGGACAACCTTCTTAACTACGGATCCTTCGCGCTAACGACTGTATCCGTCTCGTCCAGCAGCGCTACGGACAACAATTCCACCGGTGCGAGGGTCGTAAAGGTGTTCGGACTGGA
>JFJP01038378.1_pt1 | contig 17820 bp, 17 predicted proteins | sample 431651 | NCBI WGS metagenome assembly JFJP01 (sample SAMN02602958, study PRJNA72255) | Microbial mat metagenome, whole genome shotgun sequencing project. | biome: fresh water; feature: sink hole; material: water; isolation source: purple microbial (photo- and chemosynthetic) mats found in...
ACAACACCCCAGAACAAACTGAGCTGATTGATAATGTTGTTAATTCAACCAAAGAATTGAACGACTTTATCAACTCCATTTTGGATCTGACTAAAATTGAGTCCCAGAACCTAACTTTGAGAAAAGAATCAAGGGACGTGAACAAGATCATTGAAGGCATTCTGGCCAAGCTTGAATTTGAGGCTGGGAACAAACAGATGCGTATTGAATCAGATCTTTCTCCGCTCTACCCGATCCAGGTGGATACTGTACTAATGAATAGGGTTATTTCAAACCTTATAGAAAACGCCATTAAGTACGCCGGCAAAGGGAAAACCATCTGGGTTAAGACCTGGGATGACCCAACCTGGGTGTATATTGAGATCAAAGACAATGGTCTGGGAATAGGGGCAGAGGACCTGGCCCATATCTTTGATAAATTCTATCGGGTGAAGAATGATTCGACCCATGCAATTAAAGGCTCTGGGCTTGGCCTTTATCTGGTAAAATACTTTATCGAACTCCATAATGGGGTCATTTCTGCTTCCTCTCAACTTGGAGAGGGAACTTCGTTTATAATTAAGTTAAAGAATGAATAGGAGCTTTCCATGCATAAGGTTTTAGTTGTTGATGATGATAAGGTTCTTCAGCAGTCAGTTAAGCAGGCACTTGAATACCATCACTTCGTGGTTGATGTTGCTGACAATGGAAAAGAAGCCGTCAATAAAGTGTATGGGCAAAAGTATGATTTGGTGGTCATGGACGTTAACATGCCTGAGATGGATGGGATCCAAGCACTAACTGAAATCAAAAAACATGATCCCTCAGTGATTGTCCTGATCCTTACCGCCTATTCGAATGTAACAGATGCAGTTAAGGCAGTAAAAGAGGGGGCGTATAACTACCTCGAAAAGCCAATTACATCAGACAACCTGGTCGCCTTAATCAAACGTGCCTTAAAAGCCCGTTCCATGGTTGAGACTTTGACTTTCTCTTCTCCCACGCTTTCAATTGGTGAGACCTCTACCTCAAAAGATAAATTTGTTGGCGAATCAAATGCCATGAAAAAAGTCTTCGATGTCATTTCGAAACTTGCAAAGGTTGTCACTCCAGTCTTGATTCGTGGAGAGTCTGGTACGGGTAAAGAACTAGTCGCCAAAGCTATTCACTATAACTCACCTCGAAAAGACGAGAAGTTTGTTACTATTAACTGTGGTGCCATTTCTGAAAACTTGATTGAGTCTGAACTTTTTGGCCATGAAAAAGGCGCCTTTACTGGAGCTGACCAAAGAAAAATAGGTAAATTTCAATTTGCAGAAGGTGGAACCATCTTTCTGGATGAGATAGGTGATATATCTGCGGCGATGCAGGTGAAGCTTTTGCGAGTTCTTCAGGAAAAAACATTTATGCCTGTGGGATCAAACCGCGAAATTAAAGTGGACGTGAGGATCATTGCAGCCTCTCATAAACCATTTGAGGAAATGATTAAGGATGGAACTTTTCGAGAGGATTTATTTTATCGCCTAAACGTATTGCCCGTTTACCTTCCTCCATTAAGAGAAAGAAAAACAGATATTCCTCACCTTGTGAATCATTACATTAACTACTTTAATAATGTTCACAATTTAAAAGTCGGTGGAGCAGAGCCTGAGGCGATGGAAGTTCTGACGAACTACTCATGGCCTGGGAACATTCGAGAACTTAGAAATATAATAGAGCATTGTTTTATCATGGAATCCTCTGACATGATTCACTTGCACTCTTTGCCAGCAATTGTATTTAAGGATCAAAAGAAGGCTGAAGCTAAAGACCAGGTTGCTGCGGACAGCGTGATTGACCTCTCTGATATTCAGAACTCAGTCCTGGATGCTCCCTCAGCTAAAACGTCGACTGGAAATGAAGTTCATTTCTCGTTTGGTACCAGAGTTGAAGGTGGAAAGTTAGACTTTGCTTTGGCAAAAGATCTTTTTGAAAAAGAATTTATTGTCCAGGCTTTAAAGATCAACAAGGGCAAAATTAATCAAACTGCTCTCAATGCGAATATTCCGAAGAAAACACTTCTGAGAAAAATTGAGAAATATGAGATTGTGCCTAAAGACTATTACTAGGAAATTACATGACTCGTTTTTGGTCCCTATGCCTCGTTATGGCAACTTTGATAATTATTGATCAGCTCTCAAAAGGTGCGATCCAGACGAATTTGTATTATGGCGAGTCTATTCCCGTTATCGATGGGTTTTTTAGTATAGCCTATGTCAAGAACACAGGTGCAGCTTTCGGGTTTGGTGCTGGGGCACATGAGATGTTTAGAATTATAATGTTTTTAATCCTGCCCGTAATTTTTTGCGGCTGGATTTTTTACATGCTGATTAAAACCATTAAGGGTCCATTCTACATGTCGCTGGCCTATGCTCTAATCTTTGCTGGCGCCATCGGGAATTTGATTGATCGATTCTCGCTTGGGTATGTGGTGGATTTTCTGCTTTTCTACTGGAAAGATGAGGCGAATCATTTTCCTGCATTCAACGTTGCCGACAGTTGTATTACGGTTGCTGCAGGTCTTTTAATTATTGATTTTTTTGTTCAGCTCAAAGAGAAAAAAGCAGCTGCTCAAGCAGGAGAACATGCTTCCAATCCTGTATCAAAATCATGATGTAATTTTATATTCCTATCCTCTTCTTATGGGTCTGGGCTGGGGAGTTGCCTATCAGCTTTTTTTTGCTAAGGCTGATATCGGTAAAAAATACGCTCAGCTTTTATATTGGGGAATATTTCTATCTGCATGGATAGGCTCCAAACTCTTCTTTTATTTTACCAGCAATTCTTCTGCAACTGAGGATATTCTGTCTCAGACATCATTTTGGACAGGTGGCGGATTTGTCTTTTATGGTGGATTAATTTTTGCCCTCCTCTTTATATCTATTTATAAACTATTTAAGTTTCCACTTACTGAACTTACTCTTTGGGTAATGCTTACGGCGCTAACGTTTGGCCATGCCATTGGGCGGATCGGTTGTCTGCTTGCCGGTTGTTGTTATGGAAAAGAAACGAATATGTGGTGGGGTATAGAGCTTCATGGGGCCCATAGGCATCCGACTCAGGCGCTTGAAGCGATAGGTTTATTTGTTATAGGGTTTATAGTTCTTAAAAGTGGTCCCTCTTTAAAAACGTTGGCCAAATATTTTCTGGGCTATGGTGCCCTTAGGTTTGGAATTGAATTTCTCAGAGGAGATGAAATAAGAGGACACTGGGGTCCATTCACGCCATCCCAATGGATTTCTTTGGGGCTTGTTGCTGCCGGTATTTTCACTGTTTACCTCAATGGAATCAGGAGGTTGGGGCAATCTAAACCTAAGTAGTCAAGTTTTGTACTCTTTCAACCGATACAAAAGATGGATAAAACCAGGAGTATTGTTTGGAAAAGACCGCAAGCTTAGATTCAATTCAGCCTCGATTCCTGCGCTATCGGAGTCATTTTAAAATCTATTTTGTAGCGCTGCTTACTTTATCTGGGTTGATTTTATCCTTCTGGGGACATCGATTGTCTCAGGAACGCTGGCATACGGTTTATAGTGAATACAACTTTGAACTTTGGATGAGTGCCTTGTACTTTTTGGTATTCGGAAGTTTTTATACCTTCTGGCTCCGCTTTAGATTGAACCGAGTCGTGCAAGTTTTTCCAACACATATTTTTGTACATAAGGTCGGTAAAAAAGAAGAAATAATTTTTGATGACGTTGAGTCAGTGGGAATTGTTTGTATGTCAGTTTTTTATTTCAAAATGAAAAACGGGATCAAACATTATTTTAGCGCAAGTCTTGAGAGAGTTGATTATATCTGGGAAGGATTTAATCAGGCACGGCCAGGTGTCATTTCCCCTGAGGATTATGACTCATTTAGAACTAAACTCGTTCAATATGACCATCACCAAAAGAGAAAAGAGTGGTTCTTTAAACACAAACTTGCGGACATAGTTAATTGGGTTGTTTTGCCTTTTATGTTTTTGAGCATCACCTACATCGTTCAAACCCGCGAGATTGTCATTAATCAGCAGGGAATGTATTTTTTCAGACTTTTCATGTATTCAATTTTGGTTTTGATGATCACAACATTCTTTTTCTCCTTCGTACTTAAAAAGTTTGTCTTTGATAAGCGTGTCTCGGATCAAATGAATTCTCGGCCTGACGACAAACTAAGAGACTTGGAATTTGAAGGGGTTATTCTTCAGCGCTCAAAAATGATGCAAATAATAACGGCTTCGTTTTTGTTAGCTCTCGTCATGAAGTCAGAAATGAATTTTTTCTCTTTGACGAAAATCAAAGAGGACCTTACCACTTTTAATATTAAAAGCGGTCATACCCTCGTGGTTGATAATCGCTACAATTGCCTGACTTGTAAGTACACACTAAAGGACGGGGACATTGTGGTCTTTGGACGTGGAACGATTGGGCAAATCATGGCCACTGAAGGGGATATGGTGGGGCAAATTTCACAGGACAAGAGAGGCAGAATTATCGCCAGTGAAAATGTCCAAGAAGTTCCTAAGGGGTTTATCGCGATTAAGCTCTCGAATCAACAAGAGATCGCTATGGTTAAAATAGGCGAGTTAATTGGTAAAATACAAAAGTAATGCAGATTTTTTAAAAACTCCTAAGATAAGTGGGTGAGACCACTTATCAACAGGAGTTTTTTTTGAAAAAAATAACACAACTTGCTCTGCTTCTGGCCCTCGTCTTAGGTTATTCCACTCAGTCCCAAGCTGGTTTATTGATCGAACCTGTTATTGGATACTCATTTGGTAACGCAAATATCGATGTAGAAGTGCCATCATCTCCTTCCTCAAATACCTCAGATAAAAATAGTGTGAAAGGGACCAGTTATGGTGGCCGCCTTGGATATCAGAATTTTGGTTTCCAGTTAGGGGTGGATTACCTGGCTTCGGCGATGGAAACAGATGGTGATAAATTCAATACGTCAGAGTTCGGTGGATTTGTGGGATTTGAATTCCCCGTCCTGCTTAGAGTTTATGCAGGCTATGTTTTTTCTGGAACAGGAACTTTAGAGTCAGACGTGGATTATAAATTTAAAAATGGGGCTGGCCCAAAAGTTGGCATAGGCTTCACGTTGCTGCCTTTTTTAGACATCAATCTTGAGTACAGATCAATTAAATATGAGGAATTAGAACAAACAGTTAGTGCTGTTCCGCTAAATCTTAACGTGGATTACAACGCCATAATGCTGGGCTTTTCTCTGCCATTCGTCCTTTAAATTTAGACTTTCGTAATAAATAAAAAAGGCTCCTTATGGAGCCTTTTTTTATTATCCAGCAATTTCTTTTTTGATTTCTTCTAACTTGCTTTCATCCACATAAAGGTCTGAAGCAAGGGTCTCGTTACCCCAGGCAGTGAAAGCATCATCATGCTGATACATCGTGATGGTTTCCCAAGGACAGTCTTGTGAGCAGTTCTGGCAACCGATACACCGAGCAATATCGATCTCTACCATTTGCTGAAAGGAAGGGTTTTTTGGATCTGGTCCAGGCACTAATTCAATGGAATCAACAGGGCAGCCAGCAATACAAACTTCACAGCCAGTGCATCCAGATTGATGGACAACTGCGATTAGTTTGGGTGGTTTTTTACCCTTACGGTTAGGCTTAAAGCGTGCCGCATGGAATGGATTTTCAACTTTAATTTCGTCACTCATAGTCCATGATTATACACGCAGGATTGGAAGCAATAAAGCATTTCCTTATACAATTTGGCGCTCCCGTGCTTGAATTACTCTAACTATTTTTACTCTTATAACGCACTATTTAAATAAGCTCTGTTTAGACCCAAGGACTGCAAGATGACCATGAGAAAACTACGTTTTGTGACGGCAGCAAGCCTCTTTGATGGCCACGACGCTTCGATTAATATCATGCGCCGTCTTCTGCAGGCCAAAGGGGTTGAAGTCATTCACTTAGGTCACAACCGCTCCGCTCAAGAGGTGGTTGAAGCGGCCCTGTCTGAAGACGCTCACGCTATAGCCCTAAGTTCTTACCAGGGTGGGCATATGGAATATTTCACTTATGTCCGAGAACTGCTTGATCAACATGGTGGCAAGCATGTGCGAATTTTTGGCGGTGGGGGAGGGGTGATTACTCCGCCCGAAATCACTGAACTGCATAAGCGTGGGATTACTCGCATATATCACGCCAATGATGGAACGAGCCTGGGTCTCAATGGAATTATTGAGGACATGATCCATAAGTGTGATTACTCCACATTGGACAACGTTGATTTTAAATCACTGAGCAACAAAAAACTAACTGCCTATGAAATTGCAAAAGTCATAACATTTATCGAGGATAATCGAGAGTTTCCATTTCCAGTAAAGGGCCAAGAAGTGCCTGTCTTCGGGATTACAGGAACAGGTGGTGCTGGTAAATCATCGCTGATTGATGAAATACTTTTGCGGTTTCATTTGTACTACAGTGATAAAAAAGTTGCTTTGGTTTCTGTTGACCCTACCAAGAAAAAAAATCAAGGGGCATTACTGGGGGATAGAATTCGCTTAGGATCAACTGCCTACCAGAATTTTTATGTGCGCTCCCTTGCGACTAGAGACTCATCAAATGAACTTTCTCCAGAAATTAAAAAAGTTGTAGAGTTTTTGAAAACCCAAGACTTTGATCTTATCATGGTGGAAACCTCAGGAATTGGTCAGGCTTCTGATGAAATTACTAAAGTCGCGAATAAAACACTCTACGTGATGACTCCGGAGTTTGGAGCAGCAACACAACTTGAAAAAATTGAGATGCTCGAAGTGGCAGACTTTATTGCCGTTAACAAGTTTGAACGACCAAGAAGTGAGGATGCTCTTAGGGACGTGAGAAAACAATATAGAAGAAATAAAGTTCTTTTTGCCAATCATCCTGGCTCACCAGACGACAGCGAGCTCCCAGTCTACGGAACCATGGCTTCAAAGTTTAATGACATTGGAGTTAATGCATTATTTAAAGATATTGTTAAAGCCGTTGGATTTCAGACGAATTCAGACCTTGAAAAAATTGCAGCTGATCGTGCTCCAACAAAAAAACTTGCTGTGATTCCCGCTTCAAGAGTTAATTACTTACGAGATATCTCTGAGACGATAAGGAAATACAATCTATCTGCACTGAGCTCTGTTCAAAAGCTGAGAAAATACGAAGCTCTTCTAGAGGCTTCAAAAGAGATTACGGATAGTGCGTCGATCTTTTCAAAAATTGAGACCCTGAAAAAAGAATTAAACGGTGAGCTGGCCGAAATCTCGGCTTTCGACAAGATGGTGGAAGATTATACAAAAGGTGAGCACACTTACGTAGTAAGAGGAAAGGATAATAAGGTACCAACAAAGTACAAGTCACTTTCCCAATCAAATATTTCTAAAGTGGGTTTTCCAAAAATCAACTATGCTTCAGATAAATTATCTTTTATTCGTTCGCAAAACTTACCAGGATTCTACCCTTACGCTGGTGGCGTCTTCCCGTTCAAACGAGCTGATGAGGATCCCAAAAGACAGTTTGCTGGTGAAGGTGGACCTAAACGTACGAATGCTAGGTTTCACTATCTTTCGAAGAACGATTCTGCCAAACGCTTGTCCACTGCTTTTGACTCAGTAACACTCTATGGTGAAGATCCAGCAACCCGTCCGGATATCTATGGGAAAGTGGGGGAGTCAGGGGTTTCTATATGCACACTTGATGACATGATGGAGCTCTATAAAGGATTCGATCTCACGTCTCCGTCGACTTCTGTTTCAATGACCATCAATGGTCCGGCCCCGATCATTCTTGCCATGTTTATGAACACTGCCATTAATGGCTCACTATCTGAGGCCGACCGCGAGAAGCAAGAAAAAATGATCGAGGTGATGCAAAAGGTTCGCGGAACAGTTCAGGCCGACATTCTAAAAGAGGATCAGGCCCAGAACACGTGCATTTTCTCACTAGAGTTTGCCCTGAAAATGATGGGGGACGTTCAGGAGTTTTTCTGTAAACACAAAATTAAAAATTATTATACGGTTTCAATCTCCGGCTATCACATTGCAGAGGCAGGTGCTAACCCTATCACTCAACTCGCATTAACACTCTCTAATGGTTTTACTTACGTTGAGTATTATCTTAGCCGAGGAATGCACATTGATGATTTCTGCGAAAATCTCTCATTCTTCTTTTCAAACGGACTTGATCCTGAATACACAGTTTTAGGTCGAGTTGCCCGCAAGATTTGGGCCGTTTCTATGAAAGAAAAATATGGGGCATCCGAAAAATCTCAGAAGTTGAAATATCATATCCAAACCTCTGGCCGATCACTTCACTCTCAAGAAATTGATTTCAATGATATTAGAACCACATTGCAGGCCTTCCTGGCACTTTCTGATAATTGTAATTCTCTTCACACAAATGCCTACGACGAGGCGATCACGACGCCAACGGAAGAATCTGTACGTCGGGCGATGGCGATTCAGCTCATTATAAACCGTGAATTTGGGCTTAATAAGACCGACAATCCTCTTCAGGGATCATTCATCGTAGATGAATTGGCCGAGATCATGGAAGAAGCCGTTCTAGCTGAATTTGAGAGAATCTCTGACAAGGGCGGAGTCCTTGGTTCAATGGAATCTATGTATCAGCGTGGAAAAATCCAGGAAGAATCTTTGTATTATGAATCCATGAAAGATTCCGGTGAGTTTCCTATTATTGGTGTGAATACTTTTCTCCCAGAGAAAATAGAAGAATGGAAGCCCATTGAGCTGTCCAGGGCTTCTGAAGCAGAAAAAAATGATCAGATTCAGCGACTGGAAAATTTTAAAGCAAGAAATAAGACATCCTCACAAGCTCGCTTGAATAAACTTCGCGAAGTTGCCCTCTCGGGTGGAAATATCTTTGAGGAACTACTATCAACTGTTCGTTACTGCAGCCTGGGTGAGATCACATCGGTTCTCTACGAAGTAGGTGGCCGCTATAGAAGGAATATGTGATGAAAAAATCAAATATTTATACACGAACAGGGGACAGCGGAGAAACTGGACTTGTGAGCGGGAACCGTGTTGCAAAGTCGGATAGTCGAATTGATCTTTATGGAGATTTAGATGAACTAAATTCCAGAATTGGTTATGCATGCTCCCTTCTTGATATTAATTTTGCTTCTGAAATTAATTTTCTCCACACAATTCAGTCTGCACTATTTGACTTAGGTTCAAATATGGCCTGTGAAGCCGAGAATAGGCACAAGTACAAGCTCCCTCAAATTACAGACCACTTTATTAAGGTCATTGAAACTGAGATCGACCGGATGGATCAGGATCTTGATGCCTTAAAGAACTTTATCCTACCTGGTGGATGTCCTGCCGCCGCTGCATTTCATCTGGCACGAACCAGTGCACGTAATGCTGAACGGAAAATGGTGTATTTTGAAGCTACAACTAAAGAGACATCACCTGACTTAGGGTTAATTTTACTCAATCGTCTCTCTGATTATTTCTTTGTGCTGGCGCGATATATTAATAAGCGATCAGGTGCTGAGGAAATTCTATGGAAGCCGCGAACCTAACGGTCTTGTTGATTAAAAAGTTTCTGGATACCAGCAATCTTTTCACCAATCGTGAATTTGAGTAATTTAAAATTCAACACTAAGAATATTCCTACCGAAATACTAATTGCGCCAAACATAACACTTAAGCGGTGCTGCTGAAGCAGAGTCGGATTTAATAAAATAATGAGATTGGAACTTATTAGTGGCACAGCAAATGCAAATAAAATAAATAAAACATCCAGTGTGGAAGCGAGTGATGCTTGTTTTTTATTTCTTAGTTTAATTTCCTGCTTGGAAAGCTTAATTCGGCTGTTGGCTTTTTTTCTAACTTCAAGTTCTTTGTTGGCACTAGTGGTAGGCTTTTTTTCCGGAACCAGAGAGTTGGCTTGACCTTGGTTGATCATCCTTGCCCCTGTGAAATCGAGCTGAAGACCATGGCTCTGCCTGTCCCTTGCTGCTCCCGGGAATGTGAGTGCATCGACGGATCCAGGATCCATTTTTTCTGAAATAATAGTAATTTTTGATCCGCCAACTTTAACTTCATCGCCCAAAAACATTTGTGAGTGGTCTACTCTTAAGCCATTTAGATAGGTGCCATTTTTTGATTCAAGATCTGCAATCTCCAGCTTTCCCGGTGTAAGAGTGATTTTACAGTGTTCACCACTCATGAGTTGGTCTTTAACTTTGTGGCTGCTGGAGTTCGCTCGGCCAATAACAACTGACTTATACATCTCGAGGGGGATTTCAGAAATATCATTACCTGTTTCAAGTTTAAGTATAACTTTCACGCTTGGCTCCAGAAATCCTGATGGTAATTAAAGTTACAGATTAGTTTTATCGATTGTAGATACTGATGCATTTTTTCTGAAAACTGAAATTCAGGCACAACGTAGAGTCCCCAAAGATGAGAAGCAATAAGAATGTCTCTTAGACCAAAATGAGTCGATTGATAAAAAGGATTGAGATCCTTTTCAATTTTTTCGAGATAAGGCTTGAGTTCATCAACAAAGGTTTTCTGATTTTTTACAAGCTCAGAAAAAGGCCCTCTTTTTTGTTCTTTTTTTTGCAGGAAGTATTGTCTTGAGGTCTCGGTAAATTCGGGGGTGTAAATCCAATAAGGCATCGCCAGTGAATGCACCTCAGATCCGATCTTAGACAGAAGTGATTCAAATTCCTTAAACGAATGGGAAGTCAGATACTCATCAACCTTGAGAGCATTGTTCTTATCGAGGTACTGAATAATGTCGAGGCTTTCATTCATCGCCCCAGTATCATGGGCCAAGATGGGTAGCATTTTTTTTCCCGTAAGTTTCTCCGGGGTGAGCTCATCATCGTAAGGCACTACTTTGGACTTATACTCGACTTTTAAATATCCCAGCGCCATGCGTACTCTCACGCAAAATGGGCAGTGAACGTAATGGTAAAGCGTTAAACTCATGAAATCCCTTCTATCCACTTAATTATAGACTTAACGTGCCGTTTTTCCAAAGAGCAAGATCTGTCTTGACGCACTATTTAATTGAATTTGTGGTACATTTAAATTATCTATGTCTTATAGAAATCGGGAAGGTGCTTATGGATCAAATTATTACTATTACAGACAAGGCTTTGGACCAGATCAAGGTTATTTCTGAAGCCGAGAATCCAGATGGTTCTAAAGGACTAAGGCTTGCGGTTACTGGAGGCGGTTGCTCTGGTTTATCTTATAAAATTGAATTTTCTGACAAAAAAGAAAGAGATAATGTTCTTGAACTTAATGAAATAAAAATCCTTATTGATCCCAAGTCGGTTATTTATTTAAAGGGCATTGTCCTTGATTTTAAAGATGGTCTGAATGGGAAAGGTTTCAGTTTTGATAATCCAAATGCCAAAAACACTTGTGGTTGTGGCGAATCTTTTTCAATTTAATTTATGCTAGAAACTTTTCGTTTTTCTTCAGGTCAGTTGTTGGCCCGTTTTGCTGTGTTCTCCTTAACCGGGAATGACGTATATCTGTTTCTTCAAAATCAATCTACTTTTAATTTTCAAGAACTAAATGAAAATGATTTTCATTTGGTGAGTTTTTTAGATCCAAGTGGAAAAGTTGAATTTTATTGTTGGGCCTTAAAATCAAAAGATGAAGTGACTCTTCTTGTGCCTGAACTTTTAAAGGAACAAGCTCACAATCGTCTTGAAAAATTTTTAATTTCTGAAGATGTCGTGATTGAAGACAAGGGCCCCCAGAACTGGAAATTTGTTCTTGGACCCAAATGTTCTGAGCAATCGAGCTCAAAAACTTATAGTGGTTGTCTCTTCGAAGAAAAAGCTATTTTGGGGCCCGATATCCCCAGTCCCTCGCCTGTTATAAGTCCGGAGGATGTCGATCTATGGCGCTCTTTAAACGGATGGCCGGATTTTTCAGGCAAGACATTTGTTCCTGAGATCATAAATAATCTTCGATTGTATGATCTCAGTGTAAGCCAGAAAAAGGGATGTTACCCTGGGCAGGAAACGGTTTCTAAAATTGCTACCAGAAGAGGAGCAGCCTATAGTCCTGTCCTTTTGGAAGCAGCTGAGGCCCGCAAGCCTGGACCGATTTATATGTTTGATAAGAAAGTTGGCGAAATCGAAAGTTGCCATGAGTGGAAAGGAAAGTACTACTTATCTGCCAAATTGCTCAGAGATTTTCGCGTTTCAGGTATGGTCTTGAAAATAATCCAAGAGGATAAGGAATTTGAAGCAGTTGTTCGCTACCAGCCACTTCTCTCAGGGTCCAATCACGATAAGGCTTTAGATGCTTATTTTGAAGGCCTAGAAGCCTTTAAGAGAGATGATTACATTTCGTCTGAACGTTTACTAAGAGTGGCCATTGAGCTGGATAACAAGTTTGCAGACGCCTATGAGAGTTTAGGTGTGATACTTGGCCGTTTGGACAGATTCCCTGAAGCGATTGAACTAATGGATCATTTAACCCAAGTGGATCCTTCCTCGGTTCTGGCCCATACCAATAAATCACTATTTTTAATGAAAATGGGGAAAATTGAAGAGGCAGAAGAGCAAAAATCTCTCGCCACGATCAAATCTTTTGAAAAATTTGGTGATGAAGCTAAACTTAAAGAACAGATCCTGAAAGAAAAAGAAGCGCAAGAGCTTGAATGGGCAAAGCGCGAAAACATGTTTAAACAGGTTCTAGAGATTGATGATGAAGATGCTCTTGCCAATTATGGTTTGGGATCAATTGCAGTAGAAAGGCAAGAATGGAGCAAGGCGATTATGCACTTAGAAAAGGTGCTGAAATCTGATGTTAATTACTCCGTTGCTTATCTGGCCCTCGGCAAAGCCTACAAGGGTCTTGGACAGAAAGAACAAGCGGCGACTAAGTGGAAAGATGGAATCGTGATTGCTGCCAAAAAAGGCGACCTCATGCCTGCAAATCAAATGCAGCATGAATTACAAAATCTCTAATTTTTTTTATAGTGTTTACGAGCGTGCGCCAATGTCTTCTTCAATTCCTGAAGTTCTTTTCTGTGTTCCTTGAGACTTTTTTCCCAAATCAAAACTTTTTTTCGAAATTTGCTGACGATACTTCGCTGCTCTTTTATGAGACTCCACCCTAGCTCAGAAATTAATCCCTGCTTTCGTGCCCACTGTAGATCAACGTAGGTGAACTCAAGCATCCAAAACTCTTCAACGGCTCTCCAAATGATTTTTTCTCTTTCTTTAGAAGAGAACTGGTACCAAATAGAATCTAATTCTTTAGATCTGGCCATATCTGAGAAGAGTTTAAACGCCCAAAAGAATGTAAAGTAGGCATGGTAGATCCCTCTAAGAGGTCTTAAAGTTCTTCTCCAAGGACTATAATAAATGCAATCAATTGGCTCTTGTATGAGTTGTTCAAGATTTAAGTAATAGTTTAAATGGTGATGCCCATTCTCATGCAAAAGATCATCTAACAGATCTACGAAATCTCTATGGTAAAGATTAATCAAAGAGGTGCCAGGAAGTTCTTGATGTGAATAGCTTACAAGTTGAATTTGCTTTATGGGAATAATGACTTCGGTAAAAGCTGAGAAACGCTCCCATGAATCCGGAGAAAATTTACGAATAACCCGAGAAGCAATTTCAATTCTTGTCGAGAAGGCTTTCATCTCTTTTAGGCTTGAAGTTAAAAGCCCAAGCTCTTTACCGTCAAGATGTAGCGTAGTTTCAAGAAGCTTGGAAACACCGTTTTTTTTCTTAAAGTCCCCTAAGGAAGGCTGTAGACGGTAGTTTTTTGTAGAGCTAGCCATTTTTAATAAATGCAGGTTACCCAAGGAGACTAAATGCTCATCAAATATTTTGGTCGTCTCTGCCGAAGCTTTTTGCAGAGGCATCCTCTTGTTGAGAAGCTTTAGAAAGACATCAGCAAATTCGCTCTGATTCCATTTTTCAAAAATCTTGTCGTCTTCTTCAGAAAAAAAGTCACTTTTTGAACTGACTGAATTTTGAGAAAGAAAAAATACCAGTGATTCTACCTGCTTTAGGAAAAACCACCTCTGAGGAGTAAACTCTGAAAACTCTGTGTGATGTTCTTTAAGCCACTTTGTCGTTTTGGATTGAGGGAATTTATTAAGGGCCGTAACAGTTTTTCGGAACAACGTTGAGTATCTGCGCTTGATGCGAGATTTCAGGGTTCCATAGGTTTTTGGGGAAATTTGCATAAAAAGTGGCTGGGAAGGTCGGACTCGAACCGACGACCAACAGATTAACAGTCTGCTGCGCTACCAACTGCGCCACTCCCCAACAATAGTCAAAAGGTCTGTATTTTATAAACCTCGCCAAATTATATGTCCAGACATCTTTTTATGCCTTTACGCCTTTAAATACTTAATTAAAAAACTCAAGTTTTTTGCCTGCCTGACCGATATAGTCAAGGTAGGGGAATATTGTGGCAAAATCGTATGTCTTGAAAGCTTTGAAAATTTTTGGCTTAGAAGAGATGCTAAAACTATCTCAGACTGGCCTTAGTAAACAGGTTTCCCTCAAAAGGGCCGCTGGCGAGGATTTAATTGTCTGGAATGACGCAGTTGATAATGAGCCGTCCCCGCCACAGCACAAAGAAATCAAAGACAACGTTCTGCCTTTTAAGAAGCAATCCACGGATTCCCAGTCAAGCTTTGAGCCTATGCCGGATCCAAATCTTGCTTCCAGTGAGGCAGCAGAGTCGGCGAGCACAATCCAGACTACAGATTTTATGCTTTGGAACAGAGAACTCACTAAAGACTCTGGGGCAGCTGGACTCAAAAAAGGCGCCACCAAGGAATATGCAAAATCTACGGAGATGTATATCGTGAAAACGTCCACGATTGATGGAAAAGAAAAAATACGATTTGCTTCCACTCATGGAGTTTTAGTTAATAAAAAACAAGCCTAGCTAAAAGGTATTGCCGTAATTTTTTGCGGAATACTTATTCCTAATCTCTTTATAACTTCCGGATCCATTGAAACTTGCCCATCACCATGAACCTGCAATTGTGTCTTAAACGCAAAGAAGTCATATTCAGGGTGGCTTACATTTATGAGAACCTCCCGAGTGTTGTTAGGATCAAAATTATTTGAAACTAACTGCCCGGTAATCTTCTCTTTGATTGGCTTAATATCCTTTAGAGGACAGCGAAAATGAGGACCACCATCAAATGGATCAACCTCAAAAGTGTATTTAAAACCAATATTTTCCAGCATACGTTTTACAGGTTCTGTATCTTTTCCAACCTTACCAATGGATTCTCTTGCCTCCATTGGAAGTAGAGTTTGGTAGATGTTTTCTGAAGGAAACAAGCTAAGAATGAATTCTTTGTTGCTTCTGCTTAAAATATCGGCTTCGTGATAGTTCATGTTAAAAAAGCGACGGCCAACTGCTTCCCACAAAGGAGAATTACCCACTTTATCAAGAGGAGGCACGAGCTCGGAGTGGATCATAGGCTTGAAGCGTTCCTCATGGTCGGCCATATAGAGAAAGCGCACAAAAGATAATTGTTTACCAAGTTTTTCTTGATGGGCCCTAAATTCAGGATTGAGAATTAGACCACCAATTTCAGTTGGACCGTTGGTATCTAGCCCAAGTTTCAATGTTCCGTGGACAAATCCTGTATTGATTGTCTGAGAAAATTTTGATTCTTGCCCGACAGTCAAATAAAAATGAGGCTCATGATCTGTTCCATGTTGAGCATGGATCATAGAAACCCCAAGTACATCCCCATTGTCCTGATCCTCTAGGACAAAAATATAATAATTCTCCCATAACCTCTTGCTAGGATTATGAAAACTTTTAATGGAGCTATCAATCTTGGCACTGATAAGGTCTTCATCTGGTGGCAGATTAATGAAGGTCATTATGTTGCTAAGTTTATAAAGATCTTTTAAATCATTTGGTTGAACAGATCGCAATATGAACATCTATGGCCCCCGTGCCAGAACTTTTTCTAAGTCAATCAACCCCGAAAGTGGAAAGTCCCAAGTCAGTATTAATTCAAAACTTGTTTGAGTTAATCTGCCTTGAAATCCAAATTTAGAAAGCCATTGAGCTTCTTTCTTAAGTGGATAAAATCCAGGAAAGTCACTATCTACCAATAAACCATAATTTTCAAAAAGTGTATTGAGACGCTCATGAAACCTCGTCCATTTTCCTGCCGGACCCCATAATTCCGGACTTAACGCATAATCCAACCAGATAGGCAGCATATGATGATGGAGCTCGGGTCTTTCAGAACCTATTTCTTGTAAGTTGCTTTTTGAGACATGGACAGAGCCTAATTGACCAAAGTGAATGACAGCTTCAGGGGGAGAATCATGTAAAAACTGTGAAATGTCCCATGGAAAACCTCCATAAGTTTTCATTCCCGGCATTTTTAGTGCTGCTTCTTGTTGGTTTTTAAAGCAAACAAGACTCCAGCCTGAGGAGGTCGTTCGAAAAGCCAGATCTTGTGGAGATTTTTCAAAACCAAGGCGGCATTTTATCAAAGCAGGATGCCAGAATTCGAAAAGTTCTCCCTGACCATCCAATTTGTAGTTCAATTCCCTGTGATTAAGCTGAGAGAATAATTCCGAAGAAAACGAGGAAAGTTCGTTTACGAAATTAGATTCTTTTATCCGAGGTGTCATTCTACTGTTATCCTTGATTTACTTCTAACCACTGAGGGATAATAACCCGCAGTCTGGAGGATACTACTGTGAAAGATGTTGTGCAAACTTTTGAAGATTATTACATGAAAATGGATTATCCCAATGCACTCCTCATGCTTGAAAAAAAACAAAATGATATGGATGCTGGTTTGTGGCATTACAATATGGGAGCAGTCCTAGCAAAAATGAACAATTTTCCGCTCGCGCGGTTTCACTTCACCATGGCAGAGTCACATGGTTTACATTCAAAAGAGCTTATTCAGAATCAATTATTCGTTGAAGAGAAATTAGATATAGATCGACTCGAGCAGCCCTTGAATTCGTCTGATTATTTGATTAAGGCTAGCCTGACGGCTGCTGATGGCCCTCTATTGACCATAGGTTTTCTGTTTCTTGTAATCGGTTTATGGTTTCTGAAAAAAAGTCCTACGATAAAATCGGCTTTAGTCTTTGTCACAGCAGTCGCTGCTCCGCTAATGCTAGATCTGTGGATTGAGTCCTGGCCTCGTAAGATCGTAACCATGCCTAAAGTGATATATGACGGGCCAAGTGCACTATTTGGTACGAAAGGCGAGTTGCCATTAGGCTTAATGGTTATTACAAATACTAAAGATGAGTGGGAAGAAATAATCTACCCCTCAAGATTTCATGGTTGGCTAAAGAGAGATGGTCTGAAAAGTTTGGAGCGAAAATGAGTTACGAAAAAGAAATGATGGATAAAATACAAAAGGGCGAAGCCGTTGCCGACCGCCTGGACGTCCCTCTTTTAAAGTATCTATGGGAAGCAAGCCCACTCTATTTTGGAGCAAAGGATAATTTTCATTCTTTTTTCAAAAAGATATCTGTTCTTAATTCATTCACGGATAATGAAATTAGAATTTTTACAAAGTTCCTACACCGCAGGGAGTTCATTGCAAATGAAGTAATATTTCGCCAGGGTGATTCTGGATACGGATTCTACTTCATCTATGAAGGCTCAGTGAATATTTTCGCTAACCACTTAAATAGCAATAATGCGCAAGACTTCGGTGATTTAGTCATTCGCCTTGATCGCAGACAATATTTTGGTGAGATGGGACTCCTTGAAGAGTTTAACCGCCGAAGCGCAACTGTTGTTGCCCACGAAAACACGGTTTTACTT
>JFJP01020419.1_pt1 | contig 17818 bp, 14 predicted proteins | sample 431651 | NCBI WGS metagenome assembly JFJP01 (sample SAMN02602958, study PRJNA72255) | Microbial mat metagenome, whole genome shotgun sequencing project. | biome: fresh water; feature: sink hole; material: water; isolation source: purple microbial (photo- and chemosynthetic) mats found in...
GCGTTCCGAGATCAGTGCCTCGGTCGGGACCTTGGTCTCGATCTCACCCATCGACTGGTACTGATGCAGCGGCAGGTCATCGACCGTGCCACCACTCTGGGGTCCGATGATATTCGGCGCCCAGCGGTACTTGGCGAAGCTGTCGGTGAGGCGGGTGGCGAGGGCGAAGGCGGTATTGCCCCACAGGTAGGCCTTGTGGTTGCCCTTGACCTCCTCCTCGTAGTTGAACGACTTCACCGCCACCGTGTCCGGCCCGTAGGGCAGGCGCAGGAGGAAGCGCGAAGCGGTCAGGCCAACGCTGCGCGCGTCGTCGGATTCGCGGAAGCCGCGCCACTTGGCGTACTGCGGGCCTTCGAACAGCGACTTCAGGTCGTTCAGGCCAGGCAGCTTGGTGAAGCTGTCGACGCCGAAGAACTTGGGATCGACGGAGGAAAGGAACGGCGCGTGCGACATGGTCGCGACGCTGGCGAGCTTGCCGAGCAGCGCGATGTCCTGGGGGCCGGGGCCGAACTCGTAGTTGCCAACCATGGCGGCGTACGGCTCGCCACCGAACTGGCCGTATTCGGCGCTGTAGCTGGTCTTATAGAGGCCGGACTTGACGATCTCCGGAGCGTCCTCGAAGTCGGCCTGGAGATCGGCCTTCGAGACGTTCAGCAGGTCGATCTTCACGTTCTCACGGAAGTTCGTGCGGTCGACCAGCAGCTTGAGCGACACCCACGAGGATTCGAGCTTCTGGTAGGCGTCGCTGTGCAGGATCTCGTCGAGCTGCCGGCTGAGCTTCTTGTCGATTTCGGCGATCATCGCATCGACCGAGGCCTTGTCGGCCTTGGCGTCCTGCTTGGTGCCGGCGAGCATCTGGGCGACGAAGGCCTCGACGCCCTTCTTGGCGATGGCGTAGGATTCATCACCCGGGGCGAGGTTGGTCTGCTCCATGATCTCGCCAAGGAGCGAACCCTGGGAGGCGGACTGGGGATCTGGCATGGTAGGAAGTCCTGGAAAGTGTGGTTTGGGGTGGCCGCGGACCGCTTAGCCGGCCGCCGGCTTGTCGCCGCCGAGTTCGCCGAGGATCTGCGCACGGGCCGTCTCATCGGCGATGATCGCCTGGATCTTCTTGCGGAATGCCGGGATGTTGCCGAGCGGACCCTTGAGTGCGTTCAGCGCCTCGCGCAGCTCGAGCAGCTTGGACAGCTCGGGCACCTGCTTGGCGACCGCCTCGGGGCCGAAGTCCTTGAGCGACTTGAACTCAAGCGAGACCGGCAATTCGCCGGCCTCGGGGGCGAGCTGGTTCTTGACCGACAGCGACAGCTTCAGCTTCTGGTTCTTCAACACGTCCTCGAAATTGTCCTTGCTGACGCTGATCGGCTTGCGCTGCTCGACCGGAGTGGCGTCTGCACGCTGGGTGTAGTCGCCCATCACCAGCAGCTTGAAGGGAAGCTCCTTCTCCTGCTGCGCGCCGCCGGTGTCGGACTTGTAGCTGATGTTGACGCGCTCTTTCGGAGCGACTGAGCCTTCACTGGCCATGATAGCATCTCCTGAGGATTGGGGGACCAGTGCTTAGGCTGGTCTTACAGGCACTGCAAGCGCGAATGCGGCGGCCCAAACCCTGCGCCTCATGTTTCAGGGCTCGCTCTGGCGCGCGTCGGTGCCGTTGCTAAGAACCCGCCAGCCAGCTCACGACAACCCCTCACGAGGACCCATGGCACTCAACGCATATCTCAAACTCACAGGCGCAAAACACGGCGTCATCAAAGGATCCGTATCGCAGAAGGGCCGCGAAGAATCGATCATGGTGATCGCCCTATCTCACGACATCGTTTCGCCGCGCGATGCCGCATCCGGCCTGCCGACCGGCAAGCGCCAGCACAAGCCGCTGGTCATCACCAAGGAGCTCGACAAGTCCTCGCCGCTGCTCTACGCGATGCTCTGCTCCAACGAGAACATCACCAGCTTCGAACTGAAGTTCTGGACCCCGCAGATCAGGGCCTCGGCCGGCGTCGGCACCGAAGTCCAGCACTACACCATCAAGCTGACCAACGCCAATATCGCCAACATCTCGTTCCGTATGGCCAACAACAAGCATCCGGATCTGATGAAGTTCGCCGAGTACGAAGAGATCGCCTTCACCTACCAGAAGATCGAATGGACCTGGAACGATGGCGGGATCATGGCTACGGACGACTGGGAAGCACCCGCCTGAACCGGCAGCAAGCCCCTGTAAACGCATCAAGCCCTGGCCCAGCCAGGGCTTGATGCGTTTACAGGGCAGACCGCGGTTGCCGTTCCACGACAACGCCCACGCTGCCGGCGTGCTGACCCCCTCCCGCGCCTGGCAGCGGCGTACCGCCGTCCCCGACCTGGTCGCCGAACTCGAACACGAGCTGGGCGTCTCCAGGCTGGTCGCCACCCTGCTGGCGCTGCGCGGGGTCGAAGGGCCGACACAGGCGCAGGCCTGGCTGGGCAAGAAGCTATCGGGTCTGCACAAGCCAGGCTTGATGGCCGGCATGGAGGCCGGCGCCCGCCGCCTCGCCCAGGCCATCGATCGCCGTGAACGTATCCTCATCCACGGCGACTACGATGTCGACGGCTCGACCTCGGCCTCGCTCCTGGCGCTGTTCTGCCGTGCCTGCTCGCACGAGGCGGTGGTGTGGATCCCGCATCGCCGCATCGATGGCTATGGGCTTTCCGACAGCAGCCTGGAGGCAGTGAAGGCGCATGACGCCCAGTTGATGGTGACGGTCGACTGCGGCATCGCCGATGGCGGCTGGGCCAAGCGCATCGAAGGCGAGACCGGCTGCAACGTCATCATCACCGACCACCACCTGCCGCAGGGCTACCTGCCGGAATGCACGGCGGTGATCAACCCCAACCGCCCTGATTGTACATATCCAGACAAGCACCTCGCCGGCGTCGGCGTGGCGTGGAAACTGGCCTGGGCGACAGCCCTGGTGCTGTGCGGCTCCGACAAGGTGACCGAACGCCTGCGTACCTTCCTCACCGACGCTCTGGCGCTGGTCGCGGTCGGCACGGTCGCCGACTGTGCGCCGCTTGATGGCGAAAACCGCATCCTCGTCCACCATGGGCTGAAGCAACTCGCCCGCACCGAGAACCCTGGCCTGCGCGCGTTGCTCGCGGTCGCCCGGCTGGACAGCGAACTGCCCACCGCCAGCGATGTCGGCTGGAAGCTCTCGCCGCTGCTCAACGCCAGCGGGCGTATGGACAGCGCGATGGCCAACATCGAACTGCTGACGGCGCGCGATGCCGCCACCGCCACGCCGGTGCTCGAACGCATCGTCGTCGGCAACGATGAGCGCCGCCGCATCACCCAGACCCTCACCGCCGACCTGATCGCGCAGGCCGAGGCGGATCCGGATCTCGCCCTGCGCGCCACCCTGGTCTTCGCCGGGATCGGCTGGCACCAGGGCATCGTCGGCATCGTCGCCAGCCGTCTGGTTGATCGCTTCGGCAAGCCGGCGGCGGTGATCGCGATCAACGATGGTCAGGCCAAGGGCAGCCTGCGTTCGATCGCCTCGGTCCATCTCGGCGAGGCGATCGACGCCTGCCGTCATGTCCTGACCCGTGGAGGTGGCCACGCCATGGCCGCCGGCATCACCCTGGAAGCGGGCCAGGTCGAGCCGTTCAAGACCGCCTTCGAGCGCCATGTCTCCAGCCGGGTCGCCCCCGGTTCGCTGGTGCCGCGCACCGACTACGACGCAGAGATCTCGTTGCTTGATCTCGACGCTGAATTCTTCAGCCATTTCGAGGCGATGGGGCCATTCGGCACCGGCAACCGCGAGCCCATACTGCGCCTCGCCAACAGCTCGTTCGCAGGTCGGCCCAAACTCTTCGGCAAGGAGGGCGAGCATCTCAAGGGCCCGTTGACCGACGGCGGCGGCGGCATGAAGGAGTTGCTGGCATGGCGCGGCAAGGCGATCTTCGGCGAGGTCGCCGCGCCTGGACGCCGGCTCGACCTGCTGGTCCGGCCCGAGGTGCACCATTGGCAGGGCAGCAGCCAGATGCGCCTGGTCTTCGTTGACGGAAAGCCGGCCTAGTGGCTCGCGACCTCCTCGCCGCCCTGCCCAATCTGCGCCGCCTCGGCATGCGTGCCGTCGCCGGGGCGGCGGACGCCATGCCATTGGGCCTGGCGCGGATCGTCGCCTACAACCTCGCCTCGGCCGCCTGGCTGCTCGATCGACGCGGCCGGAGCACGGTGGCGCGCAACCTCTCGGCAGCGGTGCCGGCCGGCGATCCGCTGCGCCGAGCAGTCCGCCGTAGCTACACCGAATTCGCCCTCACCCTCGCCGAAGCAGCCCGTCTGCATCGCGACAACTGGCTGTCGCCGGGCGTGATCACGGTCCACGATCCGTGGCGGGTCTTCGCCGCTAGGCCGCTGCGCGGGCCGGCCATCCTCGCCACCGTACACAGCCATTGGGACATGCTGGCGGCGGCGCTGCATCGGCTGCGCCTGACCGAGAGCGTCCTCGCCCCGACCTTGGCCTACGGAGATCCTGCGCTCGACCGCTGGCTGGCCGAGCGCCGCGGACGCTGGGGCTGCCGCACCGTCACCCTCGACCATGCCCCCCTCGCCCTGCTGCGCGCGCTGCGCGACGGCCAGATCCTCGGCCTGCTGGTCGATCGCGACTACAGCGGGCGCGGCATCGCCGGCAGCTTCATGGGACGGCCGACCAGGCTGCCGACCGGCCCGGCGGCCCTGGCTGTGCAGACCAGCGCTCCGGTCATCCCCATTCTTCTGGCGCGCAGCAGTCCCAGCTCCTTCGCCCTGCTGGTCGGCAAACCGCTGCGTCCGGATGTCAAACTCCCGCGCGGTGCGCAGGTCGCGGACCTGACCGGGCGCATCGCCGACGCCACCAGCCGGCTGCTCTCCGCCGCCCCGGCCCAATGGGTCGCCTTCCATGATTCCCATTGAGATCGAGTTGAAATGGGCCTTGTCGAGCGACGGCCATGCCGCCCTGGCTGGACGGATCCGGGACCTGCTCGGCGAAGCCGCCGTGCTGGAGCAGACCAACCGGTTCTTCGACAGCGCCGACGGCCGGTTGCGCGCCGCGCGACGCTCGATCCGGCTGCGCCGCGAAAACAGCCGCGTCATCCTCACTTGCAAAGCCAAGGGCACGGTTGATGCCCTGGGGACGCACCGGCACGATGAATGGGAGCGGGTCGAGCCAGAGGCGGCCTGGGACCAGCCGCCTCGCGACCTGCCTGAGGAATGGCAATCAACCCTCTCCGGCGCCCCGTTGATGTGCCTCGGCGGATTCTCCAACCGCCGCCTCGAATGGCACGACGGACCGCACCTGCTGTGCCTCGACCGCAGCGACTTCGACGATCGCGTCGATCACGAACTCGAGATCGAGACACCCGATCCGCAGGCCGCCCATATCCGCTGGTCAGGCCTGCTCGCTGGCTGGGGCATCTCCTGGACGGTGCAGCCGTTGACCAAACTGCATCGCTGGATCGAGCTCAGAAGTCGATCGTCAACCCCGCGCTGACGTTGGCGGCGCGCGGGATATCCTCGCCGTCGACCGTCGCTTTCTCAGTCGAGATGGCGCCTGCGACATCGAAGCGGATGGCCCACAAATTGAACCCAAGCCCACCGTGGAGCATGGCGCCGGTTGCCGATTCGGCGAGGTCCTTGGACATGCCGCCGCGCAAGGCGAGGAAGTGCAGCACGTTCCATTCAGCGCCGAGCGAAGCGCGCTGACTGGCGAACTCGACCTTCAGGGTTTGGTCGATGCCGGCAACCGGAGTCCGCCCGCTGGTCGTGGAGATGGTCGTGCTGTTCTCGGTCAGATCGAGATCTGCGGTCAGACAGAATGTCTCCCATGGATAGAGTGCCACACCAAGGGCGACTTGCGGATCGATATCGACATCAGCGACGGTGAACGGCTGGCCATCAGCATCCTGAAAGGAACCACCCTTCAGCACCGGACGGTTGATGTTTCGCGCCGTCAATCCGACCTGGGCCCATGAACAGCGCGCAGCAAAGCCGAGATCGATGCCACCGGTCACGGTCTGCTCGGCCGTATCGAAGGCGTTCTTCATGAGTTCGGCGATCTTGTCAGTGCCAGAAAGCAGACGGACCTTGGCACCAGCAACCCGCCCGACCATCAGCTTGAGATTGCCGCCGACTGAAATGTAGTCGTTGAACGCATAGCCGATCGACAATGGCACTTCAGCCAGTGTATATCCGCCGGTAAACACAGCTGTCTGGTTGTTGTTGATATCGCCGCTGCCAGACAGGGCCAGGTTCAGGATACCACCCGCGGCGGTTATCGCGGCGATGTCGGATGCACCGAGCCCGGCCTGACCGGCCGCATAATCAAGCTTGCTGATCGCATCCTTGATCGATTGGTTGGCTAAGGCGTAATTCGCAGCTCCAAACACCTGGGCGATGGCATCCGCCGATGACCCGGTGATGAGACTCGGCGTGTACCCTGAGGTCCACCCACTGGGAGTGGCCGAGGGGTCATTGATGCCCGCCAGGACGGCATCGGAGTTGGCGCCGTAACCAACGTTCTGCTTGTCGAGATCCGCGACCGAGATGATGCCTTCAGCATACTGACGCAGCCCAATGCCGACATGCAGAATGCGGGTATTCAGCAGACCGGCATTGGCCAGAACCAGGACGTTGTCGCTCTTGGCATTGAACTTCTGCAGCAGGGTCGCTGTCGCGGCAGCCGCTTTGAGATCATCAGGTGATGAATTGGGACCACCGAGGGACGAAAGTTTATTGAGATCTGTACCGGCGAGTTGCTGGACATAATCAGCCAGGTTGCCGCGCACCTCGACCTGCACCCCGGCATCGACTAGACCAATACCCCAGTCCTTGCGCCCGACATAATTTGGATCCGCGTCGAGTTTGGCATCTTCCTCGCCCGTTCGGCTGAAGAAGCCGTACATCGCCGGGTTCCAGAACGAGGCCGTGCTGTCATCGACAGCGGCCGTACCAGCTCCACCCATACCCTGGGCACGTGGACCAACGATATGCGAATCCATGGCCAGCAACGGTGTCGAGGCGATGGCAAGTAGTGTTGTTGTGACGAGTGCGGTTCGCATGGTGCCCCCTGATCCGTTCACTGTAAGCGCACCTACCCGTCGTTGTCAAACCCTCACCTGTCAGGATAAAGGGTCCATGCCGGACCAGGATATCCCCCAGGTGCTGATCGTCGATGACGATGCGGCGGTGTGCTGGGCGCTCGAGCGGGCCCTCAGCAAGGCCGGCTGGCGGGTGCTGGTGGCTGCTGACACCGCCAGCGCAAAGCGTCGGGTGAATAGCGGCATTGATCTCGTCATCACCGATATCCGCATGCCGGGCGAAAGCGGTCTGGATCTGCTCGCCACGCTGCGCGCTGAACGCCCGGACCTGCCGGTCGTAGTGATGACCGCGCACGGCACCATGGAGACCGCGGTGGAGGCCGTGGCCCGCGGCGCCTTCGACTACCTGGCCAAGCCCCTGGATCTCGACCGGACCATCGCCGTGGTCAGGCGGGCTCTTGGCGAGACCCCCCTGGCGGCCTCGGCACGCGCCGAGTCCGTCTTCGATGAGGATGGCATCGTCGGCGGGTCGCCACCGATGCAGGAACTCTACCGCCGGCTCGCCGCCGTGGCTGCAACCGACGTCGCGGTGCTGTTCAGCGGCCCATCCGGGGTCGGCAAGGAGGTGCTGGCGCGCGCCCTGCATCGTCATGGTCGACAGCGCCAGGGTCCATTCGTGAGCGTCAACTGCGCCGCCCTGCCCGATGGGCATGCGGCTGAAGAGTTGCGCACACGCTTCACCGCAGCCGAAGGCGGCAGTCTGTTCCTCGACGAGGTCGATGCCCTGGGCGGCGAAGCCCAGGGCGCCCTCCTCGGACTGCTCACCGCCGAGCGGCCGAGTGGGGCGGCCCGCATCGTCGCGGCCAGCCGTCACGATCTCGTCAAGGTGGTCGCCGCCGGAACGTTCAACAACGACCTCGCCTGCCGCCTGGGCACCGTGCATATCGCTGTGCCGGCGCTGACCGAGCGTCCTGACGATTTGCCCGTCCTGGTGCGCGCCTTCCTCGCCCGCGCCGCCTCGCGGCTCAAACGCCAACTCGCCATCACCGACCGCGCCCTGGCCCGGCTCGCCTCCTACGCCTGGCCGGGCAATGTCCGCGAGCTCAAGCACGCCATCGAACAGGCGGCAGTGCTCGCGGTCGGCGGCGTGGTCGATGAGGAGCATCTGACGATCGGGAATGCGCAGGCCCCGAGCAACCTGCCTGGTTTCGCTGCCGCTGCCGGAATCCTCGCCCGTCGCCTGTTTGATAGCGACCCCGGCCGGGTGCACGCCCTAGCCTTGGAGGAGTTGGAAGCGGCATTGGTGCACGAGGCCCTCGCCCGTACTGAAGGCAACCAGCTGCGCGCCGCCGAACTGCTCGGCATCAACCGGGCCACGCTGCGAAAACGCATGGATGCGGCGGGACTCGGGTCATGAGATATATCCTGCTGCTGGCATGCACCGCCCTGCTCGCCAGCGGCGAGATGGCGGAGACCCGCCTGCCAGGCTTCCGGCTGCGCTCGTCCGCTGACGCTGATGCCACCAGACAGCTCGCCGCCGAACTGACCCGCACGCGCGGGGCGCTGACCACCTGGCTCGGCAGCAATGTGCGTCCGCTGCCGGCTGCGCTGCCCGATCTGCCGGTGCTGTTCTTCGCCAACCGTGCGACCTTCCAGGCCCATGCCCAGGCCAACGCCAAGCATGTCGCCACCGCCCACGCCGAAGGCTTCTACAGCGGGGATGGCACGCCGGGCGGAGGCCAGCTGGTGCTCTTCCGCGATGGCGGACGTGAACTGGGCACCGCCCGCCATGAACTGGTCCACTACCTCATTGATCAGATCCTGCCGGCAAAGGCCGGCCAGCCGGTGTGGTTCAATGAAGGTCTTGCGGTATCCTCAGAGGAGTCGTGGATTGACCCCGGCCAGGTGCGCATCAGCGCCGTGCCGATGCAGCGTCATCGCCTGCTGCGCGAACTCGCCAACGACGGCGGCGCCCCGCTCGCCGGCATCACCGCGCTCGCCGCCGACGGCTGGCTTGACCGCGCCGGGGCCGACCGCACCGCCGCCGACCGTCAGTATGCCGCCAGCTACGGCGCCGTGCTATTTCTGCTCAACCAGCATCCGCAGCACTTCTGGGGTTTCCTCAAACGCCTGGCTGGTGGCGAAGCGCACGAGACCGCCTACGCGGCGTCTTTCTCCGGTATTCCCGGCGGCCTTGACGCCGCCTGGCGGACCTGGGTGGCGCGCGGGGCATGGGAGGCGGCGCGGACCTGCGATGGTCGCGCCAGCGCCGCCGCCGCCGTCGAACTCGGCATGTCCTGGTTGCCTGAACACCTGCCGCCCGGCGATCCCGCCGAGGCGGCGCGTTGGTTGAGCGGCGGCGCCCGCGGCTTTGCCGCCACGCCCGGCTACGAACTTGATGCCGCTGCCGCCTGGTTGGCCGCCAGCGGAGCCCTGGCGAGCAGCGCACCGCAGGAGGCCGGCCAAGCGGCTGAGGCGGCGGCGGCGCTCTATGCACAACGCGGTCATCTGGCCGGCCAGGCCGAGGCGATGATCCAGGCCTGTCGCGCCTGGGGCGACGACGGCGGAAAGGGAGACTGGGCGCAGGCGGCGGCCCTCGGCCGCATCGCCGTGCAACTCGCGGAAGCGGTCGGGCCGGATTCGCTGCGGGGCTCGGCATATGCCGCGTATGGCTCGTGCTTCGTCCCCGGTCGCGCTACTGCGGCTCCCGACGGTGGTGATGCCAAGGCCGAGGCGGCGCACGCCCTGGGCCGCGCCCGTGAACTGCACCACGCCAGCGGCGACCTCGACAACGAGGCCTCGGTCGTCCTGCTCACCGCCCAGGCCCTGTCGCCGGCTGATGGCCAGAAGGGAGACTGGGCCGCGTGCATCGCGCTGGCCGACGAGGCGCTCGCGTTATGGAAAAAGTTGCCTGACCAGCAGGCGGTGCGGGCGGATCTGGCTCGCGGCCTGGCCGTGCGCGCCAGCCTACAGCGCCCGGACCGCAATCCTGGCGGCGACTGGGCCGTGGCCGAGGCCGGCTACGTGCGCGAGGCCGAATTGCTCGATGTGGCCGACGACCGGCGCAACCTGCGCAACCGCCTCGACCGCGCGACTTGCCAACTCGGCCTGGCTGATAACGCCAAGGCCGCCACCAGCTTCGCCATCGCCGAACGCATTGCCCTGGCGCTGAACGACCAGGGCATCGCTGGCTATGCCGCCTACCAATGCGGCTGGAGTCTGCAGATCTCCGATCCGGCGGCGGCGGCAGACGCCTTCCTACGTGCCGCGCCGCGCTACCGCGTCGCCGGCAAGCTCCAGCAGGAGGCCATGGCAGTGGCGCAGGCGGCGCAGGCTGCAGCCAAGGCGAGCAGCGACCCGACCACGATCAGCGCGCTGTTCGCCCGCGCCGCAGGACTGGAACGCGCACGCGGCGATGCCTCCAGGCTGGGCTACAACCTCTATCAGCAGGCCTGGTACAGCGAACCGACGCGCCAGCAGGGCGCCAATCCGGCCATCGCCGGCAAGCTCTTCGCCGCCGCAGCAGCAGCCTGGCAGCCGGCCGAACCAGCACGCGCTGCCCAGGCGCTGCAGCAGCGCGGCCGGGTGCTCACCCCGGAGAGCGGGGCCAAGAGCGGTTGGGCCGAATCGGCCACCGCCTGGGGCGAGGCAGCAACCGCCCTCGCCGCCCTGCCCGACGCGGCCAAACGCCAGGCCGAACGCGGCCACGCCCTGCATCAGCAGGCGTGGAGCCTGATCCACGGCGACGGCAAACGCATGAACCGCCAGGCCCGCGACCTGTTCAGTGAGGCCGTGCGTCTACAGCGCGCCGGCGGCAACGAGGCCGGGGCCAAGACCAGCGAGTCGTGGATCAAGGATTAGAGGAAGAGACTGACGTCGCCGTAGCTGAAGAAGCGGTAGCGTTCGCGCACCGCTGCGGTGTAGGCCTCACGCAGGCGCGGCAGGCCGGCGATGCAGGCGACCAGCATGAGCAGGGTCGAACGGGGCAGGTGGAAATTCGTCATCAGGCCATCGACCACGCTGAGGCGTTGCGGCGGATGCAGGAAGATGCTCGTCCAGCCGCTCCAGGCGGCGAAGCCGTCCGGCTGCCGGGCAGCGCTCTCCAGCGTGCGCACCACGGTGGTGCCGACGGCGATGACGCGCCCGCCAGCCGCCTTGGTCGCGGCGATGGCGGCGACGGTCTCCGGCGGGCAGGACGCCCATTCGGCATGGATACGAAAATCCTCGATGCGCTCGGTATCAACCGGTTTGAAGGTGCCGGGGCCGACGCGCAGCTCGACGAAGGCGCTGCCGATGCCGCGCCCAGCCAGTTCGCTGAGGAGTCCCGGGGTGAAATGCAGGGCGGCGGTCGGCGCCGCCACCGACCCCGGCCGGTCGGCGAACACCGTCTGGTAGCGCTCGCGGTCGCGCTGATCGGCCGCCCGGGTGATGTACGGCGGCAAGGGGATGGCGCCATGCGCCTCGGCCAGGGCGAGGACATCGCAACCGGCTGGAAAGCGCAGCGTGCGCGCACCGTCCTCGCGCAGGCTTTCAACCGTCACCTCCAGGCCCGCCAAGAGCAGTGCCTGCCCCTGGTGGACGCGGCCGCGGATGAGCACGCGCCAGCAGCCGGCATCCTCATCCTCGGGATGGATCAGCAGCACCTCGCGCTCGCCGGCGTTGGCGGTGTGCGCTGACAGGCGGGCCGGGATCACCCGCGTGCGGTTGAACACCAGGAGATCGCCACGCCGCAGCAACGCAGGCAGGTCGCTGACCCGACGGTGGGCAAGCGCAGCGCCATCAAGCGGCACGCAGAGCAGGCGGGCGGCATCGCGCGGCTCGACCGGCTCCTGCGCGATCAGTTCGGGCGGCAGGTCGTAGTCGAAGTCGGCAACGGAACTCAATCCGCCCCCAGTCGACGGGCGCCTGGGATCAGGGCCGCCTGCCACGCCAGTACGAGAACCGAGACGATCAGCATCCACGCCCCGAGTGCGGCCAGTCCCGCTCCCGGACGGGCGCTGAGAAACCACGCGACGAACAGTCCGGCCAGGGCCGGTCCGATGGTCGAGCCGATGCCGAGTGCGGTCTCATGCAGGCTGGCGGCACGCGCGGCGCCGGTGGGCAGCCGCAGGCTGTAGTAGATCGACGGGGTGTAGACCGTGCCCAGGCCGCTACCGAGGACGAGGCCGCAGAGGAAGATCGCCGGCGTGCCGTGCCAATGCAGTTCGCCGGCCGCCAGCACCAGCAGTCCGGCCAGAACCATGCCGGACTGCATCGCCAGGCTGGTCCATGGCCGCATGATCCAGCCGCTCCAGCGTCCAAGCACCCAGAAGGTGACGACATAGCCGAGCGCGTAGGCGGTGAGCCCGGCGACCGCGAGCGCATGCGCACGCGCCTGATCAAGTCCGTCCTGCACCAGCCCGTTCTCGATCAGGCCGATGAAGGCCATGCCCATGCAGCAGTAGAGCGCGAGCGCGACCCGCGCCATCAGGGTGAGCCGCGGCAGGGCGGGGTGGCCGGCCCGGTCACCGGCTGCGGGCGGTGGGCTGGGTGGCAACCGCCGCCATTGCCACAGCACCGCCGAAACCGAGGCGAAAGCGAGGGTCGCCAGGACGAAGGCGCTCCACGTCGGCAGACCAAGCAGGTTGAGCAGCCAGGCGCTGCCGAAACCGATGAGATTGCCGCTCGACCAGGCGATGTTGTAGCTGCTCACCTTGACGTGCAGCGGCGGGACCACCTCGGACTCCTCGCCCTGGGCGTCGCTGAACAGGCCGACGTTGCCTGGAAAGAAGAAGGCTGTTCCGGCGAACGCGATCATCAGGCCGGCGCAGGTGCTGGCCGGATCACGGCCGATCAGCGCCACGGCCGCGCCGATGGTGGAAAGGACAGCACCGAGGATCGCGGTGCGCGCCCGGCCCCAGCGATCCGATAACGAGCCGCCCTGGGCGACCAGACCGCCATAGCACAGGTTCGCCGCCATACCGGCGAAGCCGACCTCGCGCGGTCCCCAGCCTCCGGCTGACCAGGTCGAGGCGGCGGCGGTGAAGGTGAGGTAGGACCCGGCACCGACCAGGGCGTTGAACGACTGCAGGGCAAACAGACGGGGTGGGCGCATCGCGCGGGGCACGCTGCGCAGCGGGATGATCGGGGAAGAGGCGAGCCGCAGGCGTCTGGCAGAGGAGGCACGACCGCGTAGGCTGCCAGGGATGGGACTGATCCTGGCCGTCGATGATGAGGCGGGCATCCGTGAGATGCTGCGCATCGTGCTGTCGCGCGACGGCCACAAGGTGCTGACCGCGGCAAGCGCCGAGGAGGCCCTGAGCATTGTTTCGGCCCAGCCGATCGAACTCGTCCTGACCGACCTGCGCATGCAACCGATCGATGGGCTGGAATTGCTCGCCCGGCTGCGCAAGGCCAAACCCGACTGCTTCGTCGTGGTGATGACCGCGTTCGCCGAGTGGGACACGGCGGTGCGCGCCATGCGTGCCGGCGCCTTCACCTTCGTACGCAAGCCGTTCGACAACACCCAGCTCAAGGCGACAGTGACGCGCGCCTTGTCGGCCCGCGACCGCCATCTCGCAGCCAAGGGCGACGCCCCGCACGATCCAGCTGTGCATCTGGTCGGCTCGGCTCCATCGATCCACGCCATCCACCAACTCATCGATCAGGTCGCGACCACCGATTCGACCGTCCTGGTCACCGGCGAGAGCGGCACCGGCAAGGAACTGGTCGCGCGCGCCCTGCACTACGCCAGCCTGCGCGCCGACGGCGCACTGATGCGGGTGAACTCCGGCGCACTGACCCCCTCGCTGCTTGAATCCGAGCTGTTCGGCCACGTCAAAGGCGCCTTCACCGGCGCGGTCGAGGACCGGCCAGGCCTCTTCGCCCTGGCCGACCATGGCACCATGTTCCTCGACGAGGTCGGTGACCTCGCTGCCGAGACCCAGGTCAAACTGCTGCGCATCCTCGAAAGCGGCGAGTACCTGCCGGTCGGCGGACGCGAGATCCGCACCTGCGACGTGCGCGTGGTCGCGGCGACCAATCGTGACCTCAAGGCGATGGTGGCGGCCGGCACCTTCCGTGAGGACCTCTACTACCGTCTGGCTGTGATCACGGTCCAGCTGCCGCCGCTACGTGAACGGCGTGACGACATCCCGCTGCTCGCCGGCCATCTGCTCGCCCGCCATGCCGTGAAGCTGCGTCGGGGCGTCGCCGGCTTCCCCCCGGCCGCCCTCGCCGCCCTGACCCGCTACGACTGGCCGGGCAATGTGCGCGAACTCGACAACCGCATCCAGCGCGGCGTCGCCCTGACCGCGCAGGGCGACATCGACGAGCCTGCCCTGTTCGGCGATCTCGGTGGCGATCCGGTGCCGACGCCGAGCGGCATCAGGGCGATCAGCGACGAAGCGGTCAAACGCATCCGCAGCGGCGATGGGGTGGATCTCGAGCACGAGGTCACACAGCTTGAACGTCGGCTGGTCGAAGCGGCCCTGGAACAGACCAAGGACAACCTCACTGACGCCGCCAAGCTGCTTGGCATCAGCTTCCGCCAGATGCGCTACAAGGTGCGGCAACTCGGGCTGCGCTGAACGTTCAGGCGTAAGCGAAGGTCGCCTCGACCTGGACGTCTGCGCTGGTCGACAAGGCGACCGGGCAGGCGCGGGCGGCAGCCTCCAGCTTGGCGCGCTGGGCAGGCCCCAGAGCCGCCGGCATGGCGAAACGCAGGACGATGCGGGCGATGCGCCGGGGCGGGACGGCGGTCATATGCTTCTCGATCGCGACGGTGAATTGACCGAGATCGATGCCATCGCGCTTGGCGACGATGCCCATGATCGTGCTCATGCAGGTGCCATAGGCGGTCGCCATCAGGTCGGTGGGGCTGAACGCCTCGCCCTTGCCCTGATTGTCCACCGGCGCGTCGGTAAGCAGGCGCACCCCGCTAGGCCCGTGCACCGCCTCGCAGCGCAGATCACCGAGATATTGCAGGGAAATGGGGACCATATCAGGACTCCGTCGAAGGGTTTACGACGCCAGCGCCAGCGACAGCCAGATCACCGCCTCGGTGACAAGCAGTATGTTCAGCCAGCGCCAACCACTGTCGGTGCCCAGGCAGGCGACCGCCGAGCCCCAGATGGCCGCCGGCCACCACGCCCAGGGCGAAGGCGAGAGCATGAGCAGCGCGATCGCCGGCATCTGCAGGACATGCACGACGACCAGCCGGCGCCACGGCGAGACCGCCGTCATGGATGGGCATCCGGCATGAGGATCGTCAACAGATCGGCGGCGGCACGCTCGGGGTCGGCGGCACGGCACACCGCTCCGGCAACGGCTGCGCCATGTGGCAGTCGCGGCTGGAGTTCCCGCAAGCGTGCGGCGTCAAGACCGCCGATGGCGAAGCTCGGTACGCGCAGGCCGGGACGTACCGCGTCGAGCAGTTCCGGTCCACGGCACGGCTCATGCGGCTTGGTCGTGGTCGCGAACATCGGACCCAGACCAAGGTAGTCGGCCACCAATTGGCCGGCGTTGGCCTGTTCAAGGGTGTGGGCCGAGACGCCGATCGCACATCGCGGTCCGACCACAGCCCGCACATCCTGCGGCAGGAGGTCATCCTGGCCGACATGGACGCCGTCGGCATCGATAGCCCGGGCGACCGCGACATGATCGTTGACCACGAACAGACCGCCGGCACCGCGCACCGCATCCTGGACCCGCGCCGCCAGCTCGCGGTATGCGCGTTGCGGCAGGCCTTTGGCGCGCAACTGCACGACTCCGGCCCCGCCACGCACCACAGCAGCCGCGACCGATACGGGATCGGCGCACAGTCCGGTATCGACCAGGACGTACAGGCGGATCTGCCACAACCGCCAGGCGGGCAGTCGGGCGAGCAGGTCGCTCTCCAGACGGTACACGCGGTAGCGCGCGGCTTCGGCGGCGCGCCAGGATCCATCTCCGAGTTTGAGGCCCTCCTCCAGCGCGCGCAGGGCCTCCTGCGCGCGGGAGGCATTGGCGCGCACCACCGCGACCGGACTGGCGCGCAAACCCTCGTCACCGGCCTTGATCGCCTCGCCGACATCGCCGGCCGTATCCCGCCAGCCCACAGCACCGGCCGGCACGACGGCCCGTATTGCGTGGCGCAGGTCCTTGGCGACGGTGGCAAGCGCGGCGTCATCAAGGAGGAAGCGGGCGACGTCCTCCAGGGCACGCAATCCCTCGGCGGCGCGGTTGACGTTGGCGTCGAGCAGACGCTCGACGGAGCGCACGTTCACGAGGTCTTGTCCTCTGCCGGCGGCTGCACCGCCTCGACGCCCTTGGCGGCCCAGGCGCGCAGACGCGGCCACAGGTATTCACGGCCGAGGATACGCACGGTGGCGGCGATCGGTACGGCCAGGATCAGACCGAGAACGCCGAGGATCTTGCCAGAAAGCAGCAGGGCGATGATCAGCCACACCGGATGGATCTCGACTTCGCGGCCAAGGATCCACGGAATCAGGACCGCCTCAGTGGCCTGGACCAGACCATAGATGACAAAGACCAGGGCGCCGTCGAGCGGAGTCGCGCCGGGTTGAATCATGGTCAGGACAACCGCCGGGACCGCCAGGACGACACCGGCCAGCGGTATCGGGGTGACCAGTCCAAGAAGAACGCCAAAGAGGATGCCGTATGGCACCTTGGTGCCGAACAACTGCAGCGCGAGGAACCCGACCACGCCAACCAGGGCGCAGATCAGGCAGATGATCAGGCGGCCACGGAAGAACGCCGACACCGCGCGCTCGATCTCACGGACGATGCGCAGGGTGCCGTCCTTGTGCTTGGCCGGGATCAGATCCTTGATGCCGGTGCGGATAGACGGCATGGCGATGATGAGGAAGAAGGCGTAGATCGGTACCAGGATGGCATCGAGGAGGAACCCGCCGATGGCGCCGAGGTTGGAGAGCGAGGTTTCCGCCCAGCCGCCGATCCGTTCGGGCATGCGGTCGAGATTGCTGCGCACGGCGTCCTCGACCTTGCTCATGGCCAGGGCGATAGCCTGACTGCCCACCGCGCTCTCGCCGCCACGCAGTTCGGTCAGCAGGTCCTTGGCCGCCACCGAACCGGCGCGATCGGATTCTTCCAGTTGCCGCAGGTCAGCGACTGCCGCAGCCTTGGCATCAGCGCCCAACGGCTTCGCCGCCGCTGTGCGCAGATTCTCGACCAGGGTGAGCAGTTCGGGGTCAGCGATGCCACCGCGCAGGGTGCGGATGGCGAGGATCACCCGTTGATGCGCTTCGGACCAGGTCCTGCCCAGGGCATTGAGGTGCGCCGCGAGTTGTGGCCGGCGCGATACCGCCACCTCGATCTCGGCAGGACTCGGGCCTGGCCAGGCGGGATTCCACGCCTTGGGGGCGTCGGCCGGCGCCTCGCCATGGGGCTCGCCACCGGCGAGCAGCCGGCCAATCTCCAGACGCGGCACCCGCGTCTCCGTGCCATACACGGTCAGCAGGGACAGACCTGCGTCATCGACCGCCAAATTGGCCATGCGTTTGAGCGACTGCTGCCGCACCGCCACCCAGCTGGTGAAACCGCTGATCACCGACGGGTCATAGACGCCGTTGTGATTCAGGTCGGTGAATGGTTCGTCCGCATCCCAGGTGCCATTGCCATTGCGATCGGCATAGGTCTCGCCGCGCACGACCTGGTTGGCCAGTTCGGCGCTCTGCCGAACGAGTACGGGGACGATCAAGGCGAGGCAGCCGAAGGTCACCACCGTGGTGGTGGCGAACAGGGCGGCAGCAGCCATCCAGCGACCGAAGCC
>JFJP01038379.1_pt1 | contig 17816 bp, 7 predicted proteins | sample 431651 | NCBI WGS metagenome assembly JFJP01 (sample SAMN02602958, study PRJNA72255) | Microbial mat metagenome, whole genome shotgun sequencing project. | biome: fresh water; feature: sink hole; material: water; isolation source: purple microbial (photo- and chemosynthetic) mats found in...
ATGAATGACTGCAGCGTTTTGATCAGATTATCCGTATTAGCTAAAACAAATAAATATTATTATGAATAAACTACCACTAATACTGATTTTGTCCCTCTCATTGGGATATACCTCATGTAACAAGAATGACCTTAATCCGGAACAGGATCTTACTCCAAAGAATATAGAGCTTACAGCAGTAGCTACTGAGGCAATTGCAGGTAGTAATGAGTTTGGTGTTGACCTGTTTATTAAAACCGCCGGTGATGACAGTAACATGATGATTTCACCCTTAAGTGCGAGCACCGCTCTTACCATGTTGCTTAATGGCTGCGGAGGTGCTACCTACGACCAGATTAAAAGCATGCTTAAATATCCTGAAAATATGACCATTGGAGAGGTAAACGGAGCTTATAAGAGCCTTGTGAGCCAGCTTCTGAACGCTGATCCTAAAGTAAAGCTTGCTCTGGCCAATGCTGTTTTTTACAGGAAAGGGTATATTGTCAAGCCTTCTTTTCTTGGTACTATGACCAATGATTTCGTGGCAAAAACAGAAGGTCTCGATTTTGCATTGCCTTCAGCACTTCAAACTATTAATAAATGGGCAAGCGACAATACTTTTGGAAAAATCCCAAAGGTGCTGAATGAAATATCTTCCGACGCGGTCATGTTCCTTATGAATGCTCTTTATTTTAAGGGTAACTGGAGTTATCAGTTTGATAAAGCCCAAACTGAAGAAAGGCCATTTTACCTTAGTGGAGGCAGTTCTGTCGATGTCAGCACAATGACAGGCGAGGTTGGTGCCAGGATTGTGAACGGGAATTCTTACAGGGCTGTTGAACTTGCTTATGGACGCACTAACTTCTCCATGACCATAATTGTGCCTGAGGAGTCGCTCTCAGATTTCGTGGCATCATTCAGCAACGCTGAGTGGAACCGTCTTACCTCCTCATTTGAAGGAATGACCGGATTTGGAAAGGCCGTCGTTTTTATGCCTAAATTTAAATTTTCATATGAAAAGTACTTAAACGATCAGCTTAAAAGCATGGGTATGACCGATGCTTTTAATGAAAGTCTTGCAAACCTCTCCGGGATCTCAGATGATAATCTGTTTGTCAGTTTTGTTAAGCAGAACACTTTTGTTGAGGTAAATGAAGAAGGAACCGAAGCTGCAGCTGTTACAACAATAGGAGTCGATGTTACAAGTATTGGACCTGGTCAGACTCCGGTCTTTATAATAGACAAGCCTTTCGTCTTTGCCATAAGGGAGCGTACCACGAATACATTGCTTTTCATCGGTCAGGTATTAAATCCTATTGATTAGAGCATTATTATTAAGGCTGACATCATGAGATATTGTACAAAGAACTATCTAAAGAATTATTGATATGAAGAATCTGTTATACCGCACAATCAGTTTTATTCTGATTACAGCTGCATTTTCAGACTGTAAGGACAATTCTTTTGAACGGGTTACATATGAAGCAAATGTCCCTGTTTATATGGCATACAGTGAATTCCGCAGCAGCTTTGAAAAGAGTGAACCAATGGAAATCACTGTACCGGGCAAAATCTATTTTAAAGACAATTATCTTTTTGTAAATGAGTACGGAAAGGGGATTCATGTGATAGATAATTCCGATCCTTCTGATCCCCAAAAAATTGCATTCTATAAGATTCTTGGTAATATCGATATGGCTATTAGCGGCAATACACTATTTGCCGATAGCTTTATTGACCTGCTTGCCATTGATATAAGCGATATTAGTAATCCTGTAGAGAAAGATCGCTTGCAAAATATATTTCCTGAGATACTTCCCGAAGGAGATAAATGGTTCCCCTACTCGAATGTGGATAAAACGAAAGGAGTAATCATCGACTGGGAAGTAAAAAAGATCACTGCAGACAGGGAGCCCGGTGATTACAGCTGGAAACTGATGCGCGGTGATTTTGTCAGTTTTATGGCATCGGCAGAGACAGCAGCTAATTTCAGTGGTGGTGCCGGTGTAGCCGGATCAATGGCACGCTTCATGCTTAACGGGCAGTATCTCTATCTGATCGCTCATCCCTGGAGTCTGAAAACCGTAGATGTCACCAGCCCCTCTCAATTAATCGTTAAGGATAGTGTCGATGTTCCCAGAAATATGGAAACACTATACAGGATGGGCAGCAGACTTTTCGTCGGAACCACCACAGGGATGCTTATCTATGATATCGATATTCCTGAAAAACCTGTTCAGATCTCATCATACGACCATATTAGTGCCTGTGATCCTGTTGTGGTTGATGACAAATATGCCTATGTCACCCTGCGCACAGGAACCATGTGTGCAAACGGAAGCAACCTGCTGGAGGTAATTGACATATCATCAATAACACATCCTTATCTGGTAAAATCATACCCGATGTATAATCCGCATGGATTGGGCATTGACGGGGACTTGCTTTTTGTCTGTGACGGGGATGCCGGACTTAAGGTATATGACAAGTCAGATCCACTTCAGATACTAAATAATCAACTTGCACACTATAAAGACTTCAATACATTTGATGTTATCCCGTTAAACGAGGTATTGATGCTGATAGGGGAGGATGGGATATTTCAGTATGATTACAGTGATCCGAAAAACATCCGGCAGATAAGTCATCTGAGGATTGCGGAAAGACGGTGAAAGAGGAGTGAGTATGCCAGGTATTCAAATAATAACATATATTTTGTCGATGCTAAATCATAAAAATGTCCGAAATAAGTTATAATATGGAGAAAAATCTGGATAATTAGATGAACGAAAAGCGTTTAAAGGTTCAGGAGTGTTCTGACTCAGATCTGATAGAAGGATGCCTGAAGGGGAAGGAGCTTCACCAGGAGGTCCTCTATAAACGCTACTTCTCATTTGCCATGTCAGTATGCATCAGGTACACAAAAGACAGGAACACGGCTATGGAAAATATTAATGACAGTTATATGAAGGTTCTGGATAATCTGGGTGATTTTGACTCTTCCAAATCATTCAAAGCCTGGTATTCAAGGATACTTGTTAATACTTCTATTGATAATTACAGGAGAAACCTGAAACACATCTCTGCCATGTCGGTTGATAATATAGCTGATACAGAAGAGAAGGAACCGGACATTGATATAGACTTATCAGTTAATGACTTTCTTAAATTATTCAGCCAGCTACCTGAAAACTATAAGATTACATTTAACCTTTTCGAAATCGAGGGTTATTCACATGAGGAAATCGGAAAGTTGCTTGGTGTGACAACTTCGACCTCGCGTTCAAATCTGGCCAGGGCCAAAAAAATGTTACGGGAGATCTATAAAAAAGAATTTAACAGTGTTGACAAACGACATGAAGCAGTTTGATAAAATATTCCTGCAAAAGGCAGAAAGAGCCTTTAGCACATATAATACAGATCATCTGGCTGAGGAGGGTTGGAACTCGTTTGTCAGTAAAAGAAAGGGCAAAAAACGTTTTGCTGTAATAATTCCTTTCTGGGCAAAGGCCGCTTCTGTTGCTCTTGTGATTTCTGCCGGAAGTCTTTTTATATACCAGTCGTTTTATAATCAGTCTGATAAATTCGCCGAACAAAAGGAATTTGTAACAGTTCCGGTAATTCAGGCACCTGTTCCTGTCGTTTCCGGCAAAATCAACCTTAGCCAGCAGAAGTTATCTGCTGCAACGAATAGTGATGCATTGCCTGTAAAATTTTCTTCCAGGGAGGATTCAATTGATGAAGTTGTGGCAATTAACGATTTTGAAAATAATAATGAAGTAAATCCATCTGTTAAGGAGATTGATGATCAGGTTAATGAATCTGCAAATGCTGCAAAGCTGCCTGAAGATATCCTGGCTGAGAATCTCAGGGAGGAGATTATCATAAATGAATTTGCAGATGAGTCACAATCAGGAAAAAAGACAAGTGTCATAGCAGGTTTCTCAGGTTTGATGTCAAATATTGAGAATATGATGGTTAATTCACCAGGTGTTTCAGTAGGATTTTACATCGAACACAGGCTCACAAGACGATTATCGGTTCGGCCTGGTCTTGCTCTCGCAAAACACTCCTATGGCACGAAGAATATGATGGCAGGCACTGTATTTATGAGTTCCCTTGACAACAATGGGTTAATGACAGGTATAGTTGATTCATATGAAAACAAACTTGATATACTAACAGTGGAAGTACCTGTAAATATGGTATATACAATAATGGAACGGGGTAAGTCAAGTCTGTTTGTCTCAGCGGGTGTTTCTACGATGGTTTATCTTGATCAGAACTTCAGCAGCAGTTTTACCAATGTCTATACAGAGCAAAAACTTGATATTGCCTCGGGAAGCATGTATGAAGAGACCCGTTTGCAGGAAGTCAATGTTGAGACCGATGAAAAAGCTTTCAGCCATGTTGATTACTTCGGTCTTGCCAACCTGTCGGCAGGTTATTCGATGCCGTTGCGAAAAGGTGGCAGTATGCTGTTTGAACCTTTTCTTCAGCTTCCTGTAAGTGATCTTACAAGTTTCAATGTCCGCATACGCTACGGTGGCCTTTCATTGAAATTCAGGTTCGGGAAGGAAGGTGAAACGGCCAGGTGAGGTGATCACTTGCTTATTTCATCTTCACTTTCTCGCTTCGATTATCTTATATAGTATCGCACACCCAAACTCAGTCCGAGGCCCATCACTCCCGCATTTTCAACTCCGCCCATAATGCTGTTAAGTTTTCCGGGCTCAGGTGTCAGCTTGTACGATTCTGAGCTGTATGCTGAAATATTCCCCAACGATCTGTTGAAATTAATCCCAAGCGAGAAATGAATAGATTCATTAAGCCTGATGAAGGCACCTCCTGACGCAATAAGTGTCTGGCTGAACGATTTCACCTCAAGGGTACCTTCTGAACTGGTGTTCAGGTTTGCAGGAAAATAGACGGGTATATCATGTAAAAGTACTGGATACGCGGCATAGTAACCGTCGTAGGTAAATATGCCACTCCCTTTATAGGTTTTTGTCATCGGTATATCAAAGCTCATTCCGGCTTTTATATAAAATCCGAGTTTTACACCGGCAGGTATTCTAACGATAACGCAAACTGGTATATTCAGGAAAGAGAGTTTCTGGGTCTCCGTAATTGTTTTCCCCTTTATCCTCATTTCATATGATTCCATGTCTGAATCGGTTGCATTGAATTGAATCGAACAGGAATCAAGTAAATGCGTTGCGGAATATGAACCCATTCCTGCACCGATGCTCATTCCAACCATTTTCGAAAAGAAATAACCTCCTTCAATTGCAAAGTTAAATGACGTGCCATTGTTTTGCTGCAGGGGAACGGCAGATGCGAAATTCTTGTTGCTGATACTTGTTGTCTGGGGCGTTATGATTATTCCGGCAAAGATCTTCTCCTCCTTGGTAAATTTCTGCCGTGAGTCAGTGCCCTGCGACAGTGCTGAATGACAAAAGGATATCATCAAAACTGTTATTATGGCAGTGTTCCTGATATATATATGTATGGTTTTCATAGCAGTGGTTCTTTAAAAGGTTCAGTTTATTATCATAACGCGCGAGTGAGCAAGCTCTTCCTCATTAATCACGATCTTCACAGTATATAATCCGTCAGGCAGGTATCCCACCGGTATCACGTATTCTAACTCTTCATCAGTTTTATCTGTCTGGTATTGACATATTTTTACACCAGATGAGTTATATAGCGATATCAAGGTCCTCCCTTTATATTCACTGCTGAACTTAAGCGTGAAGTTGTCTTCCGCCGGGTTTGGATAAATTGTAAGAGCCTTGACTCCTGTAAGATCAATAGCGCTGGACGTGTTTATGCAGCCGTCTATATCTGTTGTCACAACACTGAAGTTGTCTCTGGTACCACCGGTGACATAATATTGCTTTGTTGCACCCGAAATGGCCGTTTCTCCCCTGTACCATTGCCATGATACGATTGAATCGTCAGGGTTATAGCAAATCAGAACAGCTCCCGAAAACTTAGATTTAATTCTCGGAACAGCTCCTTTTTTAACCAAAACAGAAGCAGATGCGCTGTACTGGCTTGATACTTCCGGTGATATCACCGACTTTATCCTGAAGTAGTAGGTTTGTCCGTCTGTGAGGCCGGAGATTGTTTTTGTAACACCGGATATAGTGAGAGTTGAATCAAGCCTTGTTGTGGGATTAGCTGTTGTGCCTCCATAAATAACGTATCTCAGGAAATCGGATTCGGTATTTGCGGTCCACGACAGTGTAACAAGGTCGTTGCATGAATATGCTGTCAGCCCTGAAGGAGCGGCAGGGGGATCGGGCAAAGTTGTCACTGTTACTGAGTTTGAATTTGAGCTTGTGCCGCTTACATTATATGCCCTGACCCTGTAATGGTAGACAGTTTTGGCCGTGAGTCCCGGAACATCATAGTTTATCACATTGCCAACATCCAGATTGTCAAAGCCTGTAACCGATGTTGTGAAGGCAGCATCAAAAGATACATCAAGTCTGTAACCTGTAGCGCCTGATGAAGCTGACCAGTTTGCAGTGAATACCTGCTGCCCTAATCCTCCTGCAGCTTCAGCAAGCGGGGCAACTGGGATTTCAGGCTTTGTGGTTGCAGAAGCTGTCGCTGATGAGCTGCCTGTACCTCCAGTATTTCCTGCACGTACCCTGAAGTAATATGTTGCAGAAGGACTCAGTCCTGTTACCGTCTTAGTCGTATCGGGACCGTTGTTGAAATCATTATATCCTGCTATATACGAGGTAAAATCGTTTACTGTTGAAATATCGAGGTAATAAGTTATAGCCGTTGGTGATGAGAACCATATTAGAACGAATCCTTCTGATGTGATGCTTTCAGCAGAGAGGCCTGCAGGAGCGGCCGGCGGAACAGGCAAAGTTGTGACCGGTACCGTGTTCGAGTTTACGCTGCTCCCCACAGTTCCGTTTGCCCTAACCCTGTAATAATATGTTGTATTAACTGTAAGTCCTGCAACAGCAACTGAGGTAGCATTACCTGCGTCTCTATTGTTATAACCTGTTACGAAGGTGGTGAAGGCATCATCAGTTGCAATATCCAGGCTGTAACTAATTGCACCTGCTACACCTGTCCAGTTAGCAGTAAAGCCTGTCTGTGTAATTGAGGTTGCCGGGTTTGCCGTTGGGACAGGCACCTCATTTGGAGTTGTCACTGTAATTGTATTGGAAAAGATCAGGCTGGTTCCTCCTGCATGGTAGGCACGAACCCTGTAATAATATTTTGTTTTTGCTGTAAGGCCTGTAACAGCGGCACTCAATGAATTACCTGCATCCTTGTTCTCGTAGCCGTCAAGGAATGAAGTAAAGAGGGCATCTGTTGCCACATCGAGCTTATAGCCTGTTGCAAGAGCCACAGAACCCCAGTTTGCATTGAAACTTATCTGAAGTACATTAGTTGCCTCTGTTGCAGAAGGACCAGCAAGAAGAGTGAATGAGCTTTCAGTTGCCCATGCTCCGCCGGCATAAGCCTGGTCTATAGCCTGTACGCTCCAGTAATAGGTTCCGGGAAAGAGATCTTTAAGATTATACCCTGTATTTTTGAATTCGGCGTTACCCCTTGATGGGATTCGCCTGTAACCAGTTCCGGCATCAGACATAGATGGCAAAATATTATTCTCTCCTGTATTTGTTCCTATCCTTAAATTATGAGTAAGTGCATTTTGCGGTGTCTGGGCATCCGTTGCTCTTGTCCACGAAAGGCTTACTTTACTCAAACTCAGCGCAGAAACTTGCAGATCTGTAGGAGGAAGAGGTGGTGTATTGGGCACATTACCGGTATTCTTATAAATCCTGGTAATATAAGCGGAACCATTATTACCTGACAGAACTAAATCCAGGTCATTGTCATTATCATAATCACCCCAGGCTGTTGAGCTGTAGATTGTTCCGGGAATATTTACATTCATGTCGGAGAAATCAACACCGGTATTACGGTAAACTTTTGATATATACCCTGCCTGCCCGGAACCGGTTAATAATATATCAAGATAGCCATCATTATCAAAATCGCCCCATGCAACTGATCCTGAAATAATCCCCGGAAGCCCGGCATTTATATCGGAGAATACACTATTTGTATTCCTGTAAATTTTTGTTATTCTTTCACTTGTATTTGTCTGACCTGATAATAATATATCCAGATCACCGTCGTTATCATAATCGCCCCAGCCAGCAGAGCTTAAATATATTCCGGGAAGTCCTGCATTAATATCGGTGAATGCTCCGTTATCATTCCTGTATATTATTGATATCTTTTCCCCGGAAACCTGATAACCTGTCAATAATATATCCGGATCGCCGTCATTATCATAATCACCCCATGATACTGTACCCTGGTTAACCCCGGCGAGTCCTGCATTAATATCAGTAAATAGTCCGTTATCGTTCCGGTATATTCTTGAAATAAAACTTGTTGCATTGGCAGTACCCGATAAAAGTAAGTCAATATCACCATCATTATCATAATCTCTCCATTCAGCAGAAGCAAGATAAACGCCGGTAATACCGGCAATTATATCAGAAAAGACTCCTGAATCATTTCTGTAGATTCTTGAAAAGTAATTGTTATTTGCAAAATATCCTGAAAGAAAAAGATCGAGATCTCCATCATTATCATAGTCACCCCATGCAGCAGAACAATATTGTAAACCGGGAAATCCTGCATTGATGTCCGTAAAGGTTCCTGCATTGTTATTGTACAAACTCGAAATAAACCCTCCCGATGATATATTATACCCGGTAATGAACAGATCCAGATCATTATCTTTATCATAATCCCCCCATACAACAGAACCTCTGGATATCCCTAAAAGGTTAATGTCTGTTTGTTCCAAAAACACAGGAAGGGAAATTTTGACTTCATTGCTGATATATGAAACAAAATTTTCTGCAGATACGCAAACCACATAATATGTACCCCAGGATCCAAAATTCGGAGTATATGTTATGCCTGTTGCGCCTGTAATGCTCTGATCGTACGGACCCCCCGGGTTTACTGAGTATTTCCACTGCCGCGAGTCGGCAGGACTTGATTCTGTAACAGTAAGTAAAGTACCGTTTTGATTTATTGAAAGATACTGATCCGAAGCGGGAGCGATTGAGCTGGAATAATCGATGGCAAAGCTGTTCTCAGGTGCAAAGACTGATCCGGCAAAGGTGTTGTCGATAGCCTGAACACTCCAGTAATAACTACCTGCTGTCAGGTTTTTTAATGTATATTCGTTTGTCTGAATCCCCTTGTTCACGATCTTCCTGTAACCTGCGGGGATTGCGGACATTGGAGATTTTTTATCACCCGACCCGCTTAATGCGCCGACATATAAATTATAAGAAAGGCCATTCTGAGGTGTATTCAGATCAGTCGCTTTATTCCAGCTTAGTGTTACTCTGTTTGCATCCGGAACTGACTGAAGCCCTGATGGAGCGGAAGGCACGGAATTAATAACATTTATATTGTTCTCATATATTTCTGAGATGTAAGGGGAGGAATTACTATTTCCAGTCAAAAGAAAATCGAGGTCCCCGTCATTATCATAATCGCCCCATTTAACAGAAGAATACTGAACTCCTGTAAGTATTTCATTGATCCTGGTGAAAACACCGGCGTCGTTCCTGTAAACCTGTGTGATGCCATCGGATGAATTGTGCCCTGACAGCAGAATATCAAGATCGCCATCATTATCATAATCCCCCCAGGCAGCCGACCCCTTGTATGCCCCTGTTAGTGAAGAATTTATATCAATAAAAGCTCCATTGTCGTTGCGATATACCTTTGATACAGGAGAATAGGCTCCCATGCCTGTAATCAGGATATCCGGATCTCCGTCATTATCATAATCGCCCCATTCCACCGAACTATATGATACCCCAGTAAGGCCGGCGTTAATATCAGTAAGGAGACCATTATCGTTTCGGTACAACCTGGCTGTGGGATCGGAACCGGATAATCCGGTTATTAAAATGTCAAGGTCCCCATCTTTATCAAAATCACTCCATGCAGAAGAGCCGTTGAAGACTCCTCCCATATTGCATCCGCTGTCAGTAAAAATTCCGTTGACATTACGAAAGACAGTTGCCAGACCGCTGCCTGATATTAATATATCCAGATCACCGTCGTTATCAAAATCACCCCATGACGCAGAGCCATACTGAGCTCCGGGCAGGGTAACACCTGTATCATTGAATACTCCGGCATCATTACGGAATATTTTTGTGATATCACTGGTGGCATAACCTGTCATAAGGATATCGAGATCATTGTCATTATCGTAATCACCCCATGAAACAGATGCATAATTTAAACCCGGAAGAGATGCAAATATATCCGTAAAAACACCTCCGTTGTTATTGTATATTTTCGTTACTGCCCCTGAAGGACCGCTTCCGATCACTAGTATATCAAGGTCTTCATCATTGTCATAATCCCCCCATGAGACAGAAGAAAACCTTATGTTTTCAATGACTATTCCTGTTTTTGTGAAAACAGGAACTGTTATTTTTACCTCATTGCTGGTATATGTTATGCCTCCAAAAACAGACTCACATACTACATAAAAGGTGCCGAAAGTTATGAAATTGGGAATATGTGTACTATTGGTGGCCACGGTTATAGTCTGATTATAGGGGCCACCGGGTGTTGTTGAGTATTTCCATTGTCTTGAAGTAGGAGCTTCCGTCTCAGTTACAGTTAAAAGAGTACCGTCCTGGCTTAGTCCAAGTATTTGTGGTGTAATCGGACTTATTGAACTTGAGAAAGGAATTATAAATGATCCTTCAGAACCAAAAGGAGAACCAGCAAAAGCGTTATCGATTGACTGTACGTTCCAGTAATAAGTTCCCATTGGCAGATTTTTAACAACCCAGTTGTTTTTCTGAATCTTCCCGGTCTGGATTATACTTCTGTACCCATCTGCCAGGGATGACATCGGTGACAATTTGTTTATCGTTCCGGCGGATGTGCCAATATAAATATTATATGAAAGCCCATTCTGGGGTGTTTTGCTGTCTGTTGATTTACTCCAGGATAATGTAACTTTATTGGATCCTGGAATTGCTGTAAGTCCTAACGGAGCTGAAGGAACAGTATTGGAAGTTGTAATGTTATTCTTATATAAAGCCGTAAAATATCCTGAGGTCCTCTGACCGGTTACTATAATATCCAGGTCACCGTCCTTATCATAATCGCCCCAGGATGATGAACCATACTGAAGGCCCGGGAAACCTGCATTAATATCTGTGAATGTCCCTGCATCATTACGGTAAACCCTGGAGATCAGCCCTGATGTGGTAAATCCTGATATGAATATATCAAGATCTCCGTCATTGTCATAATCACCCCACGATGCAGACGAATATCTGACACCTGTCAGTCCGGCATTTATATCAGGAAAAGATCCGTTATCATTCCTGAAGATTTTTGCTATATACCCGACTGTATTGTTGACCAGTCCATAACCTGTTAACAGGATGTCCAGGTCACCATCACTGTCATAATCACCCCAGGCAACTGAACCGTACCCGACACCCGGGAGTCCGGATATTATATCCGTAAATGTTCCGTTGTCATTCCTGTAAATAATTGAAACATAACCGGCATGGCTACTTCCTGTTATTAATATATCAAGATCGCTGTCACCGTCAAAATCGCCCCAGGCGCATGAGCTAAAAGTAACACCGGTCAATCCGGCGTTGATATCCGTGAACAAGCCACTATCGTTCCTGTAGATTTTTGAATAATAATTACCTGTGATAAGGACGTCAAGATCACCATCATTATCGTAATCTCCCCAGGCTGAAGAGCTGTTAGACAAACCCTGTAACCCGGCATTAATATCGATAAAGGATCCGCCTCCATCATTCCTGAATATCTTTGATAATGATGGGTATCCGGTCATCAGAATATCAAGATCACCATCGTTATCATAGTCGCCCCAGCTGGCCGAAGAGAGTTGAACTCCAGGTAATGAAGGACCCAAATCAAAATTTACTCCGTTGAAATTAAATATACTTGAAAAATATCCATATTTTGAATACCCGGTCAATAACATATCCTGATCGCCATCACCATCATAATCTCCCCAGGCAGTTGATCCCCTGTAAACATTTTCAAGACCGGAAGAAGCGGAGGGTATTTCCGTAAATACAGGAACATTTATCTTAACTTCGTTACTCGTATAAACAACAGCATCTTTTACTGATTCGCATACGACATAATAAGTACCCCAATTCGTGAAATTAGGCGTATATGAAGTTTCAGCAGCCCCTGAAATGGTCTGATTATAAGGACCTCCGCTGGTTACAGAATACTTCCATTGACGTGAATTTGCCGGTGTTGGCTCTGTTACTGTCAAAACATTCCCATTCTGATTGATAATCAGGTTTTGATCATTTACAGGACTGATTGAGGTTGAATAAACGACAGTGAAACTGTTCACCGCTGCAAACGGAGATCCTGCATATGAATTATCTATTGCCTGAGCACTCCAGTAATAGGTTCCGGACGGGAGATTTTTAATCACCCATGAATTGGCCTGAATCTCTTTCTGCACTATCTTCCGGTAACCGCTGGCAATGAATGCCATAGGCGTCCTCCTCTCAACTGTATCCGGAGGAGCGCCAATATATAGGTTATAGGTAAGTGCGGCCTGAGGAGTACTGGCATCCGTTGATTTATCCCATGAAAGGGTTACATGGTTTGCCCCGATTACAGAATGCAGGTTTGAAGGAACTGATGGAACAGTATTTGCAGTAAGAGCATTATTCTTATAGATTTTAGAAATATATTCCGTTAAATTGTTCCCTGTTATAAGTATATCAAGGGAACCGTTATTATCATAATCGCACCAGCTAACAGAAGAAAAATTAACACCGGTAAGATTGGTAATTACTTCTGTAAACACTCCGTTAACATTTCTGTAAACGTTTGCTATTCTGCCTGTAGATGCCATTCCTGTAAGTACTATATCCAGGTTCCCGTCATTATCATAATCTCCCCAGGCTGATGAACTGTTGGCAACGCCGGGGATAGAAGTTAATATATCCGAGAAAATCCCGTTAGTGTTTTTAAATATTTTTGAGATATTGCTTCCTGTCAGAAGGATATCAAGGTCGCCGTCATTGTCATAATCACCCCATGATCCGGAACCATTGACGATACTGGGAAGCCCTGCAGCAACATCTGCAAAAAAACCATTATCATTCCTGTAAATCTTTGTAGGGCTGCCTGTTAGAAGGATATCAAGATCGCCGTCATTGTCATAATCACCCCAGGTTGCAGTAGTATTTGCCGCCTCGGTAAGTCCGGCGGAAATATCAACAAAATGACCGTTATCGTTCCTGAAAATCTTTGACAAAGGGAATCCTCCAGGACTGGAACCAGTTAGAAGAATATCAAGATCCCCATCATTATCATAATCGCCCCAGGAAACTGAAGATCCTGTAGCACCAGGTAACGCTGCCCGACCAGTGAAAAAAGTTCCATCATTTCTCCATACTCGTGAGGAGTCGTAAGCTGTAATTACAAGATCAAGATCTCCGTCATTATCATAATCTCCCCAGGCAGAACTTTTATAACCGCCTGCACCCATCATAAGTGGATTGAAATCAATTATTTCATTAAACACACCAAGGTTATTACGGTAGAGCTTTGCTATATTACCTTCTGATAGAGTAACACCAGCAAGCATTAAATCAAGGTCTCCGTCGTTATCAAAATCTCCCCACGAAGTTGAACCTGACTGAACACCAGGCAGGATTATTGCAGATTGCTCAATAAAATCGGTTACTAATATCCTTACCTGGTTGCTTATGTACACTATTCCTCCTTTCGTTGATTCACAGATAACATAATAAATGCCTGTGGCAGGGAAAATGGGGATGCAGGTTGTACCTGTGGCTCCTGCAAAAGACTGATTATAAGGTCCTCCGTAAGTTGTTGAGTATTTCCATTGTCTTGATGTGGGAGAGCTTGATTCAGTCACAGTCAGCATGGCTCCTGACTGATTGATCTTTATTACCTGGTCAGTGGTGGGAGTAACAGAGCTAGAGAAAGGAACTGTGAATGAGCCCTGAGGGGGGAAGGCAGAGCCAGAAAAGTTATTATCGATTGCCTGTACGCTCCAGTAATATGTCCCCGCAGGTAGTTTCTTAATTACCCATGAATTATTCTGAATGGTCCCTGCCTGTACAATCTTCCGGTAGCCAGTAGTTATGTTTGCCATCGGAGATTTTTTGTTAACAGTTCCGGGCGAAGTGCCGATAAACACATTATACGAAAGAGCATTCTGAGGTGTCTGATTATCAGTAGACCTGTTCCAGGATAGTGTTACCCCGTTTCCTGTAATGGTTGATTGCAAGCTTGAAGGAGCAGAAGGGGACGTGTTTGCAGATGTGCTATTGTTTCTGTAGATCCTGGTAAAATCTCCAAAATTATCGGAACCTGTCGTAATAAAGTCAAGATCACCGTCATTATCATAATCTCCCCAGGCGGAACTGCCATAAACGGGAGGCAATTCTGCTGAAATATCAGTAAATACTCCATTATTATTGTTAAAGACTTTTGAAAAAATTTCTGCTCCCCATCCTGTGATCAGGATATCCAGATCACCATCATTGTCATAGTCTCCCCAGGAGGCTTGTCCGCTGTCAAACCCTGGCAGTCCTGCACCAATATCGCTGAAAACGCCACTGGTGTTTTTATAAATTTTTGCAATATCGCCTGAGCCTGTATATCCGCCTACAAGTATATCCAGATCACCGTCATTATCATAATCCCCCCAAATTCCAGTCCCTACATAAACGCCTGGTATAGAGGCTTTAATGTCGGTAAAGAAACCAATGTCGTTTCGATAAATTTTTGAAATTAGTTCAGAGGTTGTTGTTCTTCCTGATAAAAATATGTCAAGATCATTATCATTATCATAATCTCCCCATGCTACTGAGCTATAATAAACCCCTGGCAAACCTGCTTTAATATCAATAAATGTGCCGCCATCGTTCCGGTATATTTTCGAAATGTAACCCTCTGTACTGCTTCCTGCCAATATAATATCAAGGTCTCCATCATTGTCAAAATCTCCCCAGGCAGCAGAACCTTCTATCCCGGTGAGCCCCGCACTTATATCTGAAAAGACGCCACCAGTATTATTGTAAATTAGCGAGATCCTGCCCGACATTGTTACTCCGGTCAACAGAATATCCAGATCTCCATCGTTATCATAATCACCCCATGCTACTGCACTGCAACTTGTGTTGTAAACACCGGGTAGTCCGGCTCCAATATCAGTGAGGTTGCCACCAACATTGTCATAAATAATAGAATATTGTTCTCCTGAATCGTAAACATAACCCGTTAATAATAAATCAATCTGGCCATTATTATTATAGTCACCCCATGCTACTGAGCTCATGGATAATGCTGGTAATGTAATTTCTGTTTGTTCAGTAAAAGCCTGACTGTTAACTTTATTTGTAAAAATCAGAGACAGAAATACCGACAGGATGGATAAAGACAATAAATTTTTCATAGCATTTAGAATTTATTGTTCAGGGAAGCAGATAGATGATTACGAGAAACAGTTTTCTTATGTTTGTCAAAGTTACTTTCTGAAGAAGAAATCCCCGTTCAGCTTGTTCCATTCAGTTGGTATTTGCTGGTTATTGCTCAGCTTTCTCACCTGAACGCGGGTGTTCATGAAAACATTAAGTATCGACTGAGATACTGCCATCTGTTTAACCAGCTCCTCGGTAAAGAGCCCGTTGGCGCCCTTGCCGTCAGCAGCGGTGGCTCCCTCTGAAGTGGCAAATGCAATGATTGTTCCGCTTGTAAAACTCATTGCCTTGAATCCCTGCTCGCCGCCGCGCGCCCAGGCTTTGTAAGGATTGTTGCGGCAGGCATCAAGTATCACAATATTGGTGTTCTCCTGGTACTTCTCAAATTCCTCAACAATGAAATCAACTGCAACGGCTTCAAACTTACAGTCAGCCTCCTTCTCAAGGTTTGCATCTATAGGAATTAGGTAGTTTTTCCCTTCCACCTGGTTGCCGTGACCGGCGTAATAGAACAGAGCGACATTATAATATGGAAGCTTTTCGTTGAACTCCCTGATGGCGCTCATCATTTCTTCCTTGCTGGCATTGAGATGCTTGATGACATCAAAGTTCAGGTCCCTGAGTGTCCCTTCCATAAGGTTTGCATCGTTCGCCGGATTTCTCAGTGATGCACTGTTCCTATACTGAGAATTTCCAAAAACCAGTGCGAGCCTTCTCTCTCCAAGTGAAGGCTGAAGCTTAATCAATCTTCTTTCTGATGTTGTACTGCCTGCGATATTCGTTGCAATGATATAAATATTGTTATCACCTTCCTTAAGCACCAGCGAACTCTGCCAGTTGTAATTGCAGTCACCCATAGATGAAACCTGGAACACATTATCTTCCGACTGGATATTGCCATTTACAAGCAGCTTAACAGCTTTCAGTTCTGTGGGCGACTTGATGCAGGCACTTATAGGCAGATTTTCCTTATTGACAATAGTATTTTCGTTTTCAGGATTTGACCAGGAGACAACAGGTACAACAGCCGAAGGATTAGTGAAGTATCTTATCTCTGACTTTACTGCCCCGTCGTTGTTTGTTGCAACTATGTAAACGTTGTTCTGTCCGGGTCCGAAGTTGATGGTTTTTTCAACCACAAAGGTCTGATCGCTCTCGGCTGATGGCAATATTTCACCTTCACCCTTTGAAACACCGTTGATGTAAAAGAGCACTGATTTCAATCCTGTTGCAGACTTAACAGCTGCCCTAACCCTGGCTGTAAACGATTCAAGTGTGGTATTCTGTCCCGAGGGGCTTATCCACGTTACCGCTGGTCCGGCTCCCGAGACAACTGCCGGCATGTCGGGTATCGTATTTCCGGGTTTTGCAGCATCCCTTGAGGTAAGGGTCGGTGAAGCCGTATTGTTCAGGTATGAGACATTAAGGAAATCGACCATGATCTCGGAATTGAGCCCTACATTGAATCCTACTCCGTTCCCTTCAGGTTTGATATTGCTGAACTGGCTTACCAGAACCTCATTTGCAAAAATATAAAAGATACCACCTGTATATCTGACAGTCAGTTTATTGAAAAAATCAGGTTTTATCTGAAATATCCCGGAACCTTTAAACATTTTTTCAGGTTTTCTTCCTTTTGACGGGGAATCCCTTATTACCTCGAGGGTATTTCTGTCTGAGATCTCAACCCGGAAATGATCATATTTTTCAGTCATCCCGAATACCAGAGCTCCGGTTCCGCTGTTCACTTTTATTGCGGCTTCAATCTCATAATCGGTACCTGAAGTCAGGGGAACAGCTTTAGATGAGAGGCCTGTTGATCCTTCGTGATTTTTACAGGTAATGGTATAATAACCTGATGCAACCATCCCCCGCACCCATAGGTTATCTGTTATCCACTGGTTTGAATTGTCGTCAAAACCATCTGTGAAAAGACCTGTTTTGGCCGTTGAATTATACGCAAGATAGCTCTGCTGCGCCAGCGTTAAATCAATACTAATAAATATAATGCTGATCAGCAGGAGCAATACTGGAATTGCTTTTGCCTTTTTCATCTTTCAACATTTTATTTTCCAAATAGTGTGTGTTTTAAAGTAAAATAACTAATACAGATCCCTTTAATGAGATTAGTACATCTCCAATATATAAAAAAAAAAGCAATTTTGAAGTAAATTCTGCTTAGATTTTGATAAACAGCGAGAAATCATTTGGTATTTTAAGAAGTATGGTGACAAAAATGAATATAATATATTTTTAAAA
>JFJP01038380.1_pt1 | contig 17814 bp, 16 predicted proteins | sample 431651 | NCBI WGS metagenome assembly JFJP01 (sample SAMN02602958, study PRJNA72255) | Microbial mat metagenome, whole genome shotgun sequencing project. | biome: fresh water; feature: sink hole; material: water; isolation source: purple microbial (photo- and chemosynthetic) mats found in...
TCTCTGAAGGAGGACTATCCGGAACAGTAACGGATGTTCGGCTGATTTACCAGTATGCCATTAAAGGTAACGCTTCAGGAATTATAATATGCCATAATCACCCTTCAGGAAATGTCAACCCAAGCGAGAGCGATCAGAAAATAACAAATAAAATAAAAGAAACTGGAAATCTTCTTGACATTCAACTACTCGATCACATAATTCTTACCTCAGAAAGAGAGATCTACAGAAGCTTTGCTGATGAAGGTCAACTTTAAAATTAATACCCTTCGGGGTATTTTTTTTAGTTTACAGTGGTATAAAGACTGTCTTGGCCCTCGCACGGTTTTTAGCCAAACACAGAGAGTAAAAATGTTTACCAAGAAGGAGATTTCAATTTGGAGGTTGAGGAAATGTGAAATTTTGCAGATAAAACAAATAAATAATTTAATTTACAGCCATAGATTAAAATTAGAAAGCCTATAACTATTCTTATGTCAAGTAGACAATATTCTCCTGGATAAACAGTCCAATTCCGTTTCTACCCTAATGAGTCAGAATAATAAAATTGCTTTTTAACCAGAATCTTAAAGGAAATGCACTTTTTAGAGGCAGGAAATCTTCTTGACATTCAGTTAATAGATCACATAATCCTTACCCCAGAAAGAGAAATAAACAGAAGCTTTGCTTTTTTCGGGTTACAATGGTATAAAGTCCGTCTTTGCCACCGCTCGGTTTTTATTCAAACACAGAAGATAAAGAATGTTTGTAAAAAAGGAGATTTCAATTTGTAGCAAGAAGGCTACAAATTGAAAACCCCATCCTTTTGCCCGGAAAGAGTTCGCCGATTTTTCCGCTTTGCTTCGTTTCGCTTGCTGGCCGTTCTTGTTTCACTTCGCAAAAACAAGACCGGCCTTCGCTCCTATACGCTTCAAAAAGGCAAACACCTTCCTTCTAGTGCTCCTTACTAGCTGATCGTAGTTCAAAAAGATCATTTTTGCAAGGGAGCAAAAATGTATAAACAATCATTTCGGTTGGGCTTTTGAGGGCGAAATGGTAGTGACAAACACACCTTTTGTATTGGAAAAATTCTTTATCAATATTTTTCCCCTTAAAATCTTCTTCATTATAAATCTATTTAGAAAAGAGAAACCAATACAATGTAGAATCATGACACCATAGTAACTTAAACAAAAATGAATCAGATTTCTTTGTTTAATGAATATTCTTGATCATCTTTTTGTTCAACTTATTTGGAATGGATTTAAATTACATCCCAGATGAATAATTTCTTAAATTTTTGTGTCACAAAATAGCCTATTCCGACATGTAGAAGTGTAAAAGAACTTTTAAATATGGATTAATATATTTTAAGAAATTCTTTTGATCGATAATAATTGGAATAGTGCTAGAATTTGGAAAAATTGACCTTCGCATTCCTGTTTGCAAAAATGAAAAAACACCAGAACTCATCAATTTGGAAGCATTTTAAATTATTATACTAACACACAGGTGGTTAATACGATGTAGCATTTATAGGTTATTTAATATATGGATAAGAAACATTTTAATTACATTTTTAAGGTAACAAATTCGCCCCATTTCCTATTAACCATATAATTGAACAATTGATTGTCATGAAATTCCATTGTCTCGCTGGTTTAATACTGACATAAAGAATATTAATCAAAGTGCTTGATTTAGAAGCCAGTATTATAATCTGCTGAGTTATAAGAGAATAATGACTATCACTCCTATTGTTGGCACATATTTTTATTGTGACTGACGGGACGGAAGCATATTTAACTGTCATAAATTTCTAATCACTTAATTCACTTACAATGAAAACAAGTAATTCAGATATTATCACAAAAGATGTCTCAGAAACAAATATTACTGATTTTAAAGAAATATTATATTGTAAAGCAGAAGGCAACTACACCAGAATCTTTTTCCAGAATAAAAGCATCCTTGTTTCAAAAGTTTTAAAATGTTTTGAATCGATACTCCCTTCTGATGTTTTCATCAGAATTCATAAAACATATATTGTCAATATAGACCTCATCAAAGCTCTAAAAGGAAATAAAAGAATCGTTCTAAGAACAGATATTGAGTTGCCAGTCTCTAGAAGAAGAAGATCTGCAATAGTAAAAAGGCTTTCAAGTACCCATCTGCTAATAAAACTCAAAGATTAAGTAACCATTTATTTAATGTTTTTATCCGTTCGTTTAAGATAATATACCGATAAATAAAAAACTCAAATATCTCTTGTCCCTGATCATTCAAATATTGAAATTTGATATAAAGCAGTCGATTCCAACTGTATGATGAGATTTTTATTTTTAGAAACTGGTAATTGAAATAAAATAGCTTAAGCTTACACCTCTTCAGATGGTTCATGAACAACAGAATATATTGAATAAAGGAAGTTTTGACAACCGTTTACAACGGATAGCAAATGTTCTTCAGTTAAATGCAAGTTTTACCGACAATCTCGGATTGCTTAATGGTAAAATGGGTGTTGCTATCTTCTTTTATCAATACTTCCGCCTTACTGGTAATAAGATATTTGAAGATTATGCCGGCGAGTTGATTGATGAGATCTATGAGGAAATTAGCCCTGTTACGTCTATAAGTTTTGAGGACGGACTTACTGGAATTGGCTGGGGAATTGAATATCTTGTAAAGAACGATTTTCTTCAAGCAGATACTGATGAGGCTCTCTCAGATATTGATAATGCTATTTACCAGGCTAGGATAAACTCACCAATTTTGATCAATGATGGGAAAGATTTATTTGGATATGGGCACTATTATATTATGCGTTTAACCGGCAAAGAAATAAATGACAATAATCTGAACACTCTCATTAAAAAGTATCATCTGATTTTTCTAACCGATGAATGTGAAAGGATATTACTTCATGATTATTACAAAGGATTTAAAATTGAATCCTTAAGTGTCAATACAATAAATTCATTTATGTGGTTTATCCTTGAGGTGCATCGTCTGGGGATATTCCCCGCCAAAACCCAAAAAATATTACAGAAACTAACCTCTTTTATAGAGTATGCTCTCCTGAATACTTCTGATGTTGCCGGGTTGAACCAGATGCAAAATATGCTTGGTTTTATTTTACCTTCTATTAATGATCCTGTTTCCATTAATTCTCCTGAAGACAAACCAGATATTGGTATGCTGGAAAAATATAATATTGAACTAGATGAAGTTACTGTTGAAGGGTTTATTAAAAATACATGGCAACGGATTGTTTTTGATCCTTATGTTGCAAGAGAAAATGCACCCGGTGATTATTTCAACAAGTTATTCCCGGTTATTGACAATGAAGAAACCTGGAATAGAATCGTGGAAAACCTTGACAAAAGCAGATTCGGATTAACTGGCTTAGCTGGGCTGGGACTGGGATTGGTATTAGAAGGACTGAAAAACAAATCACGAACAATTTATAAGAGATCAGAACAGACATCAATAAAATAAAGATTGAAAAATAGTAATTCCTATATAACGAATTTGACAATCATGACAGGAACGACTTACAAGACTTGCAGAACAGATTTGTCTGATGTTACTTTCCTTATCCCTTTGCGTATCGATTCCATTGAACGAATGGAGAATACAGATGTATTGATTAACTATATTTTCAAGCATTTTATCACTTCTATTATTGTCTTGGAGTCAGATTTTACCAGAAAGTATTTTTCTGATAGTAATTATAAACAGCTTCGATATGAATTCATCGAAGATAACAACGGATTCTTTCATAAAACAAAATGTATCAATCGGTTGATCCACCTGGCTGAAACTAAATTTGTTGCCGTCTGGGATGCTGATGTAATTGTGCCAGTTGGCCAGATAATATCATCTGTGGAGAAGTTGCGTTCAGATCTGGCTTTTTTGACACTTCCCTATGATGGAAGAGCCTTTCTTACTGATAAATACCTGGCGGATCTTTTTAAAAAAACCGGTGATATTGAAGTATTTATGAAACTTCTTCCCGGAATGACATTAATGTATGGTTATCATTCAACTGGCGGGGCTTTTCTTACAAATAAGAAAAAATACCTTGCAACCGGGGGAGAAAATGAGAAGTTTTATGGCTGGGGTCCTGAAGATGCTGAACGACTCAAGAGACTCGAAATAATGAATTTATGTGTAGAATATTCCGCCGGGCCACTATTTCATTTATGGCATCCGCGGGGTAAAACGAGCTGGTATGCCAACAAAAAAATTGAAATACAAAACCGCAGGGAATTAATAGAGACCTGCAGAAGAAGCTGTAAAAAACAATTTTAAAATGATTACTCTGTTTATTTTCAAATCTGCTGCAAGGGGAATGCAATATGGTATCGGAACCTATATTAGAGAGTTAAAAGATGCTCTTTTAAAAATGGAGGCTATTAAAATAATTCTTGTTTCATATCATAATATTGGCGTCAAAGAATTCTCAGTCACAACAATATCTGACAATTATTTAGAAATCAACATTCCATCACCTGTAATTAATACATCTCAAAACAATTCGTTCGATAAAAAGTATGCATCTGCTGTTGTTCGGTTGTTAACTGATTTCATTCCCAAGAATAGCAATGTCATTTTCCAAATCAATTACCTGGATGACCTTCCTATTGCAAATAGGTTAAAAGATAAGTATAACTACTGTATTGTCAGTATTGTTCACTTTGCTCAGTGGCAACAATTATTCAATGGAAATAGGAATAAACTACGAGGACTTAATATTGATCAGCCTACAAATAACGTTGAATTTACACTGTCTAAAGAAAAAGAATTCTATCAGATTACAGACCATACTGTCTCTGTTACACGCTATATGAAAGATTTTATCATCAATGATTACGGTATTAATCCAGATAAAATCTCAGTAATTCCTAACGGGCTGGGATACACTAGGTTTGATCTGATTTCAGATGGAGAAAGAGATATCCTGAAGCGAAGACTTGGTTTCGGAATGGATGACCTAGTTATTATGTTTTCAGGAAGAATTGATCCATGCAAGGGTGTTCTTTACCTTTTAGAAGCTTTTGAGGAAGCTTGTAAACATAAACTTAATCTTAAATTAGTAATGTTGGGCCAGGGCAAGATTCAGGAATGTCAGAAAAGGATTCAATCATCTTTTGGGAGGGTAATTTATACTGGATTTCTGCCAAAGGAATTAGTAACATCATTTTACCAAGTGGCAGATATCGGTATTGTCCCTTCAATTTATGATCATTGCCCTTACACTGTTCTTGAAATGGTGGCAAATAAAATTCCACTAATAGCTTCTAGGATCAACGGCCTTGATGAAATTCTTGATGATACTCAATGCTTGTTTGTAAATCCTGTTACAAGCAGTACAGGTGATATCTCATTTAATATACAGGACTTATCTGAAGCAATACTCAAGATGGCTGGAGATAGCAACTTAAGATATGAACTTGCGTTAAATTCTTATGACAACCTGATAAAGAAATTTACAGCCAATCGAATGGCTTATGAGATGAACAACCTTTTCCAAACCTTGAAAACGGACACATAATAGAAGAATATGAAAAGAACAAGAGAAGATAATACTATTTCTATTATTCAAAGAGCGGTAAAATATTTTGGTATCCCTATTACTAATATTACTGTCAGGGAGGAGCTCAAATCTCATCCTAACTATCCATCTTTTAAAAGCATCTGTGACTCATTTGTTGAGTGGAAAGTTGAGCATTATCCATTAAGATATAAACCTGAAGAGTTAAAAGAACTCACTGTCCCATTTATTGCTCATCTCAAGAATGGTGGTGGTCAACTGGCTTTTATTTCAAAAATCAGAAATGGAAAAGCAACTTATTACGAATCATACAAAATAAAGAAGAAAATTGTACTGGAAGAATTTTATAAATTATGTTCCGGAGCAATCATTTTACTTAATCCTGATGAACGATCTGGAGAAAAAAATTACCGAAAGAAACGACAAGACGAACTGATTAGCAAATCAGTTTTACCTGTTGCTCTTTTAACTCTTTTACTTTATATAAGTCTAACTTTATTTAATTCATTTAAAACTAGAGGATTGTTGTTTCAACAGATAACAGTTATATTATTGCTAACAAAAACATTGGGAATTACACTTTCGATTCTTCTTGTACTCCATGAATTTCACGTTCGTTTAACCTTGACAGAGAAACTTTGTCACCTTAATAAAGCGACTAACTGTAATACTGTATTGAACGACAAAGCATCAAAAATATTCGGATGGTTTGGCTGGGCCGATGTAGGTTTCATATATTTTTCAGGTTGCCTGCTGGTACTGTTAGACGGTTCTGGTACCAGTGATTATTCACTATTGGCTATTCTTTCAGCCCTTTCACTTCCATACCCAATATTCTCCATTTATTATCAGAGATTTGTGCTTAAGAAATGGTGCACGATGTGTTTAGGGGTACAATTAATTCTTATCATAGAATTTATTCTTTTACTTCCACAGTTTTCAAATCTTATTTTCTCATTCAGCAATTTATCTCGATTTGTTTTGATATTACTTGTTATTGCAATTATATATACTCTTGCTATTTTATTCATAAGAGAAAAGAGGTCAAATGAGATACAATATTATAAATATATGGGATTTAAGAAAAGCCCTGATATATTTAGGATGCTTGTCTCAAATCAGAAACATCACAACATTCCTATTACTGAATCCAGTCTCGTTTTTGGAGATAAGGATAGCCAACTTATGATAACAGCTTTTTTAAGTCTGCAATGCTCCCATTGTGCTAATGCTTTTGAAAAAATCAAAAATATGCTTAAATCAGAGGTACACGCATCATTTAATATTGTGCTTAATTCTTCAGACAGGAAGATATTGAATACATTATTCCATTCCCCCCATCTAAATAAGAATGATGAAACATTGAATTTGCTTCAAAATTGGTATAATATGGATATGAATTCCAGAACAAGTATATCCGAAAACCTTTTAATTCCGGATCTAACTATCATTTCTGAGGAGGTCTATGATGAGAATCACAATCTTTTTAAATCGTGTGGGGTAATCGGCACTCCGACATTTTTTGTTAACGGCTATCTGCTTCCCAATCAGTATGATATAGATGATATAAAATATTTTTATAAGGCTTTCACTTGAAAAGAAGTTTCAGTTTAATATAGAAATATACATAATAAAATATGGCATATGGAAAGATACCTATCAAGCATTGTTACAATGATAACATGAAAGAAATGGGCAGAATGTTTTTGTTGCCGGGAAAGTAGTTAAGGGCAAAGAGCAATAAGATATTTAAAAAGAGCTCCAAGCGCGTTAGACCGAACCCGCACTACATCCTGACTCTACCTTTCATTAACAGAAAGGGGGTGTATAAATGCGAAATTAATTGTTTTCCTTACCTATGGTAAAGCCATGTGAAATGATAAAACATGGAAATGAAATTAGATTTTAATATAAATGTTACAAATATGAAAACACTGGGCAAATTAAATATCAATTCTGAGAAAATTATTAAAAAGGAAGAATTGGTTACATTAAATGGAGCTGGAACGTGTTATTGCTATGATTGTAGTTCTTATGGTCAGTATCTAAGCATAGGTAGTCCTACTGAATGTGCAGGTGCCTGTTTTGAACTTGGTTGCATGAGCCTTTGGTATTGGTAAACCATTCTAAAAAATTATAGAACAAATACACTTTCATGAGGCTGGTTATACATAAAACCAGCCTCTTAGCTTAGACCAAAAAAAATCGTTCTTAAAAATTTTAAAATATAAGGACTATAGACACTTCATAAAAAAGTACTTGGAGTATAATAAAATGAATAAAGATGATAAACTGCAAAGCGGCAATTGAATACCGATTAAGGATGATGATTACAAAACTTGAAATGGAGGCTATTGTTGTCAGCTTTGTATTAAACAAGATATTAAAATTGTCAAAATGTGGTTTGATTACTGCTAGGCTATTTGTCGGACTGTCTATCGTTTTTTATTCTAGTATTGACTAAATAAAAATGACTTGTGCCTGAATATGGGTATTTGTTAATTCAAATCTATTTATTGATTTTGAAATAAATTAGAATTGTAATGAAATTCAAATTATTATTTGTTTTAGTTCTACTGATGATAACATGCAAATCTAAGGATAATGCTCTTTTTGAATTTGATCCAAGGAATCTTATAGAAAGTACAATGAAATTATCAGAAATAGCTGAGGACATAAGATATGTTCCTTTGGATAACAGTTTCCCCCTTGGCATGATTCATGATAACATTGAATTCATCAACAATTCAATATACTTATCAGAAAAGGATATTGGTATACTTGTATTTGATAAAAATGGAAAATTGATCAGGAAAATAGGGTGCAAAGGAAGAGGTCCAGGTGAGTATTTATATACCTTTAATTTTACTGTTGATGAAAAAACAGAAACAGTTTATGTTTGTGATAATGGTATAATAAAGGTATATTCTAAAAATGGAAAATTCAAAAGAAGTTTTTCGCTGAAAAAATATGGAGATTTTATTTATCCTATCAATTTTTTTCACTCTTCACTATTTGCATTTTTTTCTATTCAATTTGAGAATTCAGACTATAAATGGATAAAAGTTGATTCATCAGGTAACATGATTAAAAGTGAAAAAAGAAAAACACCAGCATTTACCAGCAACTCCAATATAGGCCCAGGATCGTATATATTTCAAAATAATATAAAATACTGGAATAGCTTTAGCGATACAGTCTTCTCAATATTGCCAGAATTAGTCGAAAAGCCATCTTTTTTATTTAGTCCTGGAGAACATAGATTTCCAAAATCTCAGAATATTATTCCAATTGATAAACTGACTCAATATTTAGCTGTAGCTCAAATGTTTGAGACGGAGCACTTTCTATTGATTCGATACTTTTATAATGAGAATAAATATTTTTTATTAGTTGAAAAAGAAAATCGAAAATCATCTCTAATTAAATGGGAATTTAATGGAAACAGTGGTTTACTTAATGATCTTGACGCAGGTCCAGGTTTCGTACCAAAAAAATATTTTAAGGAAAATGGTCTGGAATATTTAGCAGGATTAGTAAACTCAATTCATTTTAAAACTATTATTTCAAGTGATGAATTTAGTGAGACTAGACCAAAATATCCTGAAAAGAAAAAAGAGCTTGTTAAGTTTGCAAATAGCCTAAATGAGACTGATAATCCGGTTTTAATAATTATAAGATTAAAAAAAAATAAAAAGTAACAATTAAGTAACCAAATGTTAAAAATTAAAGAGATAGGCAGGAAGTTACTCTTCACAGCAGTATGTAGTATTAGGCAAAGAGCAATAAGAATTTCTAAAAGAGCTCTATGCACTTTACTCCCCGTCCTGATTCGCTTTCTGCCAAGACTTTGCTATCAAAGAAAGGAGGTGCAATCATGCGAAGTTAATAATTTTTCGTAACTTCGGTTATGGCATGTGAAATGATAAAACATGAAAAAAAAATACTAATCTAAAATTAAACAAGATGAAAACACTTGGTAAATTAAATATCAATCCGGAAAGAATAATGAAGCATGAAGAATTAGTTACCTTAAGAGGGGGTTATGGATATGTTTCATGTAGGATTGGGGCCACTCATTGTGGTGGTGATTATGTAAGCAATTGCGGCTCAGATGCAGCGAGTAAATGTAATGAACTTTGTTCAGGTTGGGATAACTATGTTTGTGCCGGGACCTAAGCTTTATGAAGGGAGTCCAAGACTCCCTTCATTATCAATTCTGGGAAGAGTTTATTTTATTACCGAAAGTAAATAAATAATCGATTAAATGATAACCCTTTTAAAAATGCTTATCCTTTCCTTATTTGTAATTAGTTGTCGGAATGTGACCAATAAGGACAAAAATCAAATTAAAACTTTTGATTTAAAAGAACTACCAAAACTCACCACCGTTAGGCTTTCTGAATTAGGATTCGTCGACATCGAATATATCCCATTGGAAACCGATGAGCAATGTATAATTTCAGAAACTCAAAATTTAATTTCAAGACACAATCTTGTAGTAGGTGAAAGGGTTTATTTAATTAAATACTATAATACTATATTAGAATTCAATACCGATGGATCCTTTATCTCCAGGATCGGCACAGAGGGTAGAGGGCCAAATGAATTTCTGGTTGCCCATGACGCAAAAGTTAATGAAGAAAACCAGAATATATATTTGCTAGCAGGGTGGCAAAAAAAATTTTTTGTCTACGCTGAAAATGGAGAAATAATAAGAACATTTCATATCCCTTTTTTTTCTAATGAATTTAGTTTTATTGGAAATAGAATTCTATGTTATAGTGAAAATCATATGGGTAATATTAAAAACAGTTTTAATGTTATAGATACTAATGGAAGGATTATAAAAAGTTATCCAAATAGTTATCCTTTTGTTAACCATGATTCATACAATACCTCTGGTGAAAATCTTTTTTACCGTTTTAATAAACAACTTTTTAAGAAGGAGGTTTATTCTGACACTGTATACTGTTATGAAAAGGAGAATTTTAAGCCTCACCTAGTCATTCAAGTCGGAAAGAAGCTTTTAACTCCAAAAGCACGTTCTGAGTTTGATGGTCTATATCTCGGTAAAAATTATATAAGACCTTTGAATATATTCGAGTTTGGTGATTTTGTTTATTACGAGTTTGTATACCAGTTTACACTTCCTGAAGACGTAATAATATATAGTTTTATTGGTTCAAAAAAGAACGATTTTATGGCATTATTTAATACTGATCAAGGAATTATCAACGATCTGGATGGGGGACCTGACATTTTGCCCAAAACGATAAAAAATGATAATACAATCATTGGTTTGGTAGATGTCCTAAAACTCAAAGCTCATATTTCGTCTGAAAGTTTTAGAAAATCGACACCAAAGTACCCTGAAAAGAAGAAAGAACTTGAAAAATTAGCAAAAAGTTTGAAAGAAACAGATAATCCAGTTCTGATTCTGGTAAGCCTGAAAAAGTAATAAAAATGAAATCATTCCCTTTCTTCAGTCAGCTCGATTCAATGGATTGTGGTCCCTCCTGTCTCCGTATGGTTGCAAAATATTATGGGAAGTCCTACACATTGCAATCTCTTAGATCAAAATCATTCATAACAAAATCAGGGGTCTCAATGCTTGGAATCAGCGATGCCGCCGAAAGCATCGGTTTTCGCACCCGTGGCTACCGCCTCACCTGGGAACAACTCCGCGATGAAGTGCCGCTCCCCTGTATTGTTCACTGGAACCAGAGACACTTTGTTGTTGTATATGAAATTAGGAAGATAGCATGGGACTGGGGAAAGAGAGATAGGAGCAAGGGGTTAAGAGCAGGGAGAGAAGAGGAAGCACATAGCACCGAGCGTGGAGCACAGGGTAAAGAGTATGTAGTACAAGTAGCTGATCCTGCCTCCGGGTTACTTAAATATTATGAATCAGAATTTCAAAAATGCTGGTACAGCAATAAAAGCGAAGGGGTCCAAGAGGGGACTGCTCTGCTCCTTGAGCCTGCTCCGGATTTTTACAATCAGGAAGTTGAGGAGAAAGGAAAACTAAAGTTCATTTATCTGCTCAACTACATCAAGCCTTACCAAAAATATATACTGCAGCTAATACTTGGCATGTTAACGGCCAGCATTATAAGCCTGATCTTTCCTTTCCTTACGCAGTCGCTCGTAGATACTGGTATTGGCAATAGCAATATGGCTTTTGTTGTAATGATACTTGTGGCTCAATTGATTCTCAGCCTTAGCCAAACTGCCAACGGATTGCTACGAAACTGGATAAGTCTACATGTTACTAGCAGGGTAAGCATTTCACTTATTTCCGACTTTCTGATAAAACTGATGAAGCTTCCAATCTCTTTTTTCGATGTCAAGCTTATCGGAGATATAATGCAACGCATCGGCGACCATAACAGGATAAAAACTTTCCTTACAGACTCTCTCATCAGTATCATTTTTGCGGTCATTACACTTATAATGTACACAATAATAATGGCCTCCTATAATCCTGCTATCCTTGGGACTTTTCTACTCGGCAGTACATTTTATATAGGATGGGTAGTCCTCTTTCTAAAACGTCGCCGTGAACTCGATTACAAGCGGTTCCAGCAGAGCGCGGTCAACCAGAGCAACATTGTTCAGCTGGTTACCGGTATGCAGGAAATAAAGCTCAATGGCTGCGAAAAACAAAAACGGTGGGAATGGGAAAGGATCCAGATAAAACTTTTTAAGGTGAGCCTCAAAAGTATGATGCTTAACCAGAACCAACAACTTGGAGCCACTCTTATTAACCAGTCAAAAGATATCTTTATTTCATTCCTCTCCGCCAGAGCAGTAATTACCGGGGAAATGACACTCGGTATGATGATGGCGGTTCAATATATTATTGGACAATTAAATGCACCAATCCAGCAATTCATAGGGTTTACACAGGCTGCACAAGATGCCCGTATAAGTCTTGAACGTCTGGGAGAGATACATAACAGGGAAGATGAAGAGAAACCCGAAGATGATAGAATAACTGATATTCCGGTTGATAAGGATATTGAAATTAAAAACCTGCTCTTTCATTATGAGGGCCCTAATTCGGAAAAGGTTCTCAATAATATTTCATTAACTATTCCGGCAAAAAAAATAACTGCAATAGTCGGTATCAGCGGTAGTGGAAAGACAACACTGATTAAGCTTCTGCTTGGATTCTATTCTCCTTCTAAAGGCGAAATTCTTCTTGGCGGAACCCAGCTGACAAGATTCAGTCAGTCAGAATGGCGTAAACGATGCGGTGTTGTTATGCAGGAGGGTTATATTTTTTCAGATTCGATTGCCGGAAATATAGGTCTGATTGATGAAATCCCTGATAAGATTAAAATTGACAGGGCAACAGAGACAGCTAACATTAAGGAATTTGTTGAAGGTCTGCCACTTGGTTATAATACAAAGATCGGGAATGATGGTCATGGTCTGAGTACCGGCCAAAAACAAAGGATCCTTATAGCCCGTGCTGTGTACAAAGAACCAGATTTTATCTTTTTCGATGAAGCAACAAACGCACTCGATTCAAGCAACGAAAAAAAGATAATGGAAAACCTAAGTAACTTTTTTAAAGGAAAAACTGTTGTAGTTGTTGCACACCGATTAAGCACAGTTAAGAATGCCAATCAGATAGTTGTTCTCGAAAAAGGAGAAATAGCTGAAATAGGAACACATAAGGAACTTGTTAAAATGAAAGGTGCATACTATAATCTTGTAAAAGATCAGCTCGACTTAGGAAATTAAAGATCCGCGGTGTCACTCTGTGACATCTCCGGAGTTCCTCGGTATAAGTTCCTTTTCTATTTTGTTACACAGTTCAACAGAGTAGACACAGTGACACAGAGAAAGAAAAAATATGGCTGAATTAAATAAACAGGAAATCCAGAGCCCCGAATTGCAGGAGGTTATGTCCGAAATTCCCGGAAGCTTCCTCAAATGGGGACTTTTCCTATTTTTTGCAATTATCCTCTCAATAGTGGCAGTAAGTTACTTTATTAATTCCCCATCTATAGTTACCGCACCTGTAACAATTACCTCATATAATTCTCCGGCCCCAATGATTGCAAAATCAGGAGGTAAACTTTCAAAACTATTTGTAAATAATGAAGAGCATGTTTCTGAAAAACAGCCGATTGCATTGATACAAAATACAGCAGAATGGGTTCATATAGAGCAAGTTGATTATTTCTCCGATTCAATTAAACAAATCTCTGAATGGGAAAATATTGTTACTAACAAAATCCCTCCTTCCCAACTCTCTTTGGGTGAGGTGCAAAACAGCTATTCAAAATTTCTTTCTTTATTCTTGCAATTCAAAGAGTATATGAGTCAATTATATATTCCTTCCAAACTATTTCTTCTCGAAAAACAGATTGCCAGACAGGAAGAATATATCTTGGAGCTCAAGAATCAGGAACAACTATCGAAAGAAGATCTACAACTTACTTTAAACAGTTATCAGCGTGATTCAAATTTATACTTAAAAAGCAACTATTCTATCTCAATAAACCAGCTGGAAAAATCAAAACAAACCCTTTTGCAAAAGCAGGTCTCGTTCAGTTCCTTGAAATCTTCCATAAAAAATAACGAGACATCAACTTTAAAGATGAAAGAAACACGCCTTGATCTTCAAGTGCAATTATCTAAAGAGATTCAACAGTATAAATTGGGACTAGATGAAGCCTTTCAGTTGTTGCAATACTCTGTTGATCAGTGGAAAGAGAAGTATCTGATCGAGAGTCCGATAAATGGAAAGATAACATTTACGAGTTTCTGGAATGTTAATCAGATTATCAAAGCCGGAGAGGTTTTTGCAACAGTTATACCTGAGGATCCCAGCAGAATAATTGTAAGAGCAAGTGTGCCTGTCTCAGGACTTGGCAGGGTAAAAGTTGGTCAGGACGTGAAAATTAAACTCTCTGGATTTCCGTATATGGAATTTGGAGTTATTAATGGTAGGATAAAATCGTTATCATTGGTCCCTGTTGACAACGCATATATAGCTGAGATTGACCTAGTTAGTGGAATGAAATCCACTTATAATAGGGATATAGGTTTCATAAGTGAAATGACCGGCACCGCTGATATAATAACTGAAAATAGCAGACTTATAAATAAATTTATAAAACCAATTAAAAGTGTATTAAGAAACTAAGTACAACTATTATAAATTAAATTGAAAGAGAAGGGCAGGAAGCACTCTTTGGAGGTTACAGGGCGCTTTGAACATGGAGCAAGTCTATTCTCCACAATAATCCCCCGTTCTGAGCCACTTCCTGCTCGAACCTTTCTCCCACTAGAAAGGAGGTTTTGGCAAAGATAGAATTAATACTCTCTGGACAGCCAAACTATAATTAAATCAGCAGTTTGGAAAATCAAATGGTCAATTGTTTAACAATTAAATTTTTACAGAAATGAAAAAACTTGGTAAATTAAATATTAATCCACATAAGATATTGGAGGAGAAAGAACTTCTGTCTCTTCAGGGAGGCTATGGTGCAAGTGGTTGGCTAATATGCAGAAGTATATTTGGAGGCGTTTGCTGGGAAGGATGGGCAGAATGCAATCACTCATGGTCAACATGCACAGTATTTTGTCCTCCTTGGGAATCCGCAATCTGTGTTGGCTAGAGTTTTTAGGTAGTCGATGGCTCCCTATTTTTCTCACAACTTATTATTCCTAGGAGAAGAAGTTAAAAGAATTTCTTTTCTTACTAATTTCCAATAGATATGAAAACCCTATTATTAATACTTTTGACTAGTCTGTCATTTAAAAGCTGTCAAAATGATAATAAGAATATAAATAATGTATTATACTTTGATTTGAAAGACTTGTCGAAATTCAAAAGTTTAAAACTCTCTGACTTACAAATTATTGATATCTATTATATTCCATTGGAGTCAAAGGATAACTGTATTTTAGAGGATATTAAAAACATAAGAATTAATAAAAATCAGATTTTGATTAAATTCTTTAATAGGATATTATTATTCCGAACAGATGGATCTTTTGTATCTAAAATAGGGAATGAAGGAAGAGGGCCCAATGAATTCCAAGTTGCTCATGATGTTGAAATTGATGAACGAAATCAAAATATTTATTTGATTGATGGTTGGGAAAAGAAAGTTCTTGTCTTTTCAGAAACTGGAGAGTTCTTAAGTTCATTTAAAATTCCTTTTTATGGACCTATTGAGTACAGATATACTGAGGGTAGATTCCTTTGTTATCAAGAAAACCATATGGGTAATGTTGGGTATAGCTACAATTTGATCAATACAGATGGTGAAATTATAAAGCGCTATCCAAATAAATATCCATTTAAGAAATCAAAGGAAGGTGCACTAGGGTATGAACATGAAAATCTTTTTTATTATTTTAATAACCAACTTTTCAAAAAAGAAGTATATTCAGATACTATTTATCTATTCGAAAGCATGAGGTTTAAGCCTCATATTATTTTAGATATAGGTAATAGATTAGTATCTCCAAAGTCACGCTCAGAAAATAGCTCTATTTTTTTAAGAGATAATTATTTTACGCCTTGGAATTTGTTCGAATTTGGCGATTACATTTATTATGAGTTCATAATTAGTAAAAATAATCAAGGTAAGCACATTGGCTTTATCGGTTCGAAAAAGAATGGTTTTAAGACTTTTTTTGATCCTGAAGAAGGCATTATTAATGACCTCGATGGAGGGCCTAATGTTTGGCCAAAATCAATAAAAGATGATAATACAATAATTACTTGGATAGATGTTTTACAGCTCAAGACTCATGTTGCCTCTAAAGCCTTTAGAAGTTCTAATCCAAAGTACCCTGAAAAGAAAAAAGAACTGGAAAAACTAGCTAATAGCCTAAAAGTGACAGACAATCCTGTTTTAATGATGGTAAGATTAAAGAAGTGATAAATTTTGAAAACTAGATACAAAAACTCCATTGTTTAAGTAGTGCAGAAAGTACATCTCCCTTAGAGGGGCGAGCCAGTAGTCTGGACGTTTTCAGCCTCATCCCTCTTTTACCCAAATCCCATGGCTGGCTTGCTCCATGCTCCCCGCTCTTGAATGAACATTTTAGTCAAGAAAATTTCTGTTTTCATTTTAGTTTTATAAATTTAACGCATCTACTTTAAGACCTGAATAAGATGAGAGTACTTCTTATTATAGCCCTAACTGCCCTTTTTTTCTCCTGCAAACCAAAACCTGAAGTAACCCTCGAAGAGATGGCCCGCCGCTCTTCCCGTCCTGAAGCGGTGCTGGTGAAAACAGTTACACTCGAACCTTCAACTTTCTTCCAAGAGCTAATCAGCAATGGCAAAGCATATTCGTCTCAAAAAGCTGTTGTGCCTTTTAAGGTGAATGGAATAATTAAAGAGATGCTGGTTCAGAATGGACAGAAAGTCAAAGCCGGTGAGCTGCTTGCTGTTATTGAGGATTTTGATTACAAGACAAAACTTATCCAGGCAAAACAGGGTCTCGAAAAAGCTGAGATTAACTTCAAAGATGATCTTCTGAGCAACTTCACAACTTCGGATACTACAAATCTGTCAGCACCCAAAGTTAAGATCTCACGCATCCGCAGCGGACTTAATGATGCTATTACCGCTCTGACGATTGCCGAATATAATTACAATAATACACGCATTTATGCGCCCTTGAACGGGGTTGTTGCTAACCTCGAAACAAAACAATGGAATCCTTCCCAAAACTATAAAAACCTCTGTACAATTATATTCGATGAGGTCATGGAGGTTGAATTCCCGGTCATTGAATCGGAATATAGTTTTATAAACAAGGGAATGCCTGTCGGTATTGTCCCGTTCATAAACGACAGTTCTCTCATCTCCGGCAGGATAACAGAAATAAACCCCATGGTTGATGAGAACGGTATGGTTAAAGTAAAAGCCCAATTTCAGAACAACGGCCGCCTAATCGATGGCATGAATGTGAAAATAGTTATCCGTAAGCCTGTCTTAAATCGTCTTGTCGTACCGAAAGAAGCCCTTGTGATAAGGCAGGGCAAAGATGTGATCTTCGTGCGTCAGGACTCTCTGGCTATCTGGAAATATGTCACAGTGGAGTTCGAGAACAGTACCAGTCTTTCGATTAAGGAGGGACTTGCAGCAGGCGATTTAGTCATTATAAGCGGAAACATAAACCTTGCTCACGAAACAACTGTGAGGGAACAATGAAAGAGGTGTCTCAACACAGATCCCTTTTCTCAACCTTTACGATCAACATAATTTTTGTGGTGCTGATCATAATCGGCGC
>JFJP01038932.1_pt1 | contig 17814 bp, 12 predicted proteins | sample 431651 | NCBI WGS metagenome assembly JFJP01 (sample SAMN02602958, study PRJNA72255) | Microbial mat metagenome, whole genome shotgun sequencing project. | biome: fresh water; feature: sink hole; material: water; isolation source: purple microbial (photo- and chemosynthetic) mats found in...
AAATAATTTTGCAGTGATAATGGCAGGTGGAATTGGTAGCCGTTTTTGGCCATGGATTAGAACCAATATGCCAAAGCAATTTATTGATATACTGAATACTGGGCAAACCTTGCTTCAACAAACGTTTGAACGCTTGCTCCAATTTTGTCCGGCGGAGAATGTGTACATTGTTACGCATCAGTTGTACAAAACCGAAACACTGTTTGAGCTCCCGTTGATGAATCCAGAGAATGTTCTTTTAGAACCAATGCGCAGAAATACAGCCCCTTGCATAGCATACGTAGCCAACAAAATTTACAAAAAATGCCCCGATGCGTGCATGATAGTTGTACCTGCCGACCACATAATTTTAGCCAACCAACGGTTTACACGAGTGGCTTTAGCCGGATTGAAATTTGCGACCGAAAACGAGGTGCTTTTAACCTGCGGAATCAACCCACATCGCCCCGAAACCGGTTATGGATACATAAAAATTGACCATAACAACCCCTTGTACAAAAACGATGATTATGTTTTGAGCAAAGTTTCGCGCTTTGTTGAAAAACCCGATTACAAAACCGCTGTTTCGTATTTAGCAGATGGCAATTACAAATGGAATTCGGGAATGTTTATCTGGTCGGTGAAGGCAATTTTGAAGGCGTTTGAAACCTATTTGCCCGATATTTACCAGCTTTTTGCTCAGAATATAGATAAGCTCGACACTGATGGGGAAACCAAAGTAATAAAAGAAATTTATCAGGCAGCCCAAACCATTTCTATTGATTACGGAATTATGGAAAAGGCTGATAATGTGTATTCTATGGCTACCGATTTGAACTGGTCGGACATTGGTACATGGGGTTCGTTGTACGAACATTGCAATTTTGATGATAATAATAATGCTCTCAATGCACCCAAGGCTTTGCTCTACGAAAGCCACAATTGCTATGTGAAAGTGCCTGAAAATAAAGTAGCTGTAATTTACGGATTGAGCGATTATATTGTGGTAGATACCGAAAATGCGCTTCTGATTTGTCCCAAAAACGAAGAACAAAAAATTCGCAATTTTGTGGAAGATGTAAAAGGAAAATTTGGTGAATCGTATATTTAGATTTTTATTTTTGATAAAATATGAACGCAAGCAACCAACAAACAATTTGGGAAAGCAAATTTTGGGTGAATACTTTTTTTATGGATAAATACCTCAAATGTACCCTTCCAGCCATTTGCGGATTTATGCAAGAAACGGCTGCAAATCATGCAGATACCATTGGTTTTGGCTACAACGATATGCTCAAAACGGGTAAATTGTGGGTAATGTCGAGAATGAAAATGAAATTGAATCATTATCCCGATTGGAAAGATGAAATTACCATTCAAACATGGATAAACGATAAAACCGACAAGTTTTTTTCGTATCGCGATTTTTCGTTTTATCATAAAGATAATCAGCCTTTTGCAGTAGCTACCATTTCGTGGGCTTTGATTGATGTGCAACGCCACCGTCCTCAACCTTTGCAAGAGTTTGTGCAAAGCACCGGTCTGCCTATAAGCCAATATGCAATGGAAAGTTTACCCGACAAACTTCCTGTGTGCGAGAATATTACAAAAAATCAGAAACGAATAGTGCGTTATAGTGCCATTGATTTGCTCAACCACATGAACAACATAAAATATGTGGAATGGATGGTTGATGCCTTCGACACTGCCCATCACGAAAAATATGAAATTTGTGGAATTGAAACCAACTATCTGGCTGAGGCGCATTTTGATGATGAAATAACCATTCAAACTCAGCAAAATGCAAACGGTACTACGCTGCATACCTTGTTGCGCGAAAAAGATAATACGGTGATTTGTAGAATTTTACTCGATTGGAAAGAAAAATAATGACCCCAAAAATACTCTATCAGCAAAAATGTATTGATGCAAACAAAGCAGAATACAAAGACTCGTATAGCGAGCTGAAAACCATTAAGAATGAAGAACTTGCGCAGTTGAATTTGAAACGTGCAAACTTGCTGCATTCGTTGGCAAATACTACTCAAACCGGCTACAAAGGCACAAAACTCGATGTAAGCAATATGTCGCCGGGTTGTAAACTGTGTGCCGAAGGCGCTTGGTCGTGTTTGTTTATCAACAATAAGTGCAACTGCAATTGTGCCTACTGCCCCACACCACAAGATACTATTGATGAGCCTACTACCAATACTCTTTCGTTTAAATCGGCAAAAGAATATGCCAACTATGTTGCCCATTTTGGTTTTGGCGGTGTAAGTATAAGTGGAGGCGAACCTTTGCTAACTTTTAGTAAATCAATGGAATACTTAAAAGAAGTGAAGCAACGATTGGGCGATAATGTTCATTTTTGGATGTACACCAACGGAACTTTGGTGAGCAGCGAAAAACTACAAATGCTTGCCGATGCCGGATTGAATGAAATACGTTTTGATATTGGAGCTACAAATTATTCTACTGAATATCTGAAACTTGCTATCGGAAAAATTCCTATCGTTACAGTTGAAATTCCTCTGATGCCCGACAAGTTTGAACTGATGAAACAAAAATTAGCTGAATTGAACGACTTGGGTGTTAACTATCTGAATTTGCATCAATTACGGCTTACTCCTTATAATTTGCAGCGCTTGAAAAATCGCAATTTTACGTTTGCGCATGGCGAGCGAATGACTGTGGTAGAATCTGAAATAAAAATATTGGAGTTGATGCAATTTGGCAAAGAACAAAACATTTGCCTGCCCTTTCAGAAAGTGGCAGCACGCCAAAGGGCAGCCTCTCAAATAGTTAAAAATCACGAAGATGTAACTCCAAATGGATATATACGTTCGTTGAGCATAAGTGGCGACAATGCCGAGAACTTGATTGAAATTTTTCAGTCGCAGGGGGTGGATAAAAAAAGGTGGAATTATGTTTCTTCTCAGAAAAAACTCTTTTTTAGTGCGCAATTGTGGCATCTAATAGATTTTTCCAACGCAGAATTACACATTGAGTATTCGGGGGCGCAATTGCTGCAAAACCTAAGCTACCGAAATGTTTTTCAGGATATTAAACTCAGCAGTTCGCAAAAAATTTATGTAGAGCGTAGTGTGGTGTGCAATGTTTCGATGGTAGATTCAGAAATTACAAATTTTGAAGCCGCAATTCTAACACTCAGCGCCGATGCAGATGTACGTCTGCAAAAATGGTTCGATATTGTTCATTATGAATCAATTAGCGAAGGATTGCAGGAATACTACTAATTTTCTACTCCTGATGCTGAGGGAAATAGACATAAAAAGTACTTCCTTTTCCAATTTCGCTTTCAATTTCAATAGCTCCATTGTATCGTTTTACAATTCCAAATACAGTCGCCATTCCCAATCCGGTTCCTTTGCCCACTTCTTTGGTGGTAAAAAACGGTTCATAAATTCGTTGTCTTACTTCTTCTGTCATTCCTTGTCCTGTATCCGAAACTTTCAACTCCACCCAACGCGGAATATTTTTGTCTAAATTTCCGATGGTAACATCTTGTACATTTTTGGTAACGAGCGATATACGCAAAACACCCATTCCGTCCATTGCATGATTGGCATTGGTGCAAAGGTTCATAATTACTTGATGTATGTTGGTGGCTGAGGCAATTACATAGCCACAATACTCAATGGTTATGTCAATTTTGAGGGTAGTGGGCAAGGTGGCTCTAATGAGTTTCATCGCCTCCGAAATGGCATGGTCTATACGAATAGGATTGGGGGTAACTACTTCGTTGTTTTGTCGGCTGAATGCAAGTATCTGAGCAACAAGGTCTTTTGCTCTGATAATAGCTTGTTCAATTTTCGAAATATTGTTTAAGCTGTTTTCTTTATTATCAATGTTTATTTTCAACAATTCGGTAAACATCATCATTCCCATGAGTATATTGTTGAAATCGTGCGCAATACCACCTGCAAGTGTACCAATGGCTTGGAGCTTTTGCATCTGATTGAGATGTTCTTCCATGCGCATTTCTTCGGTTATGTCGCGCTTAATAGCCACATAATTAACCACTTGCCCCGACGAATTTTTTATTGCCGAAATCACCATATATTCATTGTAGGGAGTACCGTCTTTTTTTCGGTTGATAATATTTCCTGTCCACGTATCTCCTTTTCGAATGGTTTTCCACATTTTTTCATAAAAATCGGTACCATGTTTTCCACTTTTGAAAACTTTGGTGCTAAACCCTTTCACTTCATCAAACTTATAGCCTGTCATTTTCTCAAACGCCGGATTCACGTATTCAATAATGCTGTCGGTGCTGGTAATAATAACTGCTTCGTAAATTTGCTCAATTGCCGCCACCAGTCGGTTGCGCTCAATTTCAGCATTTTTGCGGCTGGTCAAATCCCTCACAATGGTCATACTCGACACCACATTGTTGTACTTTATAATACTGGTGTTGAATTCCACCGGAATTGTTTCGTTGTATTTCGAAACCAATTCGGTTTCCAAGAGATTGCCGATAACACTTCCCGAATATTTTTTTCGCTGAAATTCAAGCACATTTCTAAGGTGTTCTACTTCAATTACTTTTGTTAATGGAGCATTTTTTAGTTCGTTTTCGGTATATCTTACCAAGTCGCGGAATTGGTTGTTGGTGAAGGTAATAAGCCTTTGCGATTCGATAAAAATACCGTCATTGGAGTTTTCAATCAGAGTACGGTATTTTTCCTCGTTTTCGCGCAGGTTCATTTCTGTTCTCATTTTCGAAATCACCACTGCAATTAGGTTGCAAAGGTCAATACCAATGTAAATGTCGCCTTGTTGCCATGCAAGGTCGTTGCTTTTATCTCGTTGAAAGGTAATAAAACCTTCCACACGGTTGTTTATTTCGTAGGGGAAGAAAACAATAAATTGAGTTTTCATTTCCTGTATAAAGCTCTTTATTTCAGCAATATGGTAGTACATATCGCTTTCTTCAGGAAATTGGCTTTCAACAATTTCTTCCGACAGTTCGGTAAATTTATTGTTGCTCATGTAGGTTGCAATATCCGGATTGATATGCAATTCGTTAATGCCCTTTTCTGCTCCTTCTTCGTGCCACTGATAGTGCAACGAAAGAATATTACTGCCAATAAGTTTGTACATATTTATTCGGGTGGCAGTAATTCGGTTTCCAACCAGTTCGAGTAGTTTGTTGATAAGAACTTTTTCGGAAGTAATGGTACGGCTGGCAATAAGTTCCCACATATCTGCTCGCAGATGGTGGTAGTTTTTCGAGCGTTTGGCTCTGTCTTTGGCTCTCATTTGCTCCGTAATATCTTCTACAATCCCCAGACCTCCAATGAGTTCGTTGTTTTGCGAAAAAAGTGGGGTTAAATCTACTTTCACGGGTGTTGTGTTGTCGCTGTTTAAGCCCCAGTAGGCTCCGGTGTATTGTGTTTTGTTTCCTTGAAGTGTGATTTCCAATTTTTGCTGCAACTTCTTATTGTTAATCGAATGAAGCATATCGAACCCCACAATCAACTCTTTAGAAGAACCAACAATTCGGGCAAAGGCATCGTTGCATTCAGTAACGCAGCCATTCTTATCGAAATGAAATAAACCAATAGGCGAATTTTCGAAAATGCTTTTGAATTTAGCTTCGCTTTCTTTGAGGGCATTTTCAATATTATAAATGTCGGTAATATCCTGAAAAGTTCCAAAAATTTTGAAAATTCGTTTGCCGTTTACAATAGCCTCTGCCATAATTCGGGCAATTCGCATTTGATTTTTGCGGGTATAAAAACGGAAAATATAGTTTTGAGGCTTGTTTTCTGTTACTGTTCTTATGAGCGAACGCAACAGTGGAAAATAGTCGGGCGGGTAAATTATTTGGAGTAAACGTTTGGGATACAGATATTTTTCGTTGGGTTGGTAACCCAAAATCTCAAAGAAAAAATCGGAAACTTCTATCTCGTGCGAGTGAAGAGCCAACTCCCAGTTGCAAATGAGTGCTGCTGCCTGAGCTTTGAGCAACGAAACCTGATTTTGAATCAATTTTTCGTTCATCTCTGTATTTTTTTCGTTGCTTTTTTCAAGCTCCTCATTTAGTACGTTTAGCTCCTCGTTTTGCGACAAAAGTTCCTCGTTCAGTACATTGTGTTCGTAGTTTTGTTTGGCAAGCAGTAGGTTGGCATCTTTTAGTTCGGTGGTTTTTTCTTCTACCCTTTTTTCTAATTCATTTTGATATTGCTGCAATTCAATTTCGGCAATTCGCCATGTGGTTACATTCTGCACATAGCCAATAATTTTGTCGAAAACTCCATTCTCGTTTTTTACCGCTAACTTACCAATATTCAGATATTTAGTTTCGTTGTTTGTGGTATATTCCTGCGATTTGATTTCAAAAACAGAGTCCGAATCCATAAGTTCTTTGTCTTGCTGCTTTATAAGCTCGGCATCAGCCCCAAATACTTGCTCATCTTTTTTTCCCAGCACATCTGCCGCCGTAAGGTTGTAGATGTGTTCCATGGCATTGTTCCACACAAAGTACTCAAAATTGGAATGCACTTTCTTGGCAAAAATTCCGATGGGTAAAAAATCAACAAGGCTTTTAAATAGCTTATATTCACTTAGATAGAATTGTTTTTCTTTGTTTCGCAAATCCATTTCTTTGCGAAGTATTTGCTTTGTTTTTTCTGAATTAGACACATACAATTCGAGTTTGTTTTCAAACAGAGAGATTAAATTCTCGTGTTTTTGAGTTTGATTTTCAATCGCTTGAAATTTGATGTTTTTTTCGGCTGCACTTCCAAGCATTTGAGTAAACGAAGTAAGCGATGCAATAAATTGATTCCACTTGTTTTCATCTGTAACTATTTTCAATACAAGCCAATAGGCTATGGCTTGTTGATGAATTTCGAAGGGCAGAACGTATAACAACGAACATTGGGTAGATAAAATGGTTTTTACTTCCACTTTTCGTTCACTGTAGTTAATTCCGGCAAGGTATAATTGCTGTAAGTAATCGTCTGTCAGTCGGTTGATTGAGTCGAAAAAGGTTTCCGAATCGGTAAGTGAAAAGCCATCAACCGAAATCAATGTAAAAGCATAGCCACTAAGTTCGGAAATATTTTTCTGAAAATTGTATAATTGGCTTATATCGAAATAATTAGAAAACTCAAAACTGGCTGTTGATTGTTCCATATTTGTTATACGTTACTTATTTTCAGATTTGTTTGTTTGCTCCTTCAGTTTACTCAGTTTGTAGAACGAAACAGTGGAGGCAAGTACATTGGCTACTTTTTCAACAAATTCAATTTCATATTTTTTCAACACTTCGAGAGATGCAATTTCTATAACTCCCTGCACAATATTATCGAAAAGCATTGGCACAAGTAGCAAATTTTTGGGGTTTGTAGCCCCCAAACCAGAGGTTAGTTTTATGTAATCATCTGGTAATTCGGTAATATATATTTTTTCTTTTTCCAGAGCACATACCCCCACCAATCCCTCGCCAAAATCAATATTTTTGTTTATAAATCGTTTGCGGTCGTAGGCATACGATGCAGTAAGCTTTAGATAGGTTTTGTTGTCGCTTGTTTCGGTAAGAAAAACTCCACACAATTCGCAGCCAATAAAATGGAGAATTTCTAATATCATCAAATAACTTAGATTTTCAATCGAATCGGAATGCGAGCGAATAATATCGTTTATTTTGCCGATAGACGAGGTGATGGTATTTTGCAATTCGTTTTCTTCTCTGCGTTTGAGTGTTTCGCTACGGGTTTCAATTAGGTGATTTTTAAGCTCGTTCAATGCCTTACCTGACGAATCGTTTTCGCTCAATAGTTTATAATCGTGCGAATAGTCGCCTTCGTTGAGCTGCTGTACAAAAGTAGCTGTGCGCGAGATAGCATCTTTGAGGATATTGAACGAATGGGTAATTTCCGAAATTTCATCGTTATTTTTTATTTTTATCGAATCAACTTTTTCGCCACTTGCAAGCAGTATCATCGCCTTTTTTATTCGGTTGATTCGTGCAAAAATATTCTTCAACAAAAAGTGAATAAACAATGTTAAGCATACAATGGCAAACGAAATGAGTGCCATTTTTTGAAGCAATGATTGCATATTTTCGCTTTCAATTTTTTCGTCTTGAACTTCAATATTGATAAAGCATTGAAGATCATCGCTAAAAATGGATAATGCCCATAATTCGTTTCCGTATTTACTTTCAGGCCAGATGTATTCAATTTTGCGTACACTGTCGGTGGCATGGTTCGACATAATTTTGAACAAGTGGGTAGAAGCAATATTTGAGCCTTGTATTTCGGGGTGAATGATTGCAAATCCTTGTTTATCAACAATAAATGCTTTGCCGTTTTCGTGAGAATCTTGCTTGGCAAATAGCTGATTGAAATAATGAATATCAATTACAGGAGTTGAAATTGATATAATTCCTTCCACTTCACTTTTATTGATAAATTTTATTGACGATTTGAGCCATTTAGTATTGCCATCGAATGTAAGATGCGAATAAATTTTATCGAAGGATGAAATTCCTTGCACAAACGATGAATTTTCTGGAAAAAACTGAAAATTTAAGTTGGGATTTTTGTCCGATGTATAAACTTGTACATATCCATCGTTGAATTTATAGAAAATTTCGATTGTAAATTCATTGCTTTGAATGTAGTAATCGAGAATTTTACTCATTGCAGTATTTTCTAAATGGAGAAAATTTTTATCCACAAAATACGAGTCGCTTTTGCCGGTGATGACATTTTTGGCGAAAAGTAATTCTGTTTCGCCCGATAATTGGAATGTTTCGGTAATGAATTGTGAAATAATTTTGAGTTGAGTTTCGGTGTTGAGCAAGCGTTCGGTGTAATGGTTTTCCACCAGTTTTTGGAGTTCGAGAATTTTTATTTTGAGTTCATCGGTTGTTTCTTCCACTTCCTGCTCACTTTCAATGCTTTGTCTTATGCCTAAAATGGTAACGAAAACAAGCAGCAACACAAATGTCAGAATCATTTGTAATCTGATTTTTGCACTGTTGAACCAATACTCACCTTCGTTTAATGGTTTATGCGACATGAATTTCTCCCTTTATAATATGTATTCGGAAATAATAGCAAAATTAATCCCAAGTTTAGGAATAAAAAAACAGATTCAGAAATTATTTTGGCAAAAAACCGCAAAAGTCATGCACTGTCTTTTGCGGTTTTTTCAGAATATTGAGTTGACAAGCTATTATCGGCGAAGTGCTTCACCGTAAGCCAAATCGTAGAATTTGCCCAGCTCTTTCCAGTCGAACTGCACCGATGCCGCTTCTACTTTGTTTCGGCGGGCAATGCGTTCGCGGCGGTTTTGTTTCACAAAATTGAGCATTAAGTCTGCCAATTGGTCGGCTGCCTCGTTGAAATGTTTGTGATTTCGGTTTACTACATACAAACCAATGTCGTCGTGGTTGGGTATATTTTTGGCAACATACGAGCCAAAACCTGCCAAGTCGCTGGTGATAGACGGTATGCCGCTTGCCATACATTCGAGTGGCGTGTAGCCCCACGGCTCGTAGTAGCTTGGGAAAATACCTAAGTGGCAGCCTCTTACAAACTGATGATATTCCATACGGAACAGTGGATTGGCTGGAGAAATAAAATCGGGATGATATACAATTTTTACTCTATCGTGCTCATTGTTTACCAAGCCTGCTATGCGCAAAAAGTTCAGTACCTTATCTTGTTCGTCAACCATGTTGTGTGTAACCACCGGCGGGTTGTGATGCGATTTCCAGCTTTGAACATTTCGGCGGAGTTTCAATTTCAGATAGTCTGCCACCAATTCGTTCATCTCTGGAAATTTGTACCCACCTTTAGGAAGTTGTGCTACTTTGAGGAATAATTCTTTGCCCACTTGAACTTCAATTTCTTCGCAGTTGCGCCTAATTTCTTCCATCAATGCCTTGGTTTGCAGCACCATAGGATTGAACGATTTTACGGGTTGTTTGGTGATAAGAAATGCTACAACGGTGGTTTTCAGCCCTTCGTATTTCATGCGCCAGTTGAGGCGAGCCAATGCTTCGAGAGTAAGGTCGTAGCCTTTGTTTTCGTACTCAAATCTACCGGAGGTGAAAAAATATAGGGTATCGTTCAAATCGAATGAATAGTTTTGAAAGAAATGCCCCATAACAAATTCGTGAATTTTATCTCTAAACGAAAGGTGCATTTGCTGAAAATGGTGCATGGCTTCAAACCGCTCAATATTAAGACCATTGGGCAAAATAACATCGGGGTTTCTGCCCAAAAGATAGATACATTCCTGAGCAGTAATTTCGCTCACCGTTGTAAATACATGAGCTCCGTGTGCCGATGCCCGCTCAATTTCTACGGTGGGTTTTATATTGAAATGTGTGGCTTCTTTTGCCCAGTCGTAGAAAGGAAGGTGGTCGTAAAAAACGGGGTCGTTTTGTGCCAAGTAGCGTCCAAGTATGGTGGCGTGGGTGGTAAATACCGTTTTAATAGGTAGATTTTCTTTACGTATGCCGGGTATTGCCGGACCTACCATCCACTCGTGGAAGTGTGCAATTATTTTGGGATTGAACATTTCAATCTGACAAAGGGTACGGAAAAAATCGCGAACCATAAAGCCAAATGCAGCTACTTTGTCGAGCAATTCATCGCCTTCGGGCATGGTTATATTAAAACTATCCCACATATCGTATTTCACCTTATCCAACTGCCAATAAATGGAGTAGGGGTTGAGCAACACCGTTCGCGGACGACCCGAAACCAACCAGTAGCCATATCGAACATCGAATCCTTTGTTGCGAAGGGCAGCAACGGTTGCGCCAATGGCATCAGATTCGTCTCTAATTTCATCAAATTCGGCTAATACGCTGTCGGACAAATAGGGTCCAATGAGTACATAATTTTTTTTGTGCCAACGGTCTAATACCGAAGGAATTTTGGAGCGGATAACGGTATAAATGCCACCTAATTGATTGCAAACTTCCCATGCTATTTCAAATAATTGGGTTTGTTCGCGGTCGTCTTCCGAAATGTAGGGCGAAAATACTTCTTCCATCACTTGCTCTTCCACCACCTGCGCTTGTTCTATAACCAGTATTTCCTCTACTGGTTGCACTTCTTCAACTGGCTGTACCTCTTCTACAACCTGCACTTCCTCAACGAGATGCATCTCTTCAGTGGGTTGCACTTCTTCTATTTGTTGTACCTCTTCGTTGGGTTGCACTTGCTCTATTGGTTGAACCTCTTCGTTGGGTACTTTTTTACTATTTTTTTTTGCCATGCGATTGTGATTTTAAATTCGATAAAACAAAATCAAAAGCTATTTTTTCAATATAACATCTCCAAAGATACAATTTTTTTTATTTATCGAAAATATCTTCCCATTTTTTTACTCAAAAAAAATGTTTTTCCGTTACGCACAAAGGTACAACGCTTCAACACGCAAAACCACTTTGCGGGTTTCTCTTTTTTATTTCGCAAAAATTGAATATCTTTGTATCTGTAACAAAAAAAGTAAAACAGTATGATAATAATTCAATCGTTAGATGAAATTCAACAAGCTGCCAACGAATTTAAGGAAGTTTTGAATGAAATTTTGCCCGAATACAAAGACGATATTATTTCGAGCGGATTGTGCATTGCTTTTTATGGAGATATGGGAGTGGGGAAAACGACATTTATAAAAGCATTGTGCCTCGAATTGGGAGTAAGCGACAATGTAAACAGCCCCACATTTTCCATTATAAACGAATATAAAACAACGAGTGATAACGTTTTGTATCATTTTGATTTTTACCGAATTAAGAACGAACTTGAGGTATATGATTTGGGATACGAATACTACTTTTTTGGTGAAAATTTCTGTTTAATTGAGTGGCCCGAAAAAGTTGAAGCCTTATTGCCCGATAAAGCGTTAAGGGTTTACATGACAGAGAATGCTGACGCTTCGCGCACATTGAAAATGGTTTACGGACGCAATTCATAATACTTTTCACTTATGTTGACTACGATAAAATCTCCCACTTATTTTCCGTTCGACCAAGGCGGTTTGCTTCCGCAGGAAGAAATGTATATGATTGAACGACAACACAAATCGCTCAAAATTGGTATTCCGAAAGAAGAACAGTTGCACGAAAGTAGAATTGCACTTACTCCGCAAGCGGTTTCTATACTTTCCAACGGTGGTCATAAGGTGATGATTGAGAGTGGTGCCGGAAACGCTGCCAATTTTCCGGACAAAAAATATTCGGAAGCTGGCGGGCACATTGTGCACAGCAAAGATGAATTGTACAAATCGGATATAATTCTGAAAATTTCGCCCTTTCGTATTGCCGACCACGAATATATTCGCCCCCGACAAACACTGTTTTCATCGGTTCAAATAAATTCGCAAACTGTAGAGGATATTGAATATTTGATACAACGCCGCGTGGTAGCCTTTGGTTTTGAATATATTAAAGACGAAAACAACACTGCCCCCATTGTGCAGTCTATGAGCGAAATTGGAGGTACATCGGCAATAATGATTGCTGCTGAATATTTGAGCAATGTGCATGGTGGTAAAGGAATTTTATTGGGTGGAATTACCGGCATAAGACCTACGAAAGTGGTGATAATTGGTGCTGGAACTGTGGGCGAATTTGCCGCACGTACTGCAACGGGTTTGGGGGCTTTGGTAACGGTTTTCGATAATTCAATTCACCGTTTGCGACAACTTCAGCGCAATTTGGGACAACAAATTTTTACATCTGTTTTTCAACCTCGTGTATTGAAAGATACTCTGCGCACTGCCGATGTAGTAATTGGTGCTGTAAACATGGCAAAACGCCCTATAAGATACGTAATTACAGACGATATGGTGCGTAGCATGAAACCCAATTCGGTAATTGTAGATTTGAGTATTGACCACGGTGGTTGCATCGAAACATCGCAGCAAACCACCCACAAATCTCCGGTTTTCAAAAAATACGATGTCATTCATTATTGCGTTCCAAACATTCCTTCGCGCGTGGCACGAACGGCTTCTATGGCTTTGAGCAATATTTTTGTACCCATTCTGCTCAATTTGGCTGAGGTGGGCAACATAGAACAATTGCTGATGGACGATTTGGGATTGAGGCAAGGTGTGTATGCTTTCAACGGTATTCTTACCAATTCAATCATTGGAAAACGCTTTGGTATGTCTTCAAAAGACATCAATTTGCTTATGGCTGCTTATTAGTTTTTATAATCACTAAAATATTTGAAAATGAAAAAGTTATATTGGTTTTTGATACTATTTGTGTTTGCAAGTTCGGCTTGCGAATGGAGCGATATTGACAATCAACTCAAAGAGCGCGGCTCATTGGTTTCATATACAGTACTTATGCGCATGACTCCCGAAATGCTCAATCAGGCTTTGTTTATGGCTGGAGTAGAATCGGGTCCTGAGTTGAAGTATTCGTTTGATATAGTTACAGTTGTGTATCGAACCTTAGATGTGAAAGGCGAAATTGTAGAAGCCTCCGGCGCAATATTTATTCCGGTTACAACCGGAAGTTTTCCTGTTTTGAGTTTTCAGCATGGCACACAAACCAAACGAAGCGAAGTGGCATCTGAAAAAACCATCTACACACTCGAAGGCATAGCCGGAGCGGTTTCGGCATCAATGGGCTTTGTTGCCTCCGTACCCGATTATCTGGGTTTGGGCAAATCTACCATGCTGCACCCTTACCTACATTCCGGTCTGTCAGCAAGTTGTGTTATAGACATGATTAAAGCCACCAAAAACTATTGCGAACAGCAGTCGGTTTCGCTTACCGACCAATTGTTTTTGAGTGGTTACTCCGAAGGTGGCTACGTAACTTTGGCAACCCAAAAAGACCTCGAACAAAATTATGCTGCCGAATTTACCATAACTGCCTCAGCTCCAATGGCTGGACCTTACGATTTGCAAGGAACGGTTGACAATATTTTTAGTCAAGGGCAATACGACATTCCGGGCAATGCGGCATACTTAGCTATGGCGTATAATTCTGTGTACGAAATGCTTGAGGTAGATGAAATATTTGAAGAGCCCTACGCTTCGCGCGTTACAAGTTTGTTCGATGGTTCAAAAACAATTTCCGAAATCAATCCGCAACTTACCACATCGTTGAGCCTACTTTTTACCGAAACTTTTTTAACCAATTATGTGGCTAACCGCAATAGTGTGCTTCGCGCAACTTTGGAAGCAAACACGCTGATAAACTGGCAACCCAAAAGCAAAACTCGCTTTTATCATGGCGATGCCGATAATGTTGTGCCCTACCAAAATACGGTAACAGCGTACGAGAGATTTACACAAAATGGCGAACGCAATATCGAAATGGTTACTATTGAGGGAGGTACGCACGAAACCTCTGCCATACCTTCGGTTGTTGATATGTTGTTTTGGTTCGATGATTTGAAGGCGGGAAAATAAAAAAATATTGCAACGAACCTCATAGACGAGTTGGTTTGTGTGGTTCGTTGCAAAATGGTTGAAAATCAATAAATTAATTGTTTAATCGAATTTTTTCAATCCGTTTGATGTGCCTTCCACCTTCGAAACCGGTGGTAAGGAATTTTTCGACAATTTGAATTGCTTTTTCAACCGAAATAAAACGAGCCGGTAGTGCGCAAATGTTGGCATCGTTGTGTAAACGAGCAAGATAGGCAAGTTCAACATCCCAACAAATAGCCGAACGAATGCCCTGATGCTTATTGGCAGCCATATTAATACCGTTACCACTACCGCAGAGCGAAATTCCGTAATGAAATTCGTTGTTTTCCAATGCCTTAGCCATTGGGTGCGCAAAGTCGGGGTAGTCAACAGCATCTGTTGAAAATGTTCCAAAGTCCTTAAAATCAACATTATTTTGCATTAGCCACTCCAAAATTTCCTGTTTCATTTTAAAACCGGCGTGGTCTGAAGCCAATGCAACTTTCATTTTTGTACTCATACCATTAATTTGATTGTGTTTGTTACGCAAAGTAAGCCAATTTTATGTTCTTTTCAAAGTATCGAAACACAAATTCCAATCAAATGTGTATAATTTGTCAAAGGCTTTCAGTTTGTCATCTAATTAAGCTATATTTGTAGCAATAAAATCGAAAAAAAATGGGTTAATTCACATACAGTGCAAAACAAATGACACATCACTTAAATTTACATATATGGCTGATTTAGATAACAATATAGAGAAATTTATTGGAAAACTATACGAAATTCAAAATTCAGAAATTTCTACACGACTTACGGAAAACGACCTCCAAAGTATAGCCTACGATGTTGGTTTGAGTGAGGGCGAATGGAATAATATCCTGAAAATTTTTGACGACCATACGGTGCGAGGAAAAGCCTTTTTGGATTTTCAGAATTACGATGATGCCATCAAAGAATTTGGGCAGGCACTCACCATTATGCCCCATCACGTAAACACCCTTTACCAATTTGCTTTAGCCCACAAAATGCGCTTTCGGCAAACCAACAATAGCGCAGACAAGAAAAAAGCACTCGAATATGCCACCCTTTGCGCACAAATTGAACCCACCCATACGGAGGCTATAAAGCTCATTAGCAGCATTAAAGCAAAGCCAATGGCGATGGGCAATGCCCCAAAAAGTAAAATGCGATGGGTAGTGCTTGGTGGTTTAATTGTATTAGTAGCATTGTTTATTATTTTCCTTTCGATAAAATCGGAAGATTCAATCAAATATTCAAACTCAAGCGAAATTTCTAATTCAGAAGATATGGACATCCCAAAAGCTATCGAAAATGATGATTATCTGGAAGAACAACCAGAACAAGATGAGTTGACAAAGCAATTGGAGCAGCCGCTCATTGCAGACGAAAAACCGGAAATAAAAATCGTTTTTGTTGAAAACCATAAATCGAAAGGATTAAAGTTCGATGTACAAACATCTGAATTTAAGGATTATACCACTTCGTACTCCTACAACATCAGAGCGTATCTTACCCCCTTTAGCATCGAGATTAGTGCACTCAATATTAAAATAGATTTAGTGGACATAAACAACAAAGTGGTGAAAACCGAAATAAAATCGGTAGTAGATAAAAATTACGGGGCTGTACGTCCAAACGATTTGATTCCGTTTGAATATCTGCACTATCAGAAAACAGAAAAGATACCTCAACTAAAAGAAGTACGTGTAAGTGTGGAGTATGTTGAAAATCAGTTGGTTAATTTTGAATACGAAGCCAGCGAAGCAAGAGAATTTGAATGGGCTTACGAACGACCAGCGAATTTCAACATCGAAATAAAAGAGCGTTTTAACCGCTACCAGAGCGGATTTAGCAACAGTTGCTACCACAACGTGGAGTGGGAAGTAAAAAATACCGGCAACCGCGATATTCAACTTCTGAAATTCAGTGTAAGTTGGTTCGATAAAAAAGGCAAGCAAGTAGGCATAGCCGACCACTATATTTGCGGCACCTCCGACCCCAAAATTCAGCGTGGTCAAACACGGGTTTCGAAACGTACCTTTGGAATTGAGAATTGTACCATGGAAAACATTGGAACGTATAAAATAAAAGTGGTTGATTTAAACTGATTTAGCCGAAAAAATTATCAAAAGAAAATCCAGAATGAGAAAGAAACGAATAGAAAAATATATTCTGAAACAAATTCGTGAACTCGACAATATACTTGTGGACGTTAAAGCCTCGCGAAATAGCAAGGCAATACATCAGTTTAGATTGATAATCAAAAAGTTGAACGCAATTTTTCGATTTATCGGTCATTTGAACTCCGAATTTGAAGGAAAGAAAAAAGTAAAATTTATCTATCAGATATACAAATATTTGGGTGGAATCCGCGATTTTCAGATTCAACTACGCAACTTAGAAAACTATTCGGATATTCATAGATGCTATTTCCCTGAATTTTACACATTTATAAAACGCGAGAGCGAAAAGGTAGTAAAAGATTTTGATAATTTAATAGATTCGGAAAAAAAAATCAAACCAAAAAAAATTATCAAACACTTCCAATTTACTCTTGTCCAATTTACCGACAGTCAGCTAAGAACATTTATTGCAGAATTTACCGAACGAAGTATTGATACGGTGCACGAAATGTTGCAAGCAATTGAAAATGAGGAAAATATTCACGAAATTAGACGAATCATAAAAGATGTTTTGTATATTATTCAGTTTAGTAAATTCGACTCCAACTATACCATTGGCACAACGGGCATAAAATCCAGCCACTTAAACGAATTTGGCATTTTGCTTGGCGATTGGCACGATTTGGTTGTTTTGCGCGACAGCCTTTTCAAATTTAATGTGGAACAAGAATTTTTTCTGCTCGAAAGCAACACCGATTATCAACAATTGCTCGACAACATTTTGGAAGATATGGAAAAACTGCTCTATGCTTTCCGTCAACAGTTTACCAATGTTTACAAACAAAATAGTGAAATCTGCTAACAATTTTTGACTATGAAAAGTATTTTAATTTTCAGTTTTTGCTTTTCTCTTATTTTACTATCCTGCTCAAAGCAAACAAATAAATCGCAGGGCGAAAATCATTTGATTACTGATTCTGAATACCTTAAAACGGTAGAACAAGAATTTGAGGAGCAGAAAAAAATGGCATCAAACCGTAGTGCCGAACTTTTCGATGTGTTCAACGATTCTTTATCCACAGAGGAAACAGAGTCGTTAAAATTTTTATACGCTTTTATGCCACTGAGCGATTTGGCAGACTACGATGGAAAGTTTTTTGCTGATTTAGTGAAAGTTACACTCAAAGCCCGAAACGAAATGGCGTGGGGAAAACAAATTCCCGAAGATATTTTTTTGCATTTTGTGTTGCCTCAC
>JFJP01011143.1_pt1 | contig 17813 bp, 16 predicted proteins | sample 431651 | NCBI WGS metagenome assembly JFJP01 (sample SAMN02602958, study PRJNA72255) | Microbial mat metagenome, whole genome shotgun sequencing project. | biome: fresh water; feature: sink hole; material: water; isolation source: purple microbial (photo- and chemosynthetic) mats found in...
CGGCGACGGCGGCACCTACGACATCGGCCTGCAGTCGCTGTCCGGCGCCATGGAGCGCGGCCACAACATGCTGTACGTCTGTTACGACAACGAGGCGTACATGAACACCGGCATCCAGCGTTCGAGTGCGACGCCCATGGGCGCCCACACCTCGACCGCGCCGGCCGGTACGGTGAAGCAGGGCAAGGAACAGAACCGCAAGGACCTGACCAAGATCCTGGTGGCGCACAACATCCCCTATGTGGCGCAGACCACGCCCTTCCACTGGAAGGACCTGGCCATGAAGGTGGAGAAGGCTCTGGCGGTCGAAGGACCGGCGTTCATCAACATCCTGATGCCGTGCACCGTGGGTTGGCACTTCGATCCGGCGATCGGCATGGAACTGGCGAAGGAAGCGGTCGAAAACAACTTCTGGCCGCTGTTCGAGGTCGAGAACGGCGTCTATACGATCAACCACAAGCCGAAGGCTCCGGCGCCGGTGGCCGAGTGGATGAAGAAGCAGGGCCGCTTCAAGCACCTGTTCAAGCCCGGCAACGAACACCTGCTCGAGGCCAGCCAGGCCACCGTCGACCGCGAATGGCAGAAGCTGCTCAAGCTGGAGGCCTCCAGCGCTCTCTAGCGGGGGGCGGCAGTGCCGGCAGTGACGCGCATGAGGGCCCGGACGGAACCGTCCGGGCCCTTCTTCATGGACGGCTCGCGTACGTCCGTGAGGATCCCGCTGTTGCCCCGGGCCGGTTGCCGTTATCGTGGCGCGACGGATGAACGACCTCGGCCCCGGGGAAGGACCGGAATGAACCGCCGCACAATCGCCGCGCTGGGACTGGCTCTCGGAGGAGCCGTCCTGCTTTCGCACACGGACATGGCGTTCCGTACGGTGTGGCCGCCGCTGGCCGCTCTGCTGGTGATCGCCGCCACGCGCCACGCGTTGACCGGGCTTCTGGCCGGTGCGTTCGCCGGCGCGCTGATGCTGGCCGGCGGCAACCCCTGGCAGGCCTACCTCGATCTGTTCGCCGACCATCTGGCGCCCAGCCTGCGCAGCAGCTGGAAACTGGGGGCGATCGCCTTCACGCTGATCCTCGGCGGGTTCGCCGCGGTGCTTGAACGCAGCGGCGGGTTCGAGGCCTTGATGCGCCGCTGGGTCAAACCGGGGCCGGGATCGGCCCGCCGGCTGGAAACGGCGGCGACGGGGCTCGGCCTGCTCTGTTTCTTCGACGGGCTGGCCAACAGCATGGTCGTCGGCCGGGTCTGCCGCGATCTCGGCGACCGCTGCGGGGTTACGCGCGTCAAGCTGGCTTATATCGTCGATTCCACGTCGTCGGCCGTCGCCTGCGTAGCGCTGATCTCCACCTGGATCGCGTTCCAGTTGTCGATGATCGCGGAGTCCTTCGCGATGGCCGGCCGGCCGGCTAATCCGTATGCCGTGTTCCTGCACTCGTTGCCCTACAATTTCCACTGCTGGTTTACGATCGTGCTGTTGTTCGTGGGTGTGCGTGCGCGCTTCCACCCCGGCCCGATGGGTACCAGCGAACGCCTGGCGATCGCGGCCGGGCTGCCTGCCGCGGCGCCGACCACCGGGCCGTCGGACAGCGGGACCGGGACGTTCGCGCTTACCGGCGCGGAGGCGGTGCGGGCGACCATGGTGCCATTGGCTGTGCTGCTCCTGTCGTTCCTGGTGGGCTTTGTTGCCCTGGGAGCGCCGCGGCCGCTGCTGCCGCTGACGCGGGAGAAGGTGGTCGCGGCCTTCGGTTCCGACGCCGGCCCCCTGGTCCTGGTGCTGGCGGGGCTGGCCGCCACGGCCGCGGCCATGGTTCTGTTTCCGCGACGGGCGCCCGCCGGTCCCCGCAGAATGACCGCCGCCTTCGGGGAAGGCGTGCGCACGATGGGCGGCGCCATCTTCATCCTGCTGGCGGCCTGGATGCTGGGCAGCGTGCTCGAGGCCCTGGGCACCGCCAAAACACTCACGGCGCTGCTGCTGGCCGGCGGCGCAGTGGCCCTGATCCCGTTGTTGACCTTCGTGACCGGCGCCGCTATTTCATTCGCGACCGGCACTTCATGGGGCACGATGGGGATCCTGTTCCCGTTGGCGATCCCGGCCGCCGCCGCCGCCGGCGCTGACGACCGCCTCTTGTGGGTGACGGTTGCCGCCGTGTTCAGCGGCGCGGTCTTCGGCGACCACTGTTCGCCGTTCTCGGACACGACCGTGGTGACGTCGATCGCCTGTGGGGTCGAGACCCACGATCACGTGCGCACGCAGATGCCGTACGCGCTGATTGCGGCGTTCATCGCCTGCGTCGTGGGTTTCCTGCCGGCGGGCTTCGGATTTCCAGCGGCCGGTTCGCTGCTGCTGGGGGTGGCCCTGCTCGTCATGTTGCCGAGGCTGTGGCCCGGCTCCGTCACGGGAATGGGGGAAAGATGACGAGTGCACTTCGCGCGCAGTTCCTATTGCGGCCGGATGTCGTCTTCCTGAACCACGGCTCGTTCGGCGCCTGTCCGCGTCCGGTGTTCGACGAATACCAGCGCCTGCAACGGGAGCTGGAAAGCGAGCCGGTGGATTTCCTGCACACCGCGCGCACGCTGCCGTCGCGGCTGGCCTCCGCGCGCGGGGAGCTGGCCCGTTTCCTCGGTGCCCAACGCGACGACCTCGTCTTCGTGCCGAACGCCACTTGGGGCGGCAACGTGGTGGCCCGTTCGCTGAGCCTGGCGCCCGGCGACGAGGTGCTGACGACCGACCACGAGTACGGCGCCATGGAGCGGACCTGGATCTTCGCCTGCGAGAAGGCGGGCGCGCGTCTGGTCCGTGTTACGCTGCCGCTGCCGCTGGACGACCCGCAGGACGTGGTGGACGCGGTCTGGGGCGGCGTGACGGCGCGTACGCGCGTGCTCATGCTCAGCCACATCACTTCGGCCACGGGGGTGATCCTGCCCGTGGCCGACCTGGTGCGCCGGGCGCGCGAGCGCGACATCCTCACCTTCATCGACGGGGCGCATGCGCCCGGACAGATCCCGCTGGACCTGGACGACCTCGGGGCGGACTTCTACACCGGCAATTGCCACAAGTGGCTGCTCGGACCCAAGGGCGCCGGCTTTCTCCATGTGCGCCGCGACCGGCAGCTGCTGATCGAGCCGCTGGCGGTCAGCTGGGGCTGGCGCGCCGAACAGCCGGGGCCCAGCCGCTTCGTCGACGAGCACGACTGGACCGGCACGCGCGATCCGTCCGCCTGTCTGGCGGTGCCGGCCGCGCTGGCGTTCCGCGAGGCGCACGGCTGGGATGCCGTCATGGCCGACTGCCGCGCGCTCACTCTGGAGGCGCGCCGGCTGCTGCTGGAGTTGACCGGCCTGCCCGCGCTCTGCCGTCCGGACCCGTGGCTGGCGCAGATGGCGGCCGTGCCGCTGCCGCCCGTGGATCCGGTGCGGCTGGGAGCGGCCCTGCGCGAGCGCCACCGGATCGAGATCCCGGTCACGACGCAGGCCGGCCGGCCCTGGCTGCGCGTTTCTGTCCAGGCCTACAACTCACTGCGCGACATCGAGATGTTGATGAAGGCCCTGCGCGCCGAACTCTGAGGCCGTCGTCGCCGGCCGTGCCCCGGCTCGTCTACGACAAAATAGATGTTGCAACAAATAATGCGGCAACGTATAATGTCCCCACGACTGGAACCGGAGGTGGAACGCATGACCCTGCAGCAGGAACTCCGCATGACGCGGAAGTTCAGTTCCCCGGAAGAGGAACTGAACCTGAATCTGCAGCGCACCGTGGGCCTGCTCAGCCGGCCGATGTTGCGATACCTCAAGGCCCATGGCCTGAGCCCGGCCCAGTACAACATCCTGCGCATCCTGCGTGGACAGGCCGATGGAAGGCTGCCTTGCCGGCAGATCGGCCTGCGCATGGTGACGCGGGAACCGGACGTGACCCGACTGCTGGACCGCCTCGAGAAGGACGGACTGGTCGACCGGGTCCGCTCGGACACCGACCGACGCGTGGTGCTGATCTCGATCACCGCCGCGGCCCGGAAACTGTTGGCCGAGTTGGACGAGCCGATGCGGCAGATCCACCGGGATTCGCTCGGGCACCTGACCCGGGCCGAGATACGCGAAATGAACCGGTTGCTGGTCAAGGCCAGGCAGCCTTTACTCGAAGGAGAAGACAATGAATAAGAGCATGCGGCGACTGTTCCCCGTCCTCCTGGCCGGACTGCTGGCGATGGCGGTGCCGGCCCTGGGCGCGCAGTACGACATCGACGCGGCCCACAGCGCGATCAGCTTCAAGATCAAGCATCTGGGCATCAGCAACGTGAAGGGCACCTTCGACGACTTCGCCGGGAGCTTCACGTTCGACGCGGCCGCGCCGGCTGCGGCGACGGTCGAGGCCGTCATCCAGGCCGCCTCGATCAGCACCGGCAACGAGAAGCGCGACGAGCACCTGCGGGCGGCCGACTTCTTCGATGTGGCCCAGTTCCCGACGATCACCTTCAAGTCGACCGGCCTGACGATGTCGACCGCAAGCGAAGGCGTGCTCACCGGCACCCTGACCATGCACGGCGTCAGCAAGGACGTGACCCTCGCACTGGAATTCAATGGCGCGGTGACCGATCCCTGGGGCAACGGCAAGGTCGGCTTCTCGGCGACCGGCAAGCTGGACCGCCAGGAATTCGGGCTCACCTACGGCAAGGTCATGGAGGGCGGCGGCCTGATGCTCGGCAACGATGTCGAGATCTCGCTGGAGATCGAGGGCACCGAGAAGAAGTAGAAGCCGGCCCACGCCGACTCGCCAGGGGACCCGGCCGGCCGGGTCCCCTTTCCTGTGCGCTCAGCCCTGTCGAACGGCCGAGACGACCACGAACCGTCCGTCGCCGTCGACCAGTTCATGGTGGCCGAACAGGCGGTCGATCTTCGCGTGGTGGCCCAGGTGACGGTTGCCGACCGCCAGCAGGCGGCCCCCGGGTCTGAGGGCCGTGCGGGCCTGGGCGAACAGCCGTTCGGCGGCCAGGTCGGCCACGGCGAAGCCCTGATGGAACGGCGGGTTGCACAAGACCAGGTCGAGCGAAGCAGGGGCCACGCCCGACAGCCCGTCGCCCACCTCGAGGCGAACGCGCGCCGCGTCGGCCCCGGTCCCGAAGTTGCGCGCCAGGTTCGCGCGGGCGCAGGCGACGGCGCGGTAGGATTCGTCCACGCCCAGAATCCGGGCCGCCGGGCAGCGCCGGGCAAGCGCCAGCGTGAGCACCCCGTCGCCGCAGCCCAGATCGGCGGCCGCCAACCCGGCAGCGGGGACGGGCAGGTGGCGCAACAGCAGCGCCGCGCCGCCGTCCAGGCGGCCGCCTCCGAACACGCCCGGTGCGCCGTGGATCTCCAGCTCGTCGTCCGGCAACCTGTAGGCCGCCACCGAGGGCGCCGGCGACAGGGCGGGCGTTTCGCAGCGCGCCAGGCCCAGCCGGGCCTTTTTCCAGCCCGGGGTGGTCACGGTCGTACCGACGACCTGCTCGAGCAGGCGCCAGGCCCGCGTCGGCGTGTGCTTGATCATGCCGCCGGCCAGCACCAGGGCGCCGGGCGCCATGACGTCGCGCAACCGCCGCAGCGTGTCGTCCAGGCAGACGAGATCCTTGGGCAGGCGGACGATCGCCAGGTCGCAGGGTCCGCTCGGGATCGTATCGGCCGGCACGAACGGTACGGCGTCCGGAGCGCGGCCGTTGCGTTCCAGGTTCGCCGCCAGCGCCCGTCGGCCGAGATACGAATCGCCCCAGGCCTCGGGCCGCAACCGCGAAAGCGCCGTTGCCAGAGCGCCCCAGCGGTCGTCGACCAGGACGACGCGCGCGCCGGGCCCCGGCGGCTGCTCGACCAGGTGGCGCAGGAAATACTCGTCGGCGGCATCCCAGGCCCGGAGGCTGCCGCCCGCTCCCACCGGCCAGAAGTCGACGGCCAGTTCGTGTCCGTCCAGGTCCTGCCAGGCCATCCTTCACCCGCCGTGGTTGCGCGCGTTACTTCAGCGTCGCCAGTTGCCGCCGATGCGTATAGGCTGCAGCCAGGACCCGGAACCAAACCGGAGCGTGCCGATGACCACACCTGCCGCCGATTTCGCCCCCTTCGACGCGCTGATGCGCGCCGAGGGTCTGCCTGAGATCGCCATCCGCACCTTTGCACACTACTACGCGCAGCTGGCCGCGGGCCACACCGGGCTGCTGCCCGAAAGCGAACTGACACCGGCCGCGGACCTGGCCGACGCCGAGGCCCTGCCCGAGGCGCTGGGTGACGCCGGCCGCCGCGCGCTGGGCGAAACGGTCATGCTGAAGCTGAACGGCGGCCTGGGCACCGGGATGGGGCTCGAACGCGCGAAATCGCTGCTGCCGATCCGCGACGGACTGACGTTCCTGGACATCATCGTCCGGCAGGCCCGCGCCGCCGACGTGCCGCTGCTGCTGATGAACAGCTTCAGCACGCGCACCGATTCCCTGGCGCGTCTGGCGGGCCAGCCGCTGCCCGACCGAGGGCTGCCGCCCGATTTCCTGCAGCACAAGGTGCCGAAGATCCTGGCCGACGACCTGCGGCCGGCCGTCTGGCCGCGCGACCCGGACCTGGCCTGGTGCCCGCCCGGGCACGGCGACCTGTACACCGCGCTGCAGACCAGCGGGCTGCTGGCGCAGTTGCTGGCCGGCGGCTTCCGCTGGGCCTTCGTCTCGAACGCGGACAACCTGGGGGCGACGATCGACCCCGTGATCCTGGGCCACGTCGTGACGTCGGGCGCTCCGCTGGTCATGGAAGTCGCCGACCGCACCGCGGCCGATCGCAAGGGCGGCCACCTGGCGCGCCGGCGCGACGGGCAACTGGTGCTGCGCGAACTGGCGCAGTGCCCCGCGTGCGATGAGGTGTCGTTCCAGGACATCGACCGGCATCGCTACTTCAACACGAACACGCTGTGGCTGGACCTGCGCGCCCTGGACGAACTGCTCCGGCACCAGGGCGGCATCATGCGTCTGCCGATGATCCGCAACCGCAAGACGGTCGATCCGCGCGATCCCGCTTCGCCGGCCGTCTACCAGCTCGAGACGGCCATGGGGGCGGCGATCGAGACCTTCGCCGGCGCGGCGGCCCTGCGCGTGCCGCGATCCCGGTTCGCGCCCATCAAGCACACCAGCGATCTGCTCAACGTGCGCTCGGACAACTTCCTGCTGGGTGACGACCACCGGGTCGTGCCCAACCCGCGGCGGACACTGCCGGCGCCCCTGATCGATCTGGACCCGGCGTTCTACCGGTTCGTCGATGACCTGGACCGGCGCTTCCCGGCGGGTCCGCCGTCGCTGGTCGACTGCCGGACACTGACCGTGCGCGGCGACGTCCGTTTCGGGCGCGGGGTGGTGATCCGCGGCGAGGTCGAGGTTCTGGCCGCTCCCGGTACGGTGCGCGAGGTTCCCGATGGCGCCGTCCTCTGCGGTTTATCTTTAGCTTGATGAGCCTGTTTCAACGATTTATCACGCATTCGGGTTCAAGCCGGTGCCCGTTTCTGCCGAATAGCATTCCAGAATTGTCCGAAAGTACCGCCGACAGGAACGATGAGGTCACGATGGTCTCCTCGCCCGAGCCACTGGACAACATCATCGACGAGGAAGCCGCGCAGAGCCGCGCCCGTGTGGCCATCTGCCTGATCTCGTTCCTGGTGTTCAGCGGCATCGGGCTGAAGCAGGGCCTCGACCAGAGCGTGACCCTGATCCAGGGCCTGGCGACCATCATCAACTACCTGGTCTTCTCCACCGTCTGGTACGCCATGGTGCGGCGGCACCCGATGCGCTGGCCGCGGCGGCGCTACGTGACGCTGATGGCCGACCTCGGCATCATGACGTTCTTCATGCACCTGGGCGGGGCGAAGGTCGCCTCGTTCTATCCCATCATCCTGTGGGTGATCATCGGCAACGGGATCCGCTTCGGCGAGCGGTTCCTGAAGGTGGGCATCGTGGCCGGAAGCCTGGGCTTCGGCTCGCTGCTGATGTTCGACGAATACTGGAGCAGCCACCTGAACGTGGGGGTCGGCCTTTTCGTCGGCATCATCGTCCTGCCGGTGTTCTTCCTGGGCGTGCTGCGGCGCCTGCGGCAGGTGTCGGAACTGAAGATCGAACTCGCGCAGTCACGGCTGGCGGACAAGGCGAAAGACCAGTTCCTGGCCGCGATGAGCCACGAGATCCGGACGCCGATGAACGGTGTCCTGGGCATGGCCGAGACCCTCAGCGCCACGAATCTGGACGAACAGCAGCGCGAGTACACGCACATCATCACGCGGTCGGTCGAGTCGCTGCTGAACATCATCAACGACATCCTGGACTACTCGAAGATCACATCGAACAGCCTGGCCCTGGAGTCGGTACCGGTCGACCTGGATGTCGTGCTCGGCGACATCCATTCGCTGCTGCGCACGTCGGCCGACAACCAGGGCATCGAACTGGTCTTCGACATCGACGCCTCGGCCCGCGGCTGGTTCCTGGGCGACCCCACCCGCATCCGGCAGATCGTGCTCAACCTGGTGGGCAACGCCATCAAGTTCACGCAGCGCGGCGCGGTGCGCGTGACCTGTCGCGTCGGCGATTTCGGCCAGAACAGGAACCTCGAACTGAAGATCCGCGACAGCGGCATCGGCATCCCGGCCGACCGACTGGGCGCCCTGTTCCGGCAGTTCGAGCAGGCGGACAATTCCACCACCCGCCGCTACGGTGGAACGGGTCTGGGCCTGGCCATCAGCCGCAAGCTGGCGCGGATGATGGGCGGCGACATCACGGTCAAGTCCACCGAGGGCAAGGGCTCGACCTTCACCGTGCTGCTGAACCTGCCCCGGTGCGAAAAGCCCGTGACGACTCCGGTGGTCGAAGCGGCAGAGCTGCCCGACTTCGGGCTGAAGGCCCTGGTCGCCGAGGACAACAAGTTCAACCAGGTGGTGATGCGGAACCTGGCCAAGCGGATCGGCATCACGGTCGACATCGCCGAAAACGGCGCCGACGCGGTCCGGATGGTGGGTGAAGGCGACTACGATCTGGTCCTGATGGACATCCGCATGCCGGTCATGAACGGCTACGAGGCGGCAGCGCGGATCCGGGCGCGCGGCGACGCGACGGCCCGCATTCCGATCCTGGCCGTGACCGCCGAAGCCACGAAGGCGGATATCCAGCAGAGCATCGACGCCGGGATGGATGCGCATCTGGCCAAGCCGCTGCGGATCGCCGACGTGGTCGCGGCCGTCGAGAAGCTGGGCCTGCGGGCCCGTCAGTTCGCCTGACCACCCGCGCGCGGCATTCCACCTGTTTCGGCTCCGTATCCCGCAACTCAGGCCTGACCTTCGAGGGCGGCCGGCTCCTGACGCTCGTGCTGCTGAAGTCGGCGGTTCTGGGCGGCGACCAGGTGCTCGATCATGCGCAGATCGCGCTCGTGCAGCCGCAGCGCCGTGTCGACCCAGATCTTCGTGATGGTGATCAGTTCCTCGTAGGTGACCGGATTGATGACCTGGCGCACGCGGTTCATGGCGTTGTGCGCGTTGCCGCGCTTCTGGTGCCGCCGGATGAAATGTTCCACGGCGTGTTCGCCGTGCCCGTCCTCGACCACCAGATCCACCAGTCCCAGATCGTGCATGCGGCGGGCGGTCATCAGTTCACCGCTCATGATGATGCGCTCGGCGATGTCCGGGCTCAGGCGGCGGATCAGGAAGCTGTAGGCGCCCATGCCGGGGATCAGGTTGAACAGGACCTCGGGCAGGCCGAACTTCGCGCTCTCCTCGGCGATGACCACGTTGCTGGAGATGGCCGCCTCGAAGCCGCCGCCCAGCGCGTCTCCCTGCACCAGGGTGATCGTCGTCATCGGCTGCTCGAAGCTCACGCTGTTGGGGTACAGGACGTCGATGCACGCCTTGGCGTAGCGGAACAGGCCTTCACGGTCCCGCTGGCGGATCATGCCGGCGAACAGGTTGAGGTCGCCGCCCAGGTTGAACACGCCGGGCACGGTGCTGCCCAGGATCATGTAGCGGATGGGCAGCGACTCGCCGTCGCTGCCGGGTCCCAGGTTGACCTGTTCCACCCGATGCTGGAACCGGCGCAGCTCGTCCAGGAGGTCCAGGTTGAAGCAGGGGCGGCCGCGCGGTCGCAGGCGGTACCACAGAGCGTGCTGCTCCGGGTCGTAGCGCACGACCAGCTGCTCGTAGGGACCCCAGAGGCGCGGCAGTCCGAAATGTTGTTTCACAGTTACTCCCAGGGCGAGGTGGGCCAGCGATGCCGAATCTAGCACCCGGGTTCCCGGTCGGTAAACAATTGCCGATCTTGAAGTTATATGGATTTTCTTTAGATTGTGTCCGAGGTGGTGGCAGCGCATTTCCCTCAATAACGGGCATTTCCGGTCGAAATTGTAGATCGGAAAGGACGGCGCGGCGCCGGGGACCGAACCGGTCCAGCTGAACTCGCCCGCCTGTGCCCATGACCCCGATGTCCCGCGGTGCCCATACCACGACCGAAGCCATGACGGAATACCGTGACAGCGCCGACCGGCAACAGGTCCGCGAGTGGGGGCTGCGGGCCGGCCGTCAGCTCGAGGATGGCCACGTCCGCGACGCGGAGCTGACGTTGCGCCTGGCGCTGGCCAAGGCGCCCGGCGATCCGCGGTGCCGAGCTCTCCTGGCGATCTGCCTGACCACCGAGCGCGGCAAGCTCGCCACGGCCGAGAAGCTGGCGCGCGGCGTGCTGGCCCAGGATCCCGACGACGCCGTCGCGCACTACGCGCTTGGCCGCGTACTGCTGGAGACCGGTCAGCGACGGCAGGCGTTCCGCGAGTTCTCTCGCGCGAGGTCGCTGGCTGGTGCTGATCGCGCGCTGCGCGCGTCGGTGGCCAGCCAGGATCCGCGGCGGTCGCCGGTCATCCCCTCGCTGGCCCGCGACCACTTCCTGAACGTCGTCCTCGGGCGCCTGTTCCGGCGTCTGGGACAGGGGCGGCGGTCGTCCTGACCGCTGGTCAGCGCCGCCGCCAGGCCGTCAACTGGCTCAGCGTGTGCTGATGTTTGCGGCGCGTCTCGCGGATGACGAACGGCACGTCGCGCGGCTCTCCCGCGGGGTCGAAAGCGCCTGCCAATCCGGCGCGAAGGGCCGCCAGGGTGGTGAGACTCTCGCCATCGACCTTCCGGCCGCCCAGCCATTTCTCGCGCGGCGTGAATTCCTCGAGCCAGGTGTACGGCGACAGGATCACCAGCAGCCCGCCCGGTCGCAGGCGCGCGCCGATGTCCGCCACGAAGCGCGCCGGATCGTACAGCCGGTCGATCAGGTTGGCAGCCAGCACCAGGTCGTAGCCGCTGAACTGCGGCTTCAGGTTATGGGCGTCACCCTGACGGAACTCGATGCGCCCGGCCGTGTCGGACAGGCCCAGCCCGCTCAGCGTACATTCACGGAACGACATCAGTTCGCCTTCGTCGGGCACCGCATAGCGGATGCTGCCGTGCTCCTGGAGCTGGTGGCACACCCGGATGAACCGGGCCGAGAAATCGATGCCGGTCACCTGAGCGCAGAAACGAGCCAGTTCGAAGCTGGCGCGCCCGGTGGCGCAGCCCAGATCGAGCGCGCGCTCGATCGTCCGTCCGCCGGTCAGTTCATGGCAGATCTCGGCGCAGCGCACGGCGAAGTTCGGCACGCCGAAGATCTCGTCGCCGTAGTGGAACTCGCAGTACTGGGCGACCGAGGCGTCGGTTTCGTAGACGTCGTCGCGGATTTCGACGGCCTGCTCCGAGTCCACGCAGCGGAAGCCCGCGTGCTGGAAGAAGTGCCGGCGGAAAGCATAGCGGCTGTGGCGGGTGGCTTCGTTGCCGGTCGAGATCCAGCTGCCGCCCTTGAACAGGTTGTGTTTGCCGTCGAAGGTCGGCGTCGAGAAATCGTCGTACAAAGGATGCACCGCGAAACCCGGGAAGCCGGAGATCGGAGTCTCGGTCCACTGCCAGACGTTGCCCAGGACATCACCGAAGCCGCCGTGCAGGTTGGCTTCGACGGGCGTGGACGAGGCCCAGCCGGCCAGATCCAGGTTTCCGGGCGCGGCGGTGCGGTCGGGCTGGTCGGGCAGACCCGTGTGATCGAGCAGGCGGTACCATTCGGCTTCGGTCGGCAGGCGGATGGGCCGGCCTTCGCGCGCGGCTTTCCAGTTGCAGTAGGCCTTGGCTTCGAGCTGATTGACTTCCACCGGCCAGTTCTCCGGCAGCGGGATCTCCTCGGCCAGACAGCGCAGGTTCCAGCCGCCGTCCGGTCGCGGCACCCAGAACCGGGGGTGCGTGGACGGGCGGAAGTTGCGCCAGGCCCAGCCTTCGTCGGTCCACCAGATCCTGTTCGTGTACCCGCCGTCGTCCATGAAGGCGCGGAATTCGCCGTGGCTGACGAGCAGAGTGCCGGCGCGGAAGGCAGCCACGTTGACGTCCAGGTGCCCGTACTCGTTGTCCCAACCGTAGAGGACATGGTCGCGCGGTTTGCCGAGCGACACCGTGCCACCCGGAACCTGGCCCCAGCCCGACTCCGGCGCCGGGCCGCGATCGGGGCAGACCGGCCAGGCGGGCTGCGGGCGCACCGAGGTCAGCGGCAACTGGCGGATGAGCACCGAACTGGTCTCCAGATGGATGCGCTCGTGCTCGATGCCCATCAGGACCGTCCAGAAGGGGTCTTCCCAGGTGATCGGCAGACGCAGAGGCAGACTCGCGACCACCTGTTCGATGACGGCGCGCACCCGACGGCGGTAGGCGAAAACCTCGGCGATCGTCGGCCAGTCGTACAGGCGCTCATCCAGGTCGTCCCAGCTCATCTCGTCGACACCGACGGCAAAGATCGATTCGAAGCGCGGATCGACGCGCGCGTCGATGAGACCCGCCAGCAGCAGTTTGTTCACGAAGAACACGGCGGTGTGTCCCACGTAGAAGATCAACGGGTGGCGCAGCGGATCGGCGCGGCGGTAGTACCCTTCGTCGTCGGCGATGACGGTGAAGAGCCTCTCGTACGTATCCCAGCTGTCCCGAAAATACGCGAGGATCTCGGAGCGTTTGTCCTCGGCGGTCTGATCGCCGATGGCGTCGAGGCGGACGGACGGCCTGGCCGGCTGCAGCATGCGGCACCCCCGGGTGGGACTTGGTCTTGGTGCTCGTTTCCAGATCGACTTTCGCCCAAAGATAGGGCTTCACCGGGCGGCGCGCCCGCGCAAATGCGGGAATGTTCCCGCTGGTTCCGGCGGTTGAGGCCGGGCGCCTCGGCCCCGTCCGGCATCGCGGCGCTTGCGGACCGGTTCGCGATCGCCGACCATGAAGAGCCGCCCCGCTGTCCGGGCATCACGGAAACCCAGGAGGAACGATGGACACCTTTGCCGCCATCGCCGCGCGTCGTTCGGTCAAGAAGTTCGACGACGCCCATGTCATGACCGCGGACGAGATCAACCGCCTGCTGGGAGCGGCCATCCTGTCGCCGACATCGTTCAATATCCAGAACTGGCGATTCGTGGCCGTCACCGACGCCGAGGTCAAGGCGCAGATCCGCAAGGCCGGCTGGAACCAGGCGCAGTACACCGATTGCTCGCTGCTGGTCATCGTCTGCGGTGACCGCGAAGCGTACCGTCGGGATCCGGCGCGCTACTGGGTCAACTCACCGCAGGCGGCCCGCGACTACATATTGCCGGCCATCGAAAGCGCCTACGCCGACAACCCCGGGTTGCGGCGCGACGAGAATCTGCGCTCGGGCAGCATGGCGGCGCAGACGATCATGCTGGCGGCCCAGGCCATGGGCTACGACACCTGTCCGATGATCGGCTTCGATTTCGACGAAATGGCGCGCATCATCCGGCTGCCCGCCGAGCACGACATCGTGATGGCGGTGGCGGTGGGCAAGGCGCTGGCACCGGCGCGGGAGCGCGGCGGTCAACTGTCTCTCGAAGAAGTCGTCGTGCGCGACCGCTTCTGAGGGATACGTCCGGCAGCGCACATCCGGCGGAGCGGGGCTGCGTTCTGTTAGCGTGCGGCGGCGCGATCGGGGTCCTGGGGGCTGCCGGGCTTGTTCCAGTCGTGTTCGGGATTGTTGAACTCGGAGAAATCGGACCTGCCGCCGGGGTGGTGTTCGCGCGCCCAGTCGTTCTCGATCCGCCGCAGACGTCGGGCCGTCACGGCGAAGGCGAGCGCCTGGATCAGCAGCAGGATCGCGTCCACCGCGGCGCCGCCGTCGGCTTCCGGAACGAGCACGCGCAAAAGGGTCTTGGTCAGGCTGAGGCCCGCGGCCACGCCCAGGATCACTGCGGTCCGCTGCCCCAGCAGGCGCGTGGCCGCGAACGCGAACACGATCAGCGCCAGCAATCGCCCGCCCGTCAGGACGACCGGCGAGATCGGCGCCTGGGTGCGGCCGTAGAGGACGACGAGCAGGTAGGCCGCCTGCGCCAGATGCAGCGCGGCGGCCGCCAAACCAGCGCGGGGCAGGATGCCGGCGGCGCAGTTCCAGCCGAAACCCAGCCCGACCAGCCCCAGGCCGAGGATATAGGCCAGCCAACCGGTCACCAGGATGCCGGCGCGGATATCCGGGCGGGCGCCGCCCAGCGCCAGCCCGGTCAGGGCCAGCATTGCGGCCGCCACCAGCAGCACGCTGCCGCCGGTCAACAGACTGCTGCCGCGGAACCCGCCCTGGGCTTCGTGCCAGTAGTCGACCTTGCTCGCATCCGTGTCCATCGTCTGGAATCCCCTCCGTCCGGTCGCCCTGACCGCCGTCGCAAGAGCCGTTCCCGATCATAAGGCCAGAATCGGCGCGCGGCCAAGTGGTTCCCGCGCCCAGGCCACAGGTGGACAGGCGCGGAGCGGGACGGTACTTTAGGCCGCATGAAGATCGCGTTCATCGGCACCCACGGCGTGGGCAAGACCACACTCTGTTTCGAGCTCGCGGCCGCCCTCAAGCGGCTGGACCTGAGCGTCGACCTGGTCAAGGAGGTCGCACGCGCGTGTCCGTTGCCGATCAACCGCGACACCACGGACGCGGCCCAGAACTGGATCCTGCATTCGCAGGTGGCGCGCGAGATTGAACTGGCCGGCGCCTACGACATGATCGTCTGTGACCGCTCGGTCGTCGACAACTATGCCTACATGGTCCATGCCGCCGGACGCCGGCCGGAACTGGAACCTTTCATCCGCCACTGGCTGTCCACCTACGGACTGCTGGTGAAGGTGCCGGTCATCGCGCCGCCGACCTTCGACGGCACCCGCGACACTTCCGTGGAATTCCAGATGGCGATCGACCGGACGCTGGACCAACTCCTCGCCGAGTTCTCGATCCCGGTTTTCGCCCTGCCCGCCGAGGACCGTGACGGCTGGGTCGGACGGGTTCTGGCGGCCCTCGATCTGCCACAGGCGCCCCCCCAACTGGGGCTTTTCGGTTGAACAAAGATTAATTTCACCTATATTTGACCCCTACCCCCGATAGCCCTGACCCTCTCGTTGGAACCTTTCGAACGGAACGGGATTTGCGAGGAGTATGCGTCCCCCGCAGGGCCCCATGGGCCCCTGACCGGTCGGACGGGACCTTCCGCGGCTCGAAGCACCCGCCGCGACGGTCCGCGGAACCTAGCCTCTTGGAGCGTAGCGCTTTGTCGGACAACATCTTGCGGGTGATGACCTTCAATCTCCTGACAGCAACAAAAAAGCAGCGCAGCCATCCCTGGCGCCTGCGCAAACGCAACATCGCCCGCATCTTCCAGCGCATGCAGCCCGATGTGGTGGGGACGCAGGAGGCAAATTACAAGCAGCTGCTCGAACTGGCGGCGCTGCTGCCGGACTACGCGTTCGTGGGCGAGGGCAATCTGGGACCCGCGCGCGCCGACGACGCGGAAAGCTGGTACTGCGCGATTTTCTACCGCAAGGACCGGGTGCGTCTGGTGGGCGGCGACCAGGCGGGCGACGTGATGTGGCTGTCGCCGACGCCCGCGGTGCCCGCTTCGCAGTACCATCTCGGCACGCGGCCCCGGCTGGTCACCTGGCACACCTTCGAACTGGTGGACAGCGGTCGCCCGTTCGTCTTCGGCACGACGCACCTGGAAGCGGTCAACCGCTGGCACCGCCAGCGGAGCGCGCGGCAGCTGCGCGACTACGTCAACCGCAAGGTGCAGGAGATGGGCGCGCACGTCCCGGTCTTCCTGACCGGCGACTTCAACGCGGGCGCCGGCTCACGCGAGATCCGCGCCATGGTCGCCGAGCATTCCGACGACGCTTCGCTGTACGACGCCTGGGCCGAGGCGGGAACCGACACGGCGCGTGCCGGCACGTTCCGCGGCCTGGGTCTGCGCGACCGCGTGGGGCACCGCCTGCTCGGTCCGCGCCGTATCGACTACGTGTTCTTCCGGCCGCGCCTGACCATCCGTGCCGTGAACCGCGTCGAGTACGGGGACATGGAACATCGCGAGTACGCGCTGCCCTCGGACCACTATCCCGTGCTGGCCGAATTCGCCCTGGCCGGCTGACCAGGAAGAAGGGCCGCATGGACGTCTCCGCCGCACAGCGTGACGAGATCCTGCGTCTGATCCCCGGGCCGGTGACGGTGGTGGGTGTCGCGAACGCGGGTGTGCTGGGCGGTCTGACCGCCTCGTGGATCACCCGCGTGTCGCAGGAGCCGCCGCTGCTGCTGGTGGCCATCGGTCGCGAACGCTATACGTGGCAACTCCTGCGCAACGCTTCGCATTTCACCATCTCGCTGCCGGGTGCAGACCAGGTCGCCGCAGCGCGGCTTTTCGGGTTGCGCTCGCGTCGCGACGTGGACAAATGGGCTCTGGTGGAGCACGATCTGCTTGGGCCCGGCGTGCCTGCGCTGCGTCATTGTGCGGCGCGATTCCTCTGCGCCATCGAAGGCCGGTTCGCCACCGGCGACCATGACTGCCTGATCGGCCGCGTGGTCGAACTGGGGCGGGGAGCCGCCGAAACCCCGCTGCCGTTGCGTGGAGCCGACTATATCCCGGACGGCGCGGCGGGGCGTTGATGCGGGCGGCCGCGGCTTGCGGCCGGCGCTGCCTGTGGTAGTATGACGAAACCGGCGGTCGGAGCCGAACGGGCCCCGGCGGCCAAGCGAGCCGAATCTCCAAGGAGGCCCGAGCATGGATACCGCCCGCACGCGGCATGCCAGCGATTTTCTTCCCGAAGCGATCCGCTCCCTTCCCCTGGTGGAACTGCCGGTATCCGGCGCCACCGGCTATTGCATTCAGGATGACCAGAAGCAGGTGGTTTTCTTCGCTTTCGACGAGGGCGTCAGTTTTCCGGATCACTCCCACTGCGAGCAGCGCGGGCTGGTGATCTCCGGTGAAATGACGATCGAGATCGAAGGCCAGACCAATCTGTATCAGGCCGGTGAGTTGTACGTGGTGCCGGACGGCGTTCGCCACCGGGCCAGCTTCAGCAAGCCGACGATCCTTATCGACATGTCCGATGCGCCGAACCGGTACAGCGTGTACCGCTGAACTCCGATTCCGCTTGACGGCGACCACGAAGAACGGCCCCGCGTGACAGCGGGGCCGTTTTTCCGTTACGGAAGTCGAGCAGTCGGCCGGAGGGCGTTTCCGCCCGCTTCAGGCCGGTCCCAGCGTCACTTCGGCGTACTGTCCGGCGTGCAGGTAGCGGGCCGCGGCCGCACGCACCTCTTCGCGCGTGCAGGCGTTAACCTGCTCGACCAGGTGCGCCAGGTCATCGGCCTGGCGACCGTACATGACATCCCGCTGGGAGCGGGAGACCCGCGACGCGTTGGATTGGCCGCCGATCAACAGCCCGCCGGCAAGTTCCACGCGCGCGCGTTCCATTTCGTCGGTCGGAACCAGGCTGCCGGACATGGCAGTCA
>JFJP01024046.1_pt1 | contig 17812 bp, 19 predicted proteins | sample 431651 | NCBI WGS metagenome assembly JFJP01 (sample SAMN02602958, study PRJNA72255) | Microbial mat metagenome, whole genome shotgun sequencing project. | biome: fresh water; feature: sink hole; material: water; isolation source: purple microbial (photo- and chemosynthetic) mats found in...
GCAAGAAGACAATCTCTTTTTCCTCAAAGGTAAACTCCGTTTCAACGAGCATATAAAACGCAATAATATTCATAAAGAACGATTTTACGTAGAGTATGATGACTACAATCAGAATCGTCCAGAAAATAGACTGCTCAAATCAACATTGAATCTACTGTCCAAGGTATCGAAAGATTTTCAAAATATTCGTCGGATACGTCTATATATGGAGCATATGAATTGGGTTGATCTTTCGATGAATGTTGATAATGATCTGCGTAGTATTAAACTTGGTCGAGGGATGGAGCACTATAAATATGCACTTGTGTGGGCAAGAGTCTTTTTGAAGAAAGAATCGTTTAGTTCCTTTAGTGGAGACACTATCGCATTTGCTATTCTTTATCCTATGGAAAAACTGTTTGAAGGTTTTGTTGAGTGGTGGCTCAACAAGAATGAAACTAATGTTGAAGTGATAGCCCAAAGTGGTGAACACGATTTTGTGAGTACATCGGATAATAAAAGATTATTTGGTGTTCGCCCCGATTTTTTATTGAAAAATGATGAGCACATAAAATGTGTTGCTGATGCAAAATGGAAGTTGATTGATCAAGAGAGCAATTTTAGTCAGGGAGATTTTTATCAACTTTTTGCATATAATGAACGCTTTAAAGGTAATTATTCTGATTCAAGATATTTACGAATTTATTATCCTTGGACAGATTACTTATGTAAAGAAGTCACTTACGAATATTTTGAAAAAAAGAGTGTAATTAATATTATTCCACTTGATATGGAAACAGGGCTTGGAATTAAAAATAAGACTGAATAATATAAAGACAATTAATGTCTATATGTATGTTTATACTTACACAAGTTACAAATGTTATTGAGATCACTTAGTATCAAAATAATTTAATACAGTAGCTTGTTGAGATTTAAGGTGAACTAAAGTTCTAATTCGAGAGAATGTGTTTAATTAACAAAAGGAAACATAAATGGATGCAAAATTAATCGTAAATGGTTGTGAAATAAATGTGGGCGTTGAGTTACTTGGTAACTTTGCAGGTAACTTATCAGATGATGAAAGCTTTCAAGATCTCTTTCATGTTTTGGCTCAATCAAAAAGTGCAAACATTAGACAAGAAATTGCTTATAAAGATAAAATATCTGAAGAAACAGCGCTGCTATTGTTAAATGACAGTGATTCTGCTGTATTGGATAGAATTGTTAGAAATGATGTTGCTAAAATAATTATAGATGAAGCAACACTAGATAAAATTATCAAAGTTGCTAATGAAGAAACCTTGAAAACTATTGCAAATGCTTTTGAGAATTATGAAAATATCAAACCAGAACTCACTGCTGATAAATTAATTGCAATTGGCAATCCATCTGTTACCCTTGCAGTAGCAGAAAATGGTTCTACGCCTAAAAAAGTATTGAAAGCACTTTTAAAAGACTCCGATCCTGATATTGCAAGAGCAGCCAAAAATTCTTTAGATTAATTCAGGCACTCGTTGGATAAAGAGCAAATGTTTTCTCTTTATCCACATTTTCAATTAATAATTAATAACTACTTCTTCATAAATTCTTCCCTCTTCCATATTTTAAGGACAAATTTTGTCTATATAAGAATATAAAATTACTGTAATATCAAATGAATAAAATTATTAAATTGGAGAAACAAAATGGACGTTAAATTAATTATAGACGGGTACGAATTAAAAGTTGGTATTGAACTACTAGAAAGAATCGCAAATTATATAGCTGATGATGATAGTCTTCAAGATTTATATCAAATACTCGCTAAATCTAAAAGCGCTAGTATTAGGTCTGAAATAGCATATAAAGAATGCATCTCAGAAGAAACAGTTGCCTTATTACTAAATGACAATGATTCACTAGTCTTGGAAAGAATTTTGCATCATGATATTGCAAAGGAAATAATGAGCGAAGAAATGCTAGATAGAGTTCTGGCAGTCGCAAATGAAGATACACTAAAAAGAATTGTTAGAAGATTTGATGGATATGAAAATATCCATTCAGTCCTTTTGTCTGATAAATTAATTGCACTTGGTAATCCATCTGTTACGCTTGAAGTTGCGAAAAATAGTTCTACGCCTAAAAAAGTATTGAAAGAACTTTTAAAAGACTCCGATCCTGATATTGCAAGAGTAGCTAGAAAGACATTGGAGCGATATTAAGCGTATAAACATTAATTGTCAATATGTTTTTTATACTTGTACAAGTTTTAAGGTGAATATCAGTTCTTGTTCGTGAGAATATACACAATTGTATAAATGGGAATGGTAAAATAAAAGATATTAATGCGATCATGGATGATAATACTACAGAACTAAGCAATCTGTATTTTTTTGAATATATAGTGAAGATGGATCAGAAGAAAAACAATACTCAAATATAGGGGAAAAAGGAATATTATGGGAAAACCGCTGATTTTTAAACTAGGTGAAGTTGAATATGACCTAGAACCTCTGAAGTTAGAAAGAAAAAAACTTTATGGGAGTATTGAAAAAGTTGCTTTGGATGGGAATGGAGATACGTGCAGTGCATCATCACTTTATTCAGAGCTTTCCATCGTCATACCAAAGGGCGGTACCTCTTTGGGATCGATTGATGATAATGGAAACTGGGTCGAAAAAAGCGACACAAAGTATGTTTATGCTGATGGAACCGATGCAAGTCTTACAGCATCATCGTTTGATGCTCCTATTGAGCTAAACACTACCACATCGATTGAAAACTTCTTGGAGCATAATATTACTTCAATATATTCACTCCAAGGTGAAGAAAATCATCCAGATTTTGTCAAGGCTATACAAGACAAAGAGGAAATCTACACGTTTGAGTTTAATTACAGAGCTGATTATGAAGGCGATCCAGCTTTTATGATTGAAAACGAGGGTGAACTTTTTGTTCTTGTCGGTAAAAAAATTGAATTTGAGTTTATAGGGCTTGCTGATGAGGGAGTACTGGATGGTGAAGATGAAGAAATCGAAGAGGAAGTCGAAGACGAATTCGATTTCTCAATGATGTAGGTGAAAATATGAAAAAAATAAATATAAGCAACGCGAAAAAAAGAGATGCCATTTTGGGTTTTGAAGCAAAACCAACACGTGCGAGGGTTTTTCAAGTACTGGCCAATGGCTCAGAAAAAACAAATATAAAAATTTTAAAATCTACGCAACATACGGATATGGGATTTCTCTCAGGACAATATGACAACTTAGAAGAACTTTCACAGGCGATAATCAATAGTGATGTTGATGTTGATCTGGAAAAAGCTGGTAAAAAAATAGATGCTGTTAAAAAAATATACGTGGATAAGAACAATAGTATCGTCTTTAATGTGACGATGATGGAAATCTTCAAAGACAAAGATGGCGTAGAGACGAAAAGAGAGCCGTTTGTTTCTAAGCCTGCCAATATATCTCTTGATAAACTGCCAATCGCTTGGAGTGGAAAATTGATGCCCAAAGCAACAGCTATCAAGAAGTTTGTATTTGCCAAGCACTATCAAATTCGCCATGTCAATGGACTAACCTATGACTTTTTATACGATATGGCAAAAGAGCTCGACGAGAAGAAAGGGCTGATGTTTGTAGGATCAGGTGACAAAGGTTCCGATCCATTGATAATAACAACAGGCGGAACACCCTATAGAGGTTTTTTGGAGGGGCGAGTGCAAGGTGACAAATATATGCTGATACTCCATTTAACGAACCTAGAGCTCAAGGAGTTTAACAAATGAATCAAATCATGATTGATAAAGCAATAGACTATAAAAGAAAAGTTGCAGGTGCATTCCAAGCAATTACACCAGAGGACATAAGTGGAAAAATAGCGGGGAGTTTTCTCGTTGTAACTACGAAAATTGATGGCGAATACAATTTATTACATTTTGATGGTGAAAGCTCTTTCCTTATCAACAGTAACGGTAAAGTGAAATCGGATTTACCAATCCTTGCAGATATCACAAAACGATTGAAAGAGCAAAAAATAGGTTCTTTGGTTGCCACAGTAGAACTTCATACCAACAATAGCGACAGATGCAGAGTGTTTGATGTGATGAAGGCTCTAAGTGATGATATATCTCAGCTTACCATCTCCGCATTTGACTTGCTTGAACTCGATGGAAAAGTGCATAATGAAGATGATTATGCAAAAACACTGTCTGCTTTATGCGACATCATGAACACGAACGTAATCGAATACAAGCAGATGTCCAAAGAGGAATTACCAGAGTATTTTTCTCAAAAAGTTACGGTTGAGAATCAAGAAGGGCTCGTAGTACGTAGCGCAGAATTTCCCTTCGTTTACAAGCTAAAGCCATTGCATACGTTAGATATGGCTGTTGTTGGATACACCAGTGAAGACGATAAAGTTCGTGAACTGCTCCTCGCAGTTATGGATGATGAGAATAATTTTATGCAAACAGGTATTGTAGGCAACGGATTGAATGATGAGCTCAAGAGCGCTTTGTATCAACAGCTTTTACCACTGCATGTTGATTCAAGCTATCTGGAAGTAGATAAACGACGTGTTGCCTTTCATATGGTCAAACCACAAGTTGTTGTTGAAATTACTGTAAATGAATTGCTGACTGAAAATACAAAAGGAATGATCAAAAAACCACTCCTTAAATATGATGATGCAAATGGGTATGAATTAAAAAAAATGGTCCCGTTTGTAAGTCTGATACATCCAGTAATAAAGTGTATTAGAGAAGACAAACAAGCGAACACTCATGATGTCAGATTGGCTCAAATTACCGATGTGGTTTTTCTAGGTCTAGAAGAGAGCAAGACAGCAGGAGAGCTTCCAAAAAGCGAAATCATATTTAGAGAAGTATATACGAAGGCGAGCAAGGGGGAAACAAATGTTAAAAAATTCCTCATCTATAAAACCAATAAAGAAGATTTGGACAGCAGCTATCCTGCGTATGTTTTTCACAGTACAGATTTTAGCCCTACACGAAAAGAGCCTATGAGCAAAGACATCCGTATATCAAATTCAAAAGAACAAATAGAGCGTTTGTGCAAAGAATTTATGGAAGATAATGTGAAAAAAGGGTGGAATTTAGTTACGCAATAATAGACAATCCGATAACTCGTGGTAATTCACGAGAATATTTGAGATCTTATGGCCTCATTTCGAAAAAAGGCATTAGCATGCTTCAATGATGCATAAAATGCTAATATATACTTATAAATATCAGGAATAATTATGGAATACAAAAATTCGAATATATGTGAACTTGTTGCTAAAAAACTAGGCTATCCAAAGCGCGTAGTTGTGGCTAAAAAGAATGATTCTAAACAAATAGATCTGGATAAAAATAAATTTAATTTGAGTGAATGGTATGGTTTCACTAGTGATAATGGGAAGATTATTCGACTGAATGTAAATCAAACACCTGCGAAAAATGGAAATTACAATTTTTATCCAAAGGAAAAAGTATTTGATGAAGAATCAGGCCAATATATAGTAGTCAAAAAAGAACAAAAAATTTATTACTTGAAAATAGATGTTAAATGTTGTAAACCTATAACATACAAAATAAGTGAAATTGAGTCATGGTGTTCAGTTGCATTGGATTTAAAAAAATTATCCATGATATCTAGAGTAAACGAACATTTTGAACGAATACAACAAAGAGCAGATGATGATGATGATGTTGATCATTTAGCTATTGAAAAGTTGATACAGGAGTCAGAGTCTAAATGTTTTTATTGTGGAATTACACGAGATCAAATTAATAAGCTCGATAGTTCGGAAAAAAATAATCAGGTGGGTGATAAAATTTTTGAGAAATTTAATTCGTTGCCAGGTTTGACAAAAAGAGAAAAACGCAAAACATTAGAGATAGATCAATTAAATCCAAATGGTGGATACAAAGAAGGTAATATTGTTTGGGCTTGTTCGTGGTGTAATAATGCAAAAACAGATACTTTTACATGCGAAGAGTTTAAAGAAATTGCAAAAGGAATTACGCAAGTATGGAATCAACGGTTTAGGAAGTTCAACATAGATGAGGAGGTAATCAATCCTTGTACTATTCAAGCTCAAAAATGTATTTGAAGCAATCAGGACAAACAGCAAATTGTGCCCACTTCTTCCGATTATATTCTCCTTGAAAATAGACAGGAGAATGAAATATTTAATGGTCAAAAAAAGCATAATATCGTATATTGCATTAGCTTGGCAAGATAAAGATCGACTGGACATATCTTGACCATTTTCTTTGTAACAATTATATAAATCAACACGAGGAGATGAATTATGGAAATTAGAGAAGCTGGAGATGATTCAGTTAATATGAATGTTGTTTATGCGTTTGCAACAATAGTTTCATCGTTTTTAATATTTAAGACGGATGGATGGATGGGGATGTTAATAGCCTTTGTTGCATGTTTGATTGTAATGCCAATAGTTATAAAAATTACTGCTATAGCTCGAATGTACACAAAGCCTGATAGGATAATAACTAGTGGCTTTGTTGATACATTCAAAACTAAGTTTTTTTGGTCTTATGGTATTTTCATGACAACAATTTTAGCATCATTGTTTTCTGTTTATGTATTATTGCCCAATAGTAGCAATGCATCAACAAACGATACTGAAACTATAATGGCAACTGAATTAAATCCAGTAATAGATGAAGTTGAACCACCAGCTCCAGCAGAAGATCAAAAACCTTCTGGCGGAGGAAGCTATGAAAATTTTGCTGCTGACCAAAGAACAGCAAGTCAAGAATTGTCTCAAGGACCCAAAGGAAAAGCAGTTTCAGAACGACCCGAGATATCAGTAGTAGGCGGAGCACCACAAGATCCTGATGCAAAATGTAGAGATGCTGAGGGAAATTGGATCTGTGAATAGTTTCATGTAAAAATTACTAATAAAATTTGCAATTTTTTCTCTAAATCTTCTTGTTTTTGAAAATAATAAAGATAAAAATGGGATAAAATTTTAATACAAATTGTAGAATTCAATAATGGACATTATTTGTCTTTATAGTTAAATATACTACTTTCAACCAAATCATTGTTACAAAAAGACCTCATTTTTAGGTTATAGTTTCAATCGTTTTGGTGTATTTCATAGCCAATTGTATTTTTAATGAAAAAATGTGTAACATCTATTGGCTATAAACAATCAAAATAACAAAAGGAAATGAAATGGCGAACAGTGATATGTATATGCTAGTTGTAAGTCTTAATGAAGATTTAATGGATGAAGCAAAAAGTGAGGCATCTGAAGAATTAGGTTATGACGCTGAAACTGAAGATGAAAATGAGCAGCAAGAACTTTATGCAAAAGCAATAATTTCTGTCATTGAAACTCATATCAGTAAAGATGTTGTTTATAATTTTTATAAACATACGTGTGAACCAGAAGATGAACAAATTGCTGAAATGTCTGTTTATATTAAGGCGGGAGATAAGTTTATTTCTACAAATAGCTTGAATGATGCCTCAATAGACGACCTGGTAAATATTGATTATGGAATGATTGGTATGTATTTCGTCTTTGATCAAGAAATAGAGATAGAGGAAGATTACTTTATCACTTTAAGTGAAGAATGTGGTGAAAAAATAGATAGATTGACCTATATTTGCCAATATAATGACGATTTTCTCTATCAAGGCTATTCAAACGGCGATTACGATACAGGTTATTTTAGCAACGATGAAGAAGAGTGTTATGTTTCAACATCTGATGATTTCCCGTTTAGTGAGTTTATAGCCGATAAAGCTACTGTTATAGGAAAATAATATTCAACGCAATGTAAAGTATGTTAATAAGATTTATTCATTAAAGCAATTTCAATCTACAATAGATGAATTGGATGAAAGGATAAAACAGATTCATTACATGAGTCATGAATTAAAAATTGTTCCTCTTACAAATGTATTTTTGTTAGAGGAATTTTTGCACTATCAACAAATCAGAATACATCGCAATTCCTCTCCGATAGATTTACAAAAAAAACATTTTAATAGTTTGATCAATTCATTGAATATTTTCATGCATATTGATTTTGTGCATGGCGATGTTGTTCGTAAAAATATTATTTTTGATGGCGAAAAATACAATTTAATAGATTTAGAACCATGCTTGTATCAAATCAAAAATGGTCGTAATAAAATAATGTTTACACCCCCATATATTTCTGCATCTGATTATTCCAACAAAATATTAACATTTGAAACGGACAAGATTGGATTTTTTTATTTTGTATTAAGAGAAAGAAAAATACTTAATTCTAAGCTGGTTCAAAAAATGTTTCAAATAAGAATGATAGAAAATCAAACTATTCTTCCAATTCCAGAGAAAGAATTTTGTAGTTTAGCATATGAGGAAATCTTAAATTTTGCATGGCAAATTGATAAAATAGATTGGTTATAGCTCTAAGAGTTTTAAATGATTTTTATCCTATGTTATTATTTAAAGACATTTAATGTCTATATAGCTTTCTATACTAATCTTATTAGATTTAAGGACTCATTCATGAAAAACTATATCCCCCTGTATGGAAATAACTTTTCGGCAGTAACAGCCGCAGCTGGAATCGATCACAAAGAACTGATCAAAAAAGAGCAAGAGTCGCGATTTGAGCATCAACGTATGGCCGATAAACAATGGGCTTTACAAAAGCTTGGATATGATGAGATATGGTGGAACGAAACGATGCAGAAAATCAGTCAGATTCAAGCCTCATTACCCACTACAACTACACATCAAGAACGCACCATTGCAATGTATGGCTGGATCACAACAAAAAAAGGCGGGACATTTTCATTGCCAATGATGGATGCTGACATAGGGCATGCAAGTGCCATAGAAGCAATACTCTGCAATCCATCTCTATACTTAATAATGTCAAATTGGGATTGAATCTCAGCTATTTAAGTGAAAATCTATTTGAATGTACTCAATTGACCAATATTAGGAACCTTTCAAATGAAAAAAAATCCCTAATTACTACTCACAGATCCAATTTCCTTCAGCATCTCTACATTTTGCATCAGGATCTTGTGATGCTCCGCCTACTACTGATATCTCTGGTCGTTCTGAGATAATCCTTGACTTGCTGTTCTTTAATCTGCAGCAAAATCTCCATAGCTATTTGATAGTTCGATGCAATACATTCATGGGTATTTATATAAATTAGACAAACTCTGTCCACTTTTATCGGTATACTTTCCTAAAATCAAGGAGATTTACATGTATACCGATATTGTCAAAATCCTCACATTTATTTTACAAGTTCTAAAAGAGAATGATAAAACTGCTTTTAAAGGGCATGGCGTATACGATGTTTATCGTCAGTTTCATAGAGTTGTTCGTGAAGCAGATCATATTTTGGCAAACTACCTTCCAAAGCATTTTGAGGATATAAGTACATCCACATTTAAAACAGTAGAAGACAAGTGGATATACTTTAACAATAAAAATCTCAGAGGTTATGAAGCAGCACGACACAAGCTTTTAGTAATGTTTGGTGCACTGGAATCAAAAAATGCAAATTCTAAATATAATGGTGTATTTTTAAAAAATTGTGTGAGTAAATCACTATCAGGTCGTATTGATGAATATTCAACGGTTTCAAAGATTGATGATGACTTTCAGCTTACAATGTATCATTTTAATTTTGTAACAAATAGAGAAAAAGTTAGCCTTTTTAGAGACTTTGAAGAATTGTTTAGCAAAGAGGTGTTTGATTTATCTGATCAAGAAAAACGTGATAGATTAGTAAAAGTGACAAAAAAACAGATCGATGATATATATGATTTATTGAAAGAGTATGAAGCGATTATGTTAGACTATTATACGATTGGTGATTTATTTTTAGAAGATGAGCGAAAGTGGAGATTTTGATGATACAACAAGCACAACAACTCATTGCCGATTGTGATGCAATCCTAATTACAGCAGGTGCTGGAATGGGTGTTGATAGCGGTTTGCCTGACTTTCGTGGAAATGAAGGGTTTTGGCAAGCATACCCTGTTGCTAAAGAGAGAAAGTTATCATTTGAATCATTAGCAAATCCTGAATGGTTTGAGCGAGATCCGTCGTTAGCATGGGCGTTTTATGGTCATAGACTTAACCTCTACCGTGATACTGTTCCTCATGAAGGATTCGCAATGTTAAAAGAATTGTGCAAGTCTAAAGGTGATGATTATTTTATCATTACCTCGAATGTGGATGGACAGTTCCAAAAAGCAGATTTTGAAAACGATAAAATTTGTGAGATTCACGGAAGCATTCATCATTTGCAATGCTTAAAAGACAAAGATCATGGCATTTGGTCAGCAGAAGGTGTTAAAGTTATGGTAGATATGGATACGTTCAAGTCACATGCTCCATTTCCAGTATGCCCCAAATGCGGAGCTATCGCTCGTCCGAACATTTTGATGTTTGGTGATTGGGATTGGATGAGCAGACGAAGCGACCAACAGATGAAACGATTTGGTCAATGGAAAACGGATATAGTAAATGAAAATAAAAAAGTTGCCGTTATTGAAATTGGTGCTGGTACAGCTATTCCATCGATTCGTCGCATGAGTGAGAGCGCAGCGAAACAATTTCATACACCACTTATCCGAATCAACCCAAGAGAGTCTCATGGACTGCTAGGGACGATCAAGCTGCCGATGGGTGGACTAGAGGGTATTCAAGCCATTTTGTTAAAATGATAGTTAGATTTTTAGAAACAAGTAGCGCTGCTTGTCTCGATCATTGTGTGGTTTGAATCCAAACTCTTTGCTATAAAACTCTTCGAGTTTGTCATTATCAGGAACCAATGCAAGCCAACGCACTCCGACCTCTGAGCTGATCTTTTTTGCCAATACAATAGCCAGATCAATCAGATAGGTGGAAATTTTGGTATTGGCGAGTTCTTCAAATGTACTGCCCCGATGCTCACTTGAAACGAATAAGTAATCAATTTGAACCGTAGAGATGGAATCAACTCGTGAAGCGGATAAACCGATCAGACCCGCCAAAGAGTCATCCAATTCAAGCGCATAAACAACAATGGAACCTTTTTCAGTGGAAGAGGAAAGTTGTTTAATAAACTGACGTTCTTGTTCGGTAGAAGTTTTTGTGAGATAGCCAGTCGGTAGCTTAGTCGCTACGAACTTTTGAGGCTTAAAAATCCCACACCACCTTGGCTGTTTTGATGATATTCATAGCCTTTTGGACGGCCTTATCACCCTGTGGATTGTTTTCTACTGCCATAATTACAGCTTTAGGTAGTTTGCCACGAAAGTATGTTTTAACAACTTTACCACTTTTGGTCATTTTAAATGCCATGGACTCCCCCTCCAAATATTTATTATTGAATTATACACTATTCTCTCTCCATCAGAGCGATAACTGCTTCAAGACTTTTGCTTACATGTTTATAGTTCTCCTTGCCATACCCGCCGCTAAGACACATCATAATCGGAATGTCTCTTTCTTTTGCTTCACCAAAAACGAATAAATCTCGTTTGATTAATCCCTCTGGAGAAATGGATAGCTGTCCTAGTTGATCGCCTTTTAAAATATCACTTCCTCCATTATAGAAGATCATATCAGGCTTAATCGCATCGATCATTTTTGGAAGGTATTCCTTCAAAAGATTCAAGTATGTTGGATCTGTCGTGTAGGAATCTATGCCAATAAGCGTGAAGCGTTTCCCCGCATCTTTTTTGATTATATATCCATAATCTAACTTTGTAAACGTATTGTATATATCCAGTATGTTAAAGTTTTCGTTATCTTTGGCAAATGATAAGACGCCATCTCCAAAATGTGCATCAAGGTCAACATAGAGAATTTTAATATCGGGTTTGATTTGACGCAAGTGAAAAGTTGCAATTGCATAGTCGTTGAAAAAGCAAAATCCACCACCGCTATCACTGCGTGCATGGTGAAATCCACCTCCAATATTAATAGCCCATTTGCTTTCCATTGCCAGCTTGGTGGCATGTACAGTTCCTGCCACCATAGATCTTGCTGTATCTACTAGATTGGAATTGATCATCTCTATGGAAATGAAAGACGGTATTGAAAAAGATATGACACTCTCAACAGCACTTTGATCTTCTCTGATTGATTGAAGATATCGCTGTGTGTGAAATATACCAAGTTCAGCGTCACTCATGGGTTGGAGTGCGATATTTGCAATATCTGCGCTCAAAGATTGGCTGAGCTTTTCAAATTTGTTGAGATCAAGAGGATATGTGTCAAAAAAATCTGGAACTACCTGACGAACCATGTTCTCAATAGCAAAGCGGTAGTTATCGGAATAGATCAAATGTTTTACATTCGTTTGAAGTACATCAATACGATATTGATAGCGAGGAATGATGTCGATCCAGAAATGCTCAATCCCTGCTATTTCTTCCCAACTCAAATGCTCATGATCATACAAACAATGAAATAGCCAACAGTGCTTATCATTTTTGAGTGGATGATTTTCACGATATTCAAACTCGTTATGGTTTCCTCCATCACCTATTCTATGCTTTTTATCTGAAACAGATAACTCTTTGAATGATTCTCTCAAGATGCAAAGCGGATAGTCGTTTTCATTACCGCCATAACACGCTATGGTTGCCTCCAGCTCGTAATCAATCATCTCATCTACGCCTGTAGCTAATTCTCTTTGCAACTGTTTGTCTAGGCGGTATGCACGTTCAAGGAGTTTTATTTCATGCATAGCAAGTTTTGCATTAATCTGTTTTAGTCGTTTATGTAGTTGAGTGTCCATCATAGTATGTCCAATAGTGAAATATTTCAACTATAATAGAGGACTAAGAGGACAAAGTGTGTCCTTATTGCTGTTATAATGTTTCAACTATTTAAAAAGGCATTTTATGGCAATACTAGCCGACCATGGATTATCAGGTAAACCACTTCAGCATAAACGACATGCCGAGATACTTGAGCGACTGGAAAATGGAGAAGAACTCTCCATTGGATCTTTGGCAAATGAATGGGGTGTTGATCCCAAAACAATCCAACGTGATTTTGACAAACTTAAACAGATGTATTCGGATAAGCTAGAGCGTAGTGAAGATAAAAAGAAGTATCGAAAGCCAACCAATCGAAGAGCTCAGAATGATGGTGACTTAATTATTGAAATGCTAGAAAGCATGGTTAAGGATATGGGTGTTGACGTCTACAAGAAGGCGCATCCGCTACTTGAACGTTTGCAACGGCAAATTAAATCCCCATTTTATACCCGGTTAGATGTTGAGGATATTGGCAGTAAGCTCGATATTATCCTAAAAATTGAAAAAGGGATGGATGGTAGCCGTGAAGTTGTTCTCTCCTATACCCCTTACGGAGAGAAGATTCCTAAAGTTTACATGGGCGTCCAACCACTGAAAATAGTTGTATATGAGGGGTTTTGGTATCTTCTTTGTCAGCATGAAGGATTAACAAAAAAGTTTTACATCAAATCCATTGATTCTTGTAAATTGACGGATACAACATTCAAGCGTGACAGCAAGATCGTTGACCGTCTTGAAAACTCTATTAACGTTTGGTTCGCAACAGACATAGAACCGTACGAGGTAAGACTATGGGTCATGAAAGATGTTGTGACCTATTTTGAGCGTAAACCAATAGCTAAAAATCAAAAGCTCTACAAACAACCCGATGGAAGTGCAGAGTTGGTACTGAAGGTCACAAATGATGAAGAAATTTATCCATTGTTAAAGTATTGGATTCCTATGGTTAGGGTCATAGAACCTCTTCATATCCAAGAGAAATTTGAGGAAATGCTTTCGGGGTATTTAAGTGATTTTAATTCAATTAAATCTCATACATACAGTTAACTAACGGAAAATAAATCTTTTCCGTCGCCCTCCCCTGCTTTCAATTTTAATGGCCAGAATAAGCACTAAATGCATACGAAAAACACCATCGTAATTGTCCAATATACGAAAACTAACAATCTGATGTTTTTCGGTATATCAGAAGCTTATGAGGTCTAAATAACTGAATTAAATCATGAAACTCTTCTCAATAATTGCCGATATAGCTTCTAACTCCCTAAGGAGGATAAACTATGGATTCAATTAATTCGTCTATGGGTATGGGGCCGCAGATGTACGCTATGAAAAAAGCGATCGATACGCAAGAACAAGGGATTATGAAACTCTTGGAAAGCGCCCCTGCTCCATCAAACAGCAATGCATCACTGGGTGCAGAGCTTACAGGTCTGGGCCAAACTCTAGACATCAAAGCCTGACTTTAGCCTTAGGGCTAAGGTTGTCAACGGCGGAGTTAAATTCGGCAGATTTTCGTAAAAAATATTACGAATTGTAACCTTAAGCGACGATGGTTTAATCTACTCCTTGTCCTGATTTTTCCTCTTGAAACTTATATAAGTCTGAATTGACTATTCCCTCATCTTTTTTCTCTTTTAAACGATACGAATCCCCAAGTATATTTATGACATGTGAATGGTGTAGTAGTCTATCGAGTATGGCTGTAGTCACTACCTTGTCGTTTGCAAATATACCGCTCCACTGACTGAACACTAAATTTGAAGTGACAATAGTTGCACCTCTTTCATATCGCTTGGAAATTACTTGAAAGAAATGGTGAGCGTCCTCTTTGCTCATTGGGAAATAGCCTATTTCGTCAATTACAAGGAGTGATGGTGCCATAATAGCTTGACGAATAAAAGAGTCGTAGCGCTTCTCTTTTTTGGCATTGCTCATCTGCATAATAAGATCAGAAATGGTGATAAACCGAGCTTTAATCCGTTTTTGCACTGCACCGTAGGCAAGAGCAATAGCTAAGTGGGTTTTACCCACACCTGATTGCCCAAGAAGGATAATATTCTCGTTTCGTTTTACAAACTCAAGGGTAGAAAGCTCTTCCACTTGTCTTCGATTAACCCCTACGGTAAAGTTGAAGTCAAACTGTTCGAGCGTTTTTATCGTAGGAAACCCAGCCATTTTTGTGAGGGTAACTCGAGAACGTTTAGCTCTATTATCGGATTCAAATTTGAGCATCTCATACAGATACTCACTGTATTTCCAATTCTCTTTTGCAGCACGATTACTAAGCTCATGGTGCATCTCGCCAAAGGTATTTAATTGTAGCTCACGACAAAGCGTTTCAATCTTAGTGATTAGTTCCATAGGGTTCCCCCTAGTGCGTATGCAGGCACTACAAGATAGGCAACGGCAGATATAAACTCATCATAGCGTTGCAAGTCACGGTTGGGAATATGGATGGTAATTCTATTGGATGTTTGGCTATTTTTTGATACACTCATACCTGTAGCTTTTGTTGGGTGGACACCGCAATAAGGCTTAGGTAGAGGATGCAGCGCCAACTGCTCTTCTGCCAACAAGTCAAATGGTTTATGCAAAGTTGTTTGATGTATTCTGGAGTTAGCCGTAAAATCTAACCAATCCATAACTGCCGCATTGGCGTTCTCCAAACTCATTTTATACCCCATCATCGAGAGTCTTACTTTAAAAATATTGTGAAAACTGTATCTAAAATAGTGGTTAAATCTCTCTACTTTTCCTTTGGTTTGTGCACGATAAGGTTTGCAAACTTTGAGCTGCATCCCGCAGTGTTTTTGGGCAAAGTCACGAAACTGTTCGTTGAATTTATGTTTACCAAATCCATAAGCGTTACGCTTGGTGATAACGGTCTTCATATTATCATAGAGACCTTCATGGGGCACTCCGCCAAAGTAGCTAAAGGCGTTCATATGGCACTTAATAAGCGTCTCTACTTTTTCATCACTCACATATTCAACATACGATGCTCTGGAGTATCCCATAGTAGCTACAAATGCGGATAAGCCATCTTTTGGAAATTCAACCCAATCGACTTGCATCTGTTGGGCTTTTTTCGTCTCAAACCTTACCAACGGTTCTTCGTCTTTGACTTTTTGACGAAGATCATGTCTGCTCATAATGTCTTTCATCCAACGTAAAGAGCCTCTATACCCTAGCTTCTGAATCTCTTGATAGATGGAGGTGTTTGGAATCTCAACACCCAGAGTATGTGCTTCTTCGAGCATTCTTGCAATATTGGGCAAATAGGAATCTACGGTTGTTTCAACGCTCTCTCGCTTGATAGCAGGAATATACCCCTCAGGCAACTTGGCATATTTGGCAACAGTGTCTCTATTGATCCCCAACTTGCGTGCTATTGCACTTTTACTAAGACCATCTTTTATCATCTGATGTATCATTTTTACTTCACCTTTTTTAAGCATACGCCCCCTTTCTAAATCAGAAAAAGGACTTTAGCGAATTTAATCCGCTTCTTTAAGCTTTTGGTTGTAAAAACTACTTTCTAGCAGCTTTTCATACTGCCCATTTTAACTCCGCCGTTGACAGTGCAAGGAGTTGTATGCTTTTTTTATCAAGCATATCGCTACTATATTTTTTGATAATCTCCTCTCTTTTGGACTTTGAAGGAATCGGCAACTCTATGCTCATGTCAAAGCGTCGCACAAGAGCATTATCGATACTTTGAATATTGTTTGTAATCCAAATAGTCGGTATCGTATTTGTCTCTAATATTCTATTTATCCACGCCTTGTCTTTTTGTCTTTGAGGAGGACCAAAAAAACTGAAACTACTCTCAAATACATCCTCTGCCTCATCATACATGAGAAGTGTATTTTGATGAGAAAGGAGCGCTTGTGCACTCTTATATGCTTTTAATCTATCTCTTCCTTCTATTGGATTATCCTCCATATCTACATAACTCACTTCAAAAAGTTTGCTTCGTATCTCTTTGGAGAGCACCTTTGCAAGTTCTGTTTTGCCGGTTCCAGGGAGTCCGTAGAAAAGAATATTGACTCCAATTTGCCCACTTTGCATGGCATGTTTGAGGTAAGGGAGCAAAATAGAAATATCTTTTTGTACATGCGTATAATTTTTCAAAGTTAGCTCACTTTGAGCACACACTTTTACAGAATCTTTTATCATGTGCGTAATATCTTCATCAAGGTTGAGCATATTGTCTAGGAACGCATTGTTAATCGAACTAAACTTTCTATCCAAACAATTTGTATTATTTTTTTCAATTGTGATAATCGAGGATTGCGAAAATTTAGCATCCGATGCAAATACTTTATCGACCTCAGGTTTTGGAATGTCGAGGATCACACTTAGTGCTCTTTTTGCTTGTGCTGAGTTTAAACTACTGCCCAAAAAACTCACTGCATCATCAAGAAGCTCATACTGTCTTATGAGCGTGACAAATTCAAATATTTGCTCTTCATACGAAGATAACCCCATCAAAGAAGAGAGTTGTTTGATGTTTTTAGCCAATATTTTTGCAGTAGTAAACTTTTTTTTCTCCTCATACGAAGAGAGTTGTGCTTTGAGCAAAGCTAAAATTTCGCTTCTTTTATACTCCTCACTCTCCATAGCCCCATATTTGCTAAGTCCTAAAAAGTTGACAATATTTCCTTTTGTGAAATAATTATTTTTATCGATAAATTCACGATGACCACCGAGATAAATAAGAATACGAAGCGTCCACAAAGATGCTTTATCTACCAAATCTGCATCAATAAAATCTGATTTTTCATACTCAATACTGTCATTTATTTGGCTAGTTCTTCTTCTCATCTAAAACCCCTCTATTTTTATTTAGAGAAGTATAAGATGGTTGATTGACAGCTTTATGTCTGGGTTGCTTACTTTCAAAAAAATATCAAAAATATATCTTCATTGAACAAAAGAAGTGATGGCTAAGTACGCAATTGTTATGAAGTGGAGCAGAAAATACCCAGCTGTTTGTATCCATTTGAACTCTCTTTATG
>JFJP01045024.1_pt1 | contig 17811 bp, 39 predicted proteins | sample 431651 | NCBI WGS metagenome assembly JFJP01 (sample SAMN02602958, study PRJNA72255) | Microbial mat metagenome, whole genome shotgun sequencing project. | biome: fresh water; feature: sink hole; material: water; isolation source: purple microbial (photo- and chemosynthetic) mats found in...
TCTTGTAGCTTCTGATATAGTTCTAAAATCTTGCTTTTCCATACCACAAAGGTACGAAAAAATTCCGATATAATACCGTCAGGTTAATAGTACAATTACAAAATTCAATTTAGAAAAAATAAAATAATTATGTGGACTAGAACAACAAATGGAATGGAATTCATTGAACTGAAACAAACAATACAAGGATTATGGATTACAAAATAATAACTTATCAGAAAGATAATGGTGATTATATCGCTTATTATAAGCATCTACCACTATTACAAACTGGAATTGGTTCTACCGAATCTGATGCAATTAGTGATTTAGAACATAAAAGAAAATACAATTAAATTTTATCTAAATAAACATGAAAATGATAATAACTTTCTTTCTCGGTCTATTGTCTATAGTGGTAATAGCTTTACTGATGTGTGTACCAACGATGTTGCTATGGAACTGGTTGATGCCATATCTATTTGGTTTACCAACAATAGGTCTTACAAAAGCACTAGGAATTAATTTCTTTAGTGGTGTCCTTTTCAAAAATAATGTAACCGTAAACAAATAAACAATATTATGGCTTGGTAACTTTACGCAATTATAATAACCTCAACTATTTGGACTATTCACTTTCTAGCGATAAAAGCAATGGAAAGAATTAACAGACTTCACAACTTTTATCTTGAAACTGGTACACCAATAGTGTTTGAGGATGGTTATAACTATGATGGCAATAAAATTAAATTCAGATATTCCAACACAACAAGGAAACAAATAACTGGTTTTGATGTTACGATAGAGGTTGTTGATAACGATACTGGAAAAATAAATTATGATAATTTCTTTGTTGACTTAGAGGATAGACCGCTTAATGTGTATTTCAGTAGAACTATAGCATTTGAACTAGCTTTAATGGATCCAACTAAAAGTAAAATTGGTAGAGTGTACCCACGTGTAGTTCATTTTGATGATAATAGTTTTTGGATGCTTAAATGACTAGTACTCAAATGAGTATATAAATAAAACAATAAAATGGAAGAAATAGATTTGAGTAAAATAGAGGAAGTTTTTACTACCAGACAGTCATCGTCTGATCATGAAAATATAATGGTTGAGTATAAAAAAGCTTGTGACGAGGCTAATGAAGATGAAAAAATTGAGTTGGGTTATGATGGTCATAGTGGTAAGTGGTCGATAACCGTTTTAAAATCGTTTTAATTAAAATTTTACGTGTTTTGTAGTATTTTTTACATTTCCATTTATATTTATATTAGAAATGGAAAGAATAGAGAGAAATATATTACTAATAATTTTGTTTAGTTCGCTGATTTGTCTTGGTTTGTTATATTCACCAAGTTATAACATAAATTACTATAAATTAGTTGATTATAGGGTTAGTGGTGGTGTGGACTTTAGCAAAAGCTATAGTAATCCAGTTAGTAATAAAAATTATAATGGTGATGTAGTAAATATTGTGGACGATTTATATTTATATTTAGATTACAACAATTCAAGTATCTCAGCAAGCGATATTGTTCAAATATTTCCAGTACAAGAAGTCGCATTTCAGAAAAGTAATTTTAATAAAACAACACAAATATTTTCAAGTAATTCTGAAATGTTGACTTCGGTTTTGTTCATTAAGGGGTCACATAAATCAAAAATTAACAATGATGATGCGAATGGGTTTTTATCATTGGGAGGTAATGTCGATGGAGAATTTAGTGAACGAATGTTTTCAAAAGGTGGGAATAAACATGGAAATGGACGTGGAAATGGTCACAATGGGGATGACGACGATCGTAATAATGATGGTGATTGCGATGATAATGATGAAAATGACGATGATAATGATGAAAACAAAATACCAGTTGGAGATGGACTAAATATCTTTATTTTGTTTATAATTGGTTACATATTTATAATAAATAAATTTAAAAATGGAAAAGTTAAAAGAATTTGAAACAAAAGTTCTAAAATTGATGAACTTAAATGAGAATAAAAAAAATGTAAATGATTTTGGTTGCGTAATGTTGTACGTTGTTTTTCCAGAGTTTAAAACAATTCAAAAGAAAATAGATGAAGAAGATTTGTACATAGACCCAAATGATGATAGTTTCGGTTTAGAAAAAGACCCACATTGTACCATCTTGTACGGTTTACTTGAAAGTGTTAAAGATGAGAAGGTTAGATCTTGTTTATATGGGTTTAGATTTGTACATGTTAAATTGAATAAAATGTCTTTGTTTGAAAATGATAAATACGATGTTTTAAAATTCGAGGTTGAGAAAAATGGGTCTTTGGTTGATGCAAATGATGAACTTTCTGAATTACCCAACGAAAATGAATTCAAAAAATATAACCCACATCTAACCGTAGCATATTTAAAACCAGGGAAGGGCGATAAATATCTAAAAATGTTTAAAGATAAAAATGGTTATGTTCTTGAGCCAACTAAAATAGTTTATTCAAAAGTTGATGGTTCTGAAATTAATTTACCGATTTTGTAAAAGATGTTAAACAATTTGTTTTATTGAAATAAAAACAGTACATTTGTATCGAAATTAAAAAAGCGGATGGTGAAAAGCTTTAAATAATAGAGTAACCAAAAACAAAAAAAATAAAATTTAAAATGAAAAAAGTAATTTATTTAGTAGTGATTTCAATGGTGTTTGTTCTGATGTCAAATTCAAGTTGTGAGCCCACTCAGGACACAAATGACAAGCTAGCCGCAAAGCAAGAGCAATTAATGGAAGAAGCAAATGCTCAGACTGGGATGCCAGCTATCAAAAACTTTCAAGAACGCAAAATGATGAAAATGATTTTAGAATTGAGAGACCAAGAAAATTTAGTTTGTTATGCTTACATCGTACCTGAGCTGACAGGGAGACCAGTGTTTTTAGGTAAGTGTATTGGTTATGGTCTACCTTATGCCACACAATACACCAACCCACAAAAAACATATAGCACTTATCAAAATGGTCATGAGATTTTACCACAAGCAGACCCAAACGGTTTATTTATGCCAGAAAGCGCAGATGGTACATGGTTATTGATGATTGACCCAAGTACAAATGAACCTAGACCAGTTTATATTGAACCAAAAGTTTTAGTCTCACCTTTTAAATTGAATTAATAAAATGAAAAATATATTTATTACAATTGGTTTTATCGTTGGTTTCGTAGTTTTAATTTTCGCAGCTAATGAATTTGAAATTTTTGGAACTAGCTTTTGGGGAGTTAGAAAGGAAAATGCAAGACGAGAGGTTTTTGAACAGACACAAAGTTATGTTGAAGGTAAACGACAAGAACTGATTAAGTTACATCATGAGTGGAATAAAGCAACATCAGAAGATAAATTAGCTATCGAAGCAACTATCCGTATGAGTTTTGCTAATTTCGATGAAAGTAAATTAGTTGACTTTCCTGAATTGTATGGTTTTCTGAAAACAATAAAATATAAATAATTGAGTGATATTGCACAAATATATGAAGATAATAAACTATGTTCGTAGATTTGTGCAATTAATAAAATAATAAATTATGTTTAAAGTTATAATTGCAGGTGGTCGAGATTTTGATAACTACGAAAAATTAGTTGAATTCTGTAACAAAGTTTTAATCAATAAAAACGATATTGAAGTTGTTTGTGGAATGGCTGGTGGTGCGGATTTGTTAGGTAAACGTTATGCTATTGAAAAAGGTTTAAAAGTAAATGAATTTCCAGCTGATTGGAATAACATTGATGTTGAACCTTGCGTTATCAAAACAAATAAAAATGGAAATAAATACAACACGCTTGCAGGTCACAATAGAAATAAATTAATGGCTGAAAACGCTGAAGCACTAATGGCTTTCTTTGATGGAAAATCGAAAGGAACTAAAAACATGATAGATTTAGCAACGGAAAAAGGTTTAAAGATAAAAGTTTTTAGATATAACGATAAGCCAGAAACCATCGAAAACACACTGTTTTAAACTTTGTAACATAAATTTAATATCAATTTTATGTTATAAAACACATTTTCACTATATTTATAGTAAAAAAACAAATAAAATTATGGAAATAATTTATACAAGTAAAATAGTAAACAAACAAAATATAAAAACAGCAGCATATACCACATTGTATTATAGTGGTCTTTTAGTAGTTAGTACTTTGATGCTGGTCGGAATTACGTTTTTGTGTTTTGGTTAAAAACAAATAAAAAAATAGTTATAAAAATAAAAAAATGGAAGAAAAAGAGATTATTTTAAATCGAGCTAAATGTTTATCCTGTGGTGATATTGTTACATCTTATGGTGTCCATGATTATATTACATGTTCTTGTGGCAAACTTTCAGTAGATGGTGGAACTGCTTATCTTAGGCGTGCTTATAATGATATTACGCTAGTTGAAGAGTTGTCGGTATATAGCGATGCACCATTTGAAATTATTCGTGAGAATTATCATCGTGGTGGTAGAGGTAAGAATAATGATGAACCACTTAGATGGGTCCCTCTGTTTGAAATGTCCGATTCGTGGCTTAAAAATTGTATTATTTATAACGATGAGAGAAATTTATCTAAATCTATGATGAATTATTTCTACTTGAAGGAATTGAGATATAGAAAACGAATGGAAATTTCAATTTTAGATAAATAGTTTATCATGGAAGAAAAACTTTTAACATTTGGGTTCATAGGAGACCTTCACGGAAAACGAAACTGGGCTAAATTCATTGAGGATGACTCAGTTGACCATTGGGTGTTTGTCGGTGATTTAGTTGATAACGATTTTGGTTCGGTTATAGCTGATGAGGAAATGGTTGAAAATCTATCTAACATCATTGATTTTAAACGTAAAAATATGAATAAGGTGACTTTACTTATTGGTAATCACGATGTTAGTTACCTATACATAAATAACCACAGTGTGAGAGCCAGTCGTTTTCGTGAGTCTATTGCAATGGAATTACACGATTTATACGCTTTTAACAAAGATTGTTTTCAGAATTCTTGGCAATATAAAAATGTAATTGCAACACACGCTGGAATACAACATAATTGGTTTGTTGAAAAATTTAAAGGTGACTTGAATGAAAATATAGCTAACCAATTAAATAACCCAAAGGATGATAATCAAAATACTAGATTGTTTGATGTGGGGCGTTGTAGGGGTGGTTGGACTGATGTGGGTGGTATTTACTGGGCGGATAGAAGTGAGTTAGTTAAACCACTTAAAGGTTTCATACAGGTAGCTGGGCATAATCGAGTTAAAGATATAACCAACTATCAAAAAGGTGGTGGAGAAATAAATTTTATTGATTGCCTTGGTACAGTAAATAAATTTTTGAAATTGGAAATATAACATAAATATTGTGGATAAAAATATACAAGATATAATTAATAAATTGAAGGAATTTGAAAAATCAATTAAAGAGGTTGTAACAGTTAAATTGAATGAGTCAGTTATAATAAAAAACCTATCTGATTCAGTAAATTATTTCAAAGAGCAAATATTATCTGGAGAGAGACCGTTTATTTCCATATCAGAAAATTCTAATGGTTTCGTTATAAGTGACGGTAACCATAGATTTCAAGCCTATAAAGAACTTGGTTTTAAGAAAATACCAATAAGGGATTATACTGGCGGTAAGGTTTTAAAAAAAGAATTACTTGATATTTGGAATAATTCAAAACTAAAATAAAAAATAATTATGCAATATCACGAATTTGAACACAATTACCTATTTGATATAATACCAAATAGAATGTCTTATATTAGAAATGGACAATCGCTGATGATTTATTTGGCTGAAGCTAGTCCAGTTTTATATGACAAAATAACAGCTACCGAGGCTGATTGTTTTTATGTTGATAAAAAAATACCACTAGCATTGAATTGGTTAGAAGAAAACTGGTCATTGAATTTTGAACCAATTGAGGAATTTTTAACAAAATGGTGTGTTGAACAACATAATAAGTTCCCAAATCTAGCTTTCAAAATTGAGTCGGATGAATATAACTACTGGTACATTGAAATAACCAACACAAATGAGAAACTTGATGAGGAATATATATTGGATGAATCACTACTTAGAGATGTAGCGTTTTTTTAATTTCACAAACAAAGTAATTAAAATTGGTTTTCCTGAAATAAATTAAAATAATCAATATATTTATATCAAATTAAAATAATATGGAAATAATTTATTTGTTGGTCATTATGGTACTATTACAGTGGTTTGGTGATTTCGTTCTACAGTCGGATGATTTAGCTTTTGGTAAACATCGTAGTTTTTTGAAACTCATCAAACATAGTTTTATTTATGCACTACCATTTTTGGCTGCTGGTTTAATACTATTTGGCTTTGGGCTATTTAAAATTACTATAATTGGTAGTTTGCTATTTTTTATGTTGACTTTCTTAACTCATTTATTTACCGACTATACGGTTTCTAGCCTGGGTTATAGGGAGTTAGCTAAAAATAATACTAATACTTTTCTTGGGTTATTGATGTTTGATCAATTAATACATTTAGGTACTTTGGCTTTAACATTCACCTTGTTGTTTTAGTTATAAACTAATTTAAATGCAACTTGATATTTATTGGTTTCCGAATAGCGGTTTAAAAAATACCAATTATCTAAGAAGCTAATATTTTGTTCCGTAGCCTCTATTTCTAATAATATTTCACCATCGTTTTTCAACGCAATTATCTTTTCATCGTTTAATTTGATTTCCATATTGATATTTTTATTATAAATATGTTCAATTTTATATTTAGCTTATATTTATATTAAAATAAAAAATATATGTTAATAACAGAGAGCCAACTAGAAAGTGTATTGAGACAGGTTATAAGCGAGGTGCGTGGAGAGTCTAGAACACAAAATGCAATTAATTTCCTTGAATATATCCGTAGACGTTTAAAGAAATTATATTCAAATAACCAAAAGCAAATTGATAGTACTATTAGTAGCTTTATTCAACTAATTGAGAAATATGATTTAGCTACAGCTAGAGAAATGTTTGCAGCTAAGTTTGAAGGAGATGATAAATCAGTAACAACAACTGACAATACAGAAGAACCAAAATTAAATTCTGATTTCTTTGGTGGCAAAGAAAAGGCTGACCAATTACAGAGGGATTTTAAAGCGCATCAAGCACAATTAGCTAGACAAAAATCTAGTAATAAATTGGATAACCCATTTAGCGAGTCTAAGGTATGTATGGAAAATATCAACTATTTAATTAAAAACTTTTTTAAATAATTTAAGTCATGGATTTAGAACTTTTAATAGAAAAAATGGTTCGCAAATGTTTAAAAGAGCAAGGTGACAATACTGTTGTTTACCACGGTACAGATAGTCAATTCAATGTCTTTGATGATACAAAACCTATATTTTTTGTTGATGATATAAATGTAGCTAAAACTTATGGAAATAAAATATTCAAAGCGGTTTTAAATATAAATAATCCAGTTGTATTCGATTTTTACGGTAAATCAACATATTTTTTCTACGGTAAGTGGTACGTTCCATCTGAGTTAGCAAATAAAATTAATGAAATTAGAAATGATTTATTAAATAATTATAGTTTAGATGATGAATTAGTTGATGAGCTTAGTTATCACGATTTTGAGGATGTTTATGGTGATTTAGACGGAATAATAATGAAAAATATAAAAGATGCGAATGATGGTATCTTTTCCAATTATGGTACGGCAACGAATTATGTTGTCTTCACTAGAAATCAAATAAGAGTTATTAAATAATTGGTTTATAATTGAATAATATATAGAGACTTACATTTTATGTGAGTCTCTTTTGTGTCCTATGTATTATAAAAAATCTTAATAATTTGGTTTTCTCGATTATTTTGTGTACATTTGAGTTGAAAATAAATTTATAAACAAAAAGAAAGTAATATGGACAAAAGAATTATTGAATTGAAAAAGAAACTCATTGAAGAAAACATTGAGAAGATTGGTTTGTTGAGCGAAAATGGTAGTATTGATTTTAATATCCAAGATGGTATTAGATTGATAAGTGACTTTGATAATGAAATTAGTTTCGTTATTAAAATGTTTTCAGAGAAGCCATTGATTATAATGTTAGTAGTTTGCTAGATAAATTAATAAGAGTAAAAGAAGATGAAAAATAAAATAGTTGAGATTAGCAATAAAACGGATTTTATAAATTTGATGAACGATGCGAATTGCGAAACTAAATTGCACCGAGTTAGTTCTGAATTAGATTATTTTAAATATAAAGACAAATCAACTAAGAAATGGATTACCTTGGTTGTAGGTGATAAAATATTAGTGGACGAAAATTATAATTTAATTAAACAATAAAAATAAAATGGAAAACAAGAAATATAAGATTATATATGCTGACCCAGCGTGGCAGTATGACGATAAGAGTCTTAACAGGGGTGGAGCAGAGCGTCACTATAGAACGATGAACGTAGAAGAGATTAAAAACCTACCAATTAAAGATATAGCTGATGATGATTGTGTGCAAAACAAATGCGTTTACGTGGGTTAAGAAAAATAAAATTGCCGATAGTTTCTTTTGGGGTATGGGAAGGTGGACGAGGAGTAATGCTGAGATTTGTTTGTTAGCCGTTAAGGGTAAACCAGTTAGAGTTGGAAAAGATGTTCACTCAGTCATCTATAGTCCGATTGATGTACATAGTAAAAAACCATCAGAAACCAGAGAACGAATTGTTAGATTGATGGGTGACATTCCAAGAGTTGAGCTTTTTGCTAGAACTAAGACAGAAGGATGGTCAACCTGGGGTGATGAAATTGAATCTGATATTGAGTTAGGTTAAATAACCTTAATTAGTTTTGTAGTTTAAAATAGTTGTATTATCTTTGTATCGAAATAAAAACAATTTAAAAATATAAAGGTTATGCGCAAAAAAGTTATTACCTACGATTTAGAAACATCTGACCTAGTTACTAAAACTAGTAAGGAAAAGATGAGTGAACTACTTACTTTCATGATGAATGAGCGTAAGACATTTAAAAAACAAAATCTTGAAAAAACAAACCCTATGGAAAATATAGTAAACATTAATTCAAGATATGGTTATTTAGGTGAAAGTGGAATTAGATACGGCCATGGTTGGAATGCCGAAGAAGTAGATGTCTTTGAAGTGATTGTAAATAATAGGTTACAAACTAGGTTTAAAGATGTTGTAGTACAAAATATAAAAACAATTTAAAGAAAAAAGTTATGGGAAAATGTAAGGATTGTAAGTCGTGGAGAAGGTGGAATAATAATTCAGATTTTGGTAGTTGTGAAATTTTAAACAATGAAAATTATGTTTATTCCGAGGTTGAAGATTGTGTTAACGTCAGGGAGGTTACGAGTGATTTCATGAATAACTCTAATGCTGAATTTGGCTGTATAAAATTTAAAAACAAAACAAAAAAATAGTTATGAACACATTATTTATCACATATAGCATATTATTTTTAATCGCTATATTATCTATCGGAGTACTGAGTTATTATAGTTTTATTAATAAAAAAATTGATTTAAAAAATTGGTTTTTCATTGGTTTAGGTTGGTTATTGTTCACAAATTTCCTATATCTATTTAATAAAGGAATGGATGTGAATGAAAAGTTGTCCATTGAAAATATACCAATGGAAATAGTTTCTGTTGATGATTCGAGGAACGACTCTATTATCAATGATACGGTTTTATATCGTTATCTTGTTGATATTAGAACAAATCACGCTAATATAATTTTAATTCAATGCAAAATTGAGTCTAATAATTATAAGTCGGATTTATTTTTAAGGAACAATAACCTACTTGGTATGAAGGTTAGCTCAAGCAGAATTTCGGTCAGTGACGGAAGTCGCGCAGGATACCAAAAATATTCTAGTTGGAAGCAATCTATAACCGATTATGTTATGTGGGGCTGAAGATCCAAATTATAGTACTAAGATTAGAAAAATGTTGAAAGAAATTAATTTTAAAAAATTAGAAGAATAGAAATTATGCCCCCAGCTAAACGAAGTCTGCCAAAACCACCCAAAGTAGAAAAAATAATTCAAACTAATTCGTTGGTTAGTTATTGTTCTACGTGCGAGAATAAAGGTGATGAAATATATCAAATGGTTTATTTATGTAATAACGGTGTTAATTCACCAAAGGGAAATCATTCAATTATTAATTGCTTAAAATATAAAAAATGAAAATATTATTTCTCGATGTTGATAGTGTATTGAATGTTATACCAGAGGGTCACGATGAATTTGGCGGTATTTTCCACAAACATTTTGTTGATAACCTACGAAAAGTAGTTGGGGTTACTGGTTGCAAAATAGTGTTGTCCAGTTCTTGGAGGCAAAATGGTTTAGATTGGGTAAGGGCAATGTGGAAATTTAGGAATTACCCAGGTGAAGTTATAGATGTAACACCAACTTTGAGGTTGATGAAAGGTGGTTGTATTAGGTTTTGGAATGATAAACTAGATAGACACCCAACCGAAGCTATTGGTGGTTACTCAATACCTCGTGGTTGTGAGATTGAATATTGGTTACAACATGAAGCTGAAAGATTTGGTGAAATTGAAAGTTTTTGCATCGTTGACGATGATGGGGATTTTTTATTCAACCAACGAAACAACTACATACAGACTTATTTGAACCATTCACATCCAGATAAAGTTGACTTTAGCTACGGTTTAACTGATATTTGTACTGAGAAAATTATCAATATCTTAAATGATGTTAAACCATTTGTGTAATTCAAATAGTTATATTACTTTTGTATCGTAATAATTAAACAAATAAAAAATAGTTATGGAAGAAATTAAAGATTTAGAAGTACTATCAAAGTACTTGAGTGATGAGGAATTAAAGGACATTGCTAAAAAGGTGGCTTATGCTAAGTTTGAACGAATGTTAGGTTCTAAAAACACAAATGCTGAGTCAAATTTTGATTGGTACATGAAACAAGGCGCATTTCTAGCTGTTCAAGATTATATTACCGATTTTGATAAGGAAAAACTGGCTAGTGAAATGACAAGCAAAACATCTAAAATCATCCAAAAACTAGATATTTATCATTTACCAAACACATATAGTAAAATTGCTATTGATTATATTGAAGAAAATAAAAAAATGGTGACTGATAAAGTTGATTTGTTATTGACTGAATTTGTGAATAGTAATAGTTATAGTACTGCTTATCAGACATTTAATGAATATATTGGAGACAGGTTTTCTGATATGCTATATACAATGTTAGAAAAAGAATTTAAAACTAAACAATAACAAAATAAATAGTTTATGGAAGACAAATTAATTGGTTTTGAAGTTGCTAAATTGGCAAAGGAAAAATGTTTTGGTGGTAAAGGTTTTACTACACCTAATGGTTATTTCAGAGGAGAAAATCTTTGTAGTATACCATCTAACAATAAATCAGATTTTTGTGGTGAGGATGAGTTTTCAGCTCCAACCCAAAGTTTATTGCAAAAGTGGTTGAGAGAAGTACATGACATAGATGTTGTTTCAATCTCAGTTAGATTCACTGGTTATTTAGAAATTGGTTATTGGACTTATGCTGTCAAGAGTATACAACCAGTTGGAAAACAACACTATAAATTCAAAACCTATGAGGAGGCATTAGAACAGGGCTTATTAGAAGGGTTAAAATTAATTATAACAAATAAAATGAAATGAAAAAAGAAATTAAAAAGTATACCGTAGAAGAAATTTTGTTAGCTGGTGAAATTGGTGAAGTATCAATGATTGATTTAGAACATGTTGTAACGTTGTTGGATGAAGCTCGATTGATAATATCCAATAATAAAAAACTAATAGAAAAAACTAAGTCAAAAAAATATAAATTTGGTAGTATTGAATCTCAATATGTAATGTTGAATAAGGCTTTAGAGAAATATAATATTACAATTGAAGAAGTTAATAAAACAGTTGATAAGACTATAAATGGTGTATATTGGCTAGATTACATCGAAATGACTGAGTCTGAGTATAATGTATGGAGAGAATGGTGTAAGGTGTTTATGTTTGAAAGATGTACACCAAAATATAATCCAGAATGGATTAAAACCCAATTTGGTGATTGGTCATTATTGTATTCATTTAAAGTTATTTAAAAAAGAATGGTGTATTTTTTTTGTTCTTAATATTTATAATAAAAGAAAACTATGAGTAATTTAATAGAATTTATAGAGACAACCTTAAGGAAATATCTTAATGAAAGATATAATATTGGTAACACATCAAGCAATATTGTATTATTATCGATATTAAAAACTAAGAGTGGAACATTTCTGCTTTTTGATGTATTAAATAAAAAACCAATAGGTTTTATTTCTTTTTGGTCATATCCAAAAATAAATTCATTTACTGTTGCAGGTGCTTATTCAGAAAGAGGATACGGCGCATTTTTATATGAATGTGCAATGACATTTGTTTATCCAAATGGTTTATCAATGAGTAGAGATAGCACAACAAGTGATGATGCTTTAAATGTTTGGAGAAAATTTGAAACACGAAATGATGTAAAAAAAGAAAGAATGTATTCTGACGAAATAACACATAAAAAGGAAGATTGGTTAGAAAGTGATTTTTTAGGTGATAATCCAGAGTATAGACAAAAAATTTTCGATTTAGAAGATACAAGATTTTTCTATAATTTCGGTAAAGAAAAACTAAACAAGTTAATCGAAGTTGGTAGAAAATATATGAGTAATAATAATATATCCGAAGAGGATATTGAATATATGTCATGGGATTTAGAAAAATAAGTGCGTTGGGATGAAATTAGTAAAGTAATGAATGATAGTGATAAAACATTATTTCGTACTGAGTGGAATCATTATATGATGGGTGATTGTGAGTTAGATGTCGAATTCAGTCTCTTTCAAAACTTTCTTAACTGATTCAGCGATAATTTGTCTTAATTGACTTTCTTTTAATTTAATTGTTTGTTTCATAATAATATTATTTATTTTATTATAAATATACGCAAAAAAAAACGACCATTTTTCTTAAATTATTTTCAATATTTCATAAAAAAAGTTAAATTATTTGGATAAATGAAAATAATATTGTATATTTGTGCTGTGATTAGTTATCCATTCTTATATTGTGTATAACGGTTTAGTATAAACGTAGTGTTTGACTGGACTTAATTTGAAAAATAAAACTTAATAATATGATAAAAAGATTGATTGAAAAACTGAAAATATTACGTTTATACTTTGTTAGTAATCGTTTTGATGTAGAAAAATTTATGGCAATATTTTGGTTTACATTAATAATTGGTTATACATTGTATTGCGTTTTTATAAAATGATTACTAACGTTGAGTATAAACCCTCGTTTTAATGGGCTTGGACAACAGTTAACACTAAATTAAACAAAATTACACATTTTTAATTAAATATATACAAATAAATTAAACTTTTTACAAAAATACGTATATTTATATGAAGAACAAATTAATAAAAATAATGGAAGAGAAAAACAATAAGGTTGTTCGAGTTTCTAAAACCGAATATGAGCTTGAAAACGGTGATGTATATCCAAATGTTTTTGAATTGGATGATGATATCACGGTAGAAGAATTCCAAAAATTACTAGATGAATCAAAGTCATTGATTTTATCTCATATAAAAAACATTGATAGTAATAATGAGTAATTTATTAACATTAAAACAAGCATCAGAATATCTTAACGTAGCAAAGGAAACTTTGAGACGTTGGGATAAACTAGGTAAACTAACACCAATAACAACAGTGGGTGGTCATAGACGATACCAACAAGAAGCATTGGACGAATACATCGGTATTAGTAAAAGTGTCGTAGAAACGTCTGAAATCATTGCAACGTATTCTCGTGTTAGTTCCCATGAACAAAAACAGAAAGGTGACTTAGATAGACAATCACAACGTTTAAGTGAATACTGTGCAAAGAAGAAATTGAATGTTGGTTATATTATTAAAGATGTAGGTTCTGGTTTATCAGATACAAGGAATGGGTTTGTTAAGTTAACCAACTTAGTTATTGACAAGAAAGTTAATAAGGTTATCATAGAACATAAGGATAGATTAACACGATTTCAATATAACTTCATTGAAAGAATGTTTAGTAGTTATGGTGTTGAGATTATTCACATTGAAAAGAATGATGTTAGTGAACAAGAAGATTTAGTTACTGATATGGTAAGTATTATTGCTTCGTTTTCAGGTAGATTGTATGGTAAAAGAAGTGCTGAACGTAGAAGAAATAAAAAAGAAGTTAAAGATGTTCAAAATATTTGTTAGAACGAATAATTTAGAATACTTTTGTGTAGAATTTAAAACAAACAATTAAAAATTATCGTTATGGAACTTTATAGTATTATTATTTGTATTATTGTTTTGATGGTTACTAATATTTTTGAAATTTACTTACATGATAAATTTTCAATTATTTCAAATATATCTGGTTTATTCGGTATATTTTTAATTAGTCAAAGTGATTCTTTTAATGTCTTTTTATTTGGATTGATGTTTTACTTATTCCCTATATTATACAATATTCGTAACTTTCCAGAATTTTTATCTAAGATAAAGAGAAATAGTAAGAGTGAAAAATTAAAAAATATAGAGTCGTTAAAACAAATTTATCAAAACACCAAAAAACCTATATTGTTGATTAAAACTCAAATGTCAATATCACAAAACCAAACAAGACAAATTGTATCAGGTGCTTTATTATACCAAACACCTAAAACATATACTTTGGAGGTACACTGTAAAAACATATCAGATAAAATAATCACAGCAGTTGAGTTTGAGATAGAAACGAGAAATGCTTTCAATGAGATAATATCTACATTTAGTAAAACATCAAGTAAGAGGATGATTTTTGATAACTATATCATTTGTAGTTGGGAATCAGATAGTTCGGTTGAAATTCAAAACACAACAACAGTAGTGAAACGTGTTATGTTTAGTGATGGTACAACATGGAATAAATAAAATAATGTAAAAAAATGAAAAACTTAATATTAAGAACCGAAGATGAAAAATGTGATAAATGTCCACTTTTAAATAGTTTATGTACTACCGTAGATAATATAAATTTTATTATCAATGATAAAATTGGTGAAATAACTTGCTTAAAAATAGATTTAATACAAGGTATTATAAAATTAAAAATAAAATCTTATAAAGAGTTTAGAAGTGTGTTAGAAAATCCGTATTCAGATGATATTAATTTTATTGTTAGAATTAACAACGTTGAATATTTAATTACACCAACATTGTTTGAAAATAAAATATATAAACTATGGAATGGAACTGAGCTAGAGATTGAATTTCAATCTATAAAGAAAATATAATGAATTAAATGTTAAAAGCGATAAAGATAAGACTATATTTAAACAATGAACAAACAAACTTAGTTAATAGTTTGCTTGGGTCTTATCGCTTTGTCTATAATCAATGTCTTGCTTACAAAAAATTAAATTACGAAACCGATAAAAAGAATACTTCGCTATCTGATTTAGGGCATTACTTTCATCAAGATTTAAGGAATGAATATGATTGGTTGAAAGAACATAACACTAAAGTTCTGAAACAGTCTATAATCAACTTAGAAGTGGCTTACAATAACTTCTTTAAACAACATAAAGGATTCCCTAAATTTAAGTCTAAACACGATGAACAAAAAGTTAGATTTCCACAAGAAGCGGTTGCGTCTAAAACATTTGATGAAAAAACTTCAAGACTTAACCTAACTAAAACCATTAAAGGTTTGAAGTTTGAATGTTCTGATAGAGATAAACAATACTTTTATAAAAACAAACAAGGTATTAAATCAGTTACGATTACTAAAACTAAATCAGGTAAGTATTTTGCAACAATATTAATAGATGGTGATTTATTAAGAACAGTAACAGATTCAAATAAGTCAGTAGGTATTGATTTAGGTATTAAAACACTTTTAACTTTTTCCGATGGTGAAACTATTGATAACCCAAAATGGATTAGAACCAATGAAAAGAAATTAAAGAAAATACAGAAACAACTATCTAAAAAAGTAAAAGGTAGTAACAATCGTAATAAAGCAAGATTAAGACTTGCTAAGTTACATGAAAAGATTAAAAACCAAAAACAACATTTCCTTCATAACATAACAACTAAAATTATTAACGAGAACCAAGTTATAGTATTAGAAGATTTGAATGTTAGTGGAATGATGAAGAACCATAAATTAGCTAAGTCAATTCAAGAACTTGGTTTATATGAAATGCGGAGACAATTAGAATATAAATCAAAGTGGTATGGTAGAGATTTAATATTTGTTAGTAGATGGTTTCCATCAAGTAAAACTTGTTGTGAATGTGGATGGAAGAATAACGAATTAACATTAAAAGACAGAGAGTTTGTCTGTGAAGAATGTGGAAATGTTATTGACCGTGATATGAACGCAGCAATCAATATCGAAAGAGAGGGTATAAGAATTTATAAAGAACAAATAGGGCAACGTTTGCCCGAATTTACGCTTGTGGACAACCCAACTATGGATGACCCAACTGGTAACAGTTTGCTAAAAAGTAGTGTTTATACATTGTTACCTGCTGGTGCAGTTAATTTAGGAGAATGTTAATTTGAAAACGAATAGAAAATTTAAAAAGTTTTAGACTATGAAATATATGGGAAGCAAGGCACGATTTAGTAAAGAGATTTTGCCTATTATTTTAAAAGACAGAACAGCCAACCAATGGTATATTGAACCATTCGCAGGAGGTATGAACGCAATTTGTGATGTAGGTGGCAATAGAGTTGCTAATGATAAAAATCTGCACCTAATAGCAATGTGGCAAGGATTATCAGAAAATCGCGAAAAACCAAATGAAATATCAAAGGAACTTTATGATAAGGCAAGAACTGAATATAACAATGGAACTAACATAGAATTTGACGATTTTATGATTGGGTGGATTGGGTGGATGGGTTCTGCAAATGGTAGATTTTTTGATGGTGGATATTCAGGTAAATCAAATACAAAAATTGGGATAATTCGAGATTACATCAAAGAAGCGATAAGTAATATTGAAAAGCAATTACCGAAAATGGTTGGAGTTCAATTTGAAAATAAAGATTATGCCGAATTGGAAATGCCAAACAATAGTATTATTTATTGTGACATTCCATATCAAGGAACAAAACAATATTCCACATCAAAAGATTTTAACCATTCAAATTTTTGGAATTGGTGCAGAGAAAAGGCAAAGCAAGGACATACAATTTTCGTAAGTGAATATGAAGCACCTACTGACTTTGAATGTGTTTGGCAAAAGGAAGCAAAATCTTCTTTATCAGCAAATGGAAAAATCGGAGGCAATAAAGTGAGTGTGGAAAAACTTTTTAAATTTTCTCTCACAAATGTTCAATAGTGGCACTATCGTAGCACTTGCAGGTAACGGTTGCAAGTAAACCATCGTTTTAATATGGTTTACTTGCTGTTATGCTCTCGTGCCGACTTATTAAACACTGGTCTTGATTTGAAACACGAAAGAAAAACAAAAAGAATTTTAGGGTGGATTTTTTAAATTTGAATATTTATATATAAAAATAAAAGATGAAAGACTTGAAGAAATTTATAGCAACTACGTTTAGGGAATATTTGAATGAACAGGCATTATTAGAAAATATTAAGTTAAATGATAATTTTTGGAAGTGGTTTGGAAATAGCAAAGTTGTTGATAAAGATGGAAACCCAATGATTTGTTATCATGGAACACCAAAAGGTGGGTTTATAGAATTTAAACCAAAAACAGGATATAAGGG
>JFJP01038432.1_pt1 | contig 17806 bp, 13 predicted proteins | sample 431651 | NCBI WGS metagenome assembly JFJP01 (sample SAMN02602958, study PRJNA72255) | Microbial mat metagenome, whole genome shotgun sequencing project. | biome: fresh water; feature: sink hole; material: water; isolation source: purple microbial (photo- and chemosynthetic) mats found in...
GGCTTAAAAGACAAAATATAACCGGTTGATATTTTAAAAAAAAATTCAAGCAACTACTAATCTGAGAGTTACAATTGTTGTCATTAGTAGCAATAGCGAAGGATCTCATTGAGTGAGCAGGAATCCAATAGATTATTCCCCGTAACACTGAAGCCCGCAGTAACATTTAGTTATTAATAATTGCTAACCTCCTTTTAAATTGAGTATGAAGAAAATATTGTAAATTTACTACTCATGGAAAAAATATGAAAAACAGAATCATTCTCTTCATATTTATCATCTTCCTGTCAATCCAGAATAATTGCTCAGAAGATTTCCTGACTATTGATACAGGCGGTGAGCTGAATAATAGCATACTTGCTAACGAAAAGGGTATCAATGCTTTGCTGATTGGTGCCTACTCCATGCTTGATGGTGCATCAGCCGGTCAGTTTGGATGGGAGTCTGCTACATCAAACTGGCTTTACGGCGATATTCGTGGCCTTATTGGAAACAAGGGCACTGATGCCGGCGATTCAAATCTTGATGTTAGTGCAATCCAGACATTCTCTGAGACTTCAGGTAACCAGTGGACAACAGGGTATCTGAATATTAAATGGAGAGAGGTATATGAGGCAATATCCAGATGCAACACTGCTGTTACTGTAATTAATCTGGCATTGAAAAAAAAGGAAATTACAGATAATCAGTGTGAATTATTTTTAAAACAGGCAAAAACATTGCGTGGGTGGTATCACTTTGAAGCATGGCGCATGTGGAAAAAAATCCCGTACGTAAATGAGAAAACTATTCAGGATAGTGTTACAAATAAAATTGATATACGCGAGAGGATAATAGCTGATCTTAAGGAGGGTATAACCTTGCCTGATAATATGGGGCAGGTAGGAAGATTCAATGGCACAGTATCAAAAGTACTTCTTGCAAAAGCAAAAATGCAGATGTATAATGATTATACCGGGGCTCTGCCACTTCTGTCAGAAGCAAAAAACGGAACCAAACCAAATGGTGAAGCTATCGGACTTGCTCCGACATATGGTGAGATTTTTGATATTGAGAACCGTAACGGAATTGAAGCTGTTTATACTGTTCAGTATTCAGTGAATGACGGCTCAGGTGGATGGAACGGTGGTTATGGTGAGGTCCTGAATTTCCCGTATAAGTCGGTGGGTTCTCCTGGCGGATGTTGCGGATTCTTTCAGCCTACCCAGGAGTTTGTAAATTCGTTCAGAACCTTTGGAGGGTTGCCATTGCCGGACAATACTTATAATTATGACCCTGTTAAGAGCGATCAGGGATTGAAACCCTCTGATCCGTTCACTGATGACACAGGTCCTCTTGATCCAAGGCTTGACTGGTCAGTGGGAAGGAGAGGTATCCCTTACTGGGATTGGGGAGTGCATACCGGATCTGACTGGGTACGTGATCAGTCTTACGCAGGTCCGTACAGTACTAAAAAACAAGTATATAAAAAATCTCAGGAAGGAAAATATACAGAAACAGGTAACTGGACATCAGGCTGGACTGCAAACGGATACCGCATGATACGTTTTGCTGATATTCTGTTGCTATTGGCTGAATGTCAGATTGAAACGGGTGACCTTGATGGTGCACTTAAAAATATTAACCTCGTTCGAAAACGGGCTTCAAATCCTGACGGATTTGTCAGAGAGGCAGATGGTGTTACCCCCGCCGCCAATTACATAATATCTTTGTATCCAACATTTACAAGTCAGGATCAGGCACGACAGGCTCTTCGGATGGAAAGAAAACTTGAGCTTGGGATGGAAGGGCACCGCTGGTTTGATCTGAACAGATGGGGCATTACTGTAGTTGAATTAAACAGGGCGCTTTCGTATGAGAAAACTATGCCATGGGGCAGAAATATGTATGGTAATGCAATAGTTGGACCTGAAGATGTTTCATATCCTATTCCACAACCTCAGATTGATTTAAGCCATGGCAAGTTGATACAAAACAGGTAGAAAATCCATTAACCACAAAGGTCACTAAGGAATATTCACAAAGGTCACAAAGGACTTAAATACAGTAACTTACCTTATTATTCTTAGTGTTGCCTTTGTGTACTTTGTGGTTAAAAAGAAGCACTGGTACAGATAATTTTTTTGAAATATCTGAACAATTTACTATCTTTTACACTTATAGTCTTGGTTTAATCAAACAATTACCATTATGAAAAGACGTGATTTCATTAAAACAACCGCTCTGGCTGCACCGGCAATTAGCCTTTTCCCGGCCGATCTATCAGGAATTATAAGGAACTCCGTTCCTGGAAAGATTGAAAAGAGATCACTTGGACGAACAGGTGAAATGTTATCAATGATAGGTTTTGGTGGTATTGTGGTAAGAGATGCTACCCCGGACGAAGCATCTGAACGTGTAAAACTGGCTATTGATTACGGAATAAATTATTTTGATGTAGCTCCTTCGTACGGCGATGCTGAGGTGAAATTAGGTCCTGCCCTGGAACCCTTCAGAAAAAATGTGTTTTTAGCATGCAAAACAGGAAAACGAACAAAAAATGAATCCCGTCAGGAACTTGAGCAGTCGTTGAAGAATCTCCGGACTGACCATTTTGATCTCTACCAGTTACATGCAGTTACAAACCTGAAAGATGTAGATACAATATTCTCTCCCGGAGGTGCTATCGAAACATTTAAAGAGGCAAGGAGCGAAGGGAAAGTACGTTTCCTCGGATTCTCAGCCCACTCCGTGGAAGCGGCTATGGCACTTATGGATCGTTTTGAATTCGATACAATACTCTTTCCGATAAATTATGCCACATGGCATGCCGGAAATTTCGGACCACAGGTACTGGCACGGGCACAGGAGAAAAAGATGGGTATACTTGCCCTTAAGGCGATGGCTGCAGGTCCATGGAAAGAGGGTGCTGATCGTACAAAATATCCGAAATGCTGGTACGAACCACTTACAGATCAGGAAGATATTAGACTGGGACTGCGGTTTACCCTTTCTCATCATGTTACTGCTGCAGTGCCTCCGGGTGACGAAAATCTGTTTAAAATAGCGCTTAAAGTCTCTGATAACCTTTCTCCCCTGAAAAATGAGGAAGTTCAGATGATGAAAGAAAAAGCTCTGAAAGGTACTCCGTTGTTTAAATACCCGATGGCGTAAAAGCGGTATCCGGCTACCGGCATGAGGCATGCGGCTTTCGGATTTCTTACTTCGGTCTTCCGTCTTCCGTCTTCCGTCTTCCGTCTTCCGTCTTCGGTCTTATTTAGTATATTTCAACCTGAGGTTAACGATCTTATCATAAACATAATAGCATGGATCATCACACTGGTCCTTGTTGTATGAAATTCTGGGTAATGCCGAATCAATAACTGTGTATGATCCCTCAGGTGTGGAATAAAAGGCTGCAAATGTATATTTTTTATTTATCCGTAATTCTTCAGATGTTCTGTTGCCCCCTGCAACTTTTGTAGCTATTATAACACCATCCTCAATATTCCCTTCATAGATCTCTATTTTTACAGGATCTCCAAAGTTCTGAATATCAAGTTTTATTTCAATTTCAACTAGAGTAGGTTCAGTCTTGTCACACTCCTGGCAATTGACTATAAGGCCATGTTCCTCACATGAGGATCCAATCATAACAGAGAACAGAAATGCTATTCTTAATAACCTTTTAATCAATTTTAGTACCACTTGATTGGTTTTATATTGGTTCTGACATTATCGAAAAAGTAATTATACGAGACACCCAGCCTGATCCATACCGGACCATTATGATAGAATGGTGTTTTAACATACTCCAACCCTGTAAAGTATGTAAGATTCATTTTTGTTATTTTCAGCGCAACTGAAGGGATGAACTTAAACTGTCCGTTTGTCGAGATATAGGTGCCCTTAAGATTATTCCCTATTGAATATCCTGTAGATAAAGATGTTGAAATCAGATAATTGTATCGGTTTGGGTAATCTGTTAAAGAGAAATCCTTAAATACTCCGGCATAGACAACAGATCCTTTTTCCATGTACTGATTAAACATACGTTCACTCTTTTCGATAAGCAATCTTGAATACCAGAATTTTGTATCAACTCCGAAAGTGAAACCTCCGTTAAAATAGGGCTCCTTAAATGATATATTGAATCCGGTGTAGAAATCATGAAGAAAAAACCTTGAAGAGACAGAAAAGGAAATCTGATCAATCTCGCGTTTTAGTTTTCCGGGGATATTATTGTTTCTGAGGATATTAACCATTTCTGTTCTCCTGTATTTTGCTGCTACACTATATAGGTTCACAGCCCTGTTATCCTGATTGTGCCATTGGTCACCCTTCTTTAAGAGATATTCGGCTACACCGGTATTCCCGGAAGATATTGCAAGAGAAAGTGCATTATTATGCGTATTGTTTGTTGCATAGATATTTGCACCGTGCTTCTGCAGGATATCCATTACCACTGTATCACCAAAGAATGATGCCATGAGATATGGAGTATAACCTTCATTATCAGATTCTTCAGTTTTAGCACCATTTTGAATTAGCAGATCTGATACTTCTGTATAACCGGCCCATATAGAAGCAAGTAGGGGTGTAGTTCCCTGGGTAGTCTTTGAGTTAAGATCAGCTTCGTAATATATTAGCAAATCAACAATTTCAAGGTATCCGTTTATAGAAGCATGATGAAGTGAAGTTGCACCAAATCTGTCGGTATGATTCAGATCTGCTCCTTCCCTGATAAGAGCCTCTGTAAGATCTGCATACCTGTTTTTTACTGCGATCAGCAATGCTGTTTCATCATTTTTTGTAACCTTATCTATTTTTGGATTATATGCGAGTAACGTTATCACCGCCAGCGGTTTATTATTGCTGACTGCGAATATCAGAGGCGTAGCCCCCTCGGCAGTTTCAGCATTAACGTCTGCTCCTTTTCTAATAAGTCGTATTATTTCAGACGAAATCCCTTTTGATGCTGCAATCATGAGATTTAGATTAAGTGCATCATTATACGACGGAGGAAAATAATCAAGTGTGTCTAATATCGAATTCATTTCTGTCTCCGGATGAGCAAATGTCCACTGCCCATTGGCACTTAAGGCTTTTAGCAGTAGTGCGACTAGTACTATGGTTCGGATTAATATTAGCCTTTTTGCTGACATGAATACAAAGTTAATTTTTTGATTCAGATAAAAAACGACAGGTTAAGTTTTGATTTATAAATTTTGACATCAGCCTCAATTATAATGCCATTTGTTATTCTCTTAGTATTTAAATTATTCAAAAACCGGTTTAGAACAGCTTTATTGTAATAATTGTAATATACTTGCTGACTGAAAAGGAATACTTTTTATTTTTGTCTCCATAAAACTCTGTTATAGTTGTCAAGAAGAAGGAAAATATTACTTGCTACTTTGCTGATTTCACTTATTAGCTTTAATCCCGGTGCTAATGAGAACAGCATGGTAGTTATTGATAAGCTGGTACCCAATAATGTCAGACTGAGTAATGCCAACTCCGAAAAGGCTGAATATGCAAGGGTTGAAAAAACTGTTAATTCATTTCTTAAAAAATGGTCAATAGCAGGCGCTTCTATTGCCATTGCCAGAGAGGGGAAGCTTGTATATGCCAAAGGCTTCGGTTATGCGGATACTGCTTTGCAAATTCCAACTCAGCCTTATCATCTTTTTCGTGTGGCAAGTATTTCAAAACTTGTAACGGCTGTTGCAATTATGAAACTTCAGGAAGAGGGGAAACTTACGGTAAATGATAAGGTTTTTGGTGTTGACGGGATCCTTAACGATCCGTATTTCAGCGAACCAAAAGACAAGAGAGTATATAGTATTACTGTAGGACACCTTTTAAGTCATGAAGCAGGCTGGACTCAAAGATATGGAGACCAGATGTTTATGCCGATTCTTATAGCCGATAAAATGGGAATCAAACCTCCTGTAGACACTAAAACAATTGTCAGATTCGCATTAAATAAGCGACTCCATTACACACCTGGTACAGGACGGGCATATTCGAACCTCGGGTATAGTATTCTTGGACTGATTATAGAGAAAGTATCAGGAATGGAATATGGAGAATATTGCAGGAAGACGATACTTGAGCCAATTGGAATTTATGATATGAAAATCGCAGGTAATCTTCCATCGGAAAAAGCTCCGTTTGAAGTTACATACTATGTGCCCTCCGATGTTGTTTTGAAACCATCAATATATGGAACAGGAGAATTGGTTCCTCCAAACTATGGAGGGAACGATATCAGAACATTAGGAGGTGCCGGAGCCTGGCTCGCTACAGCCCCTGATCTGATGCGGCTTCTGCTATCAGTTGATGGAATGAAGACCAAACCCGATATCCTGAGTGATGAGAGTATTAGCCTGATGACCGACAACAATCAGGGTTTTGCACCAGTGGGATGGAAGACAACGGTATATAATGGTACATGGTGGAGAACAGGGTCATTTCCGGGAAGCGCCGGGATGATGAAACGCCAGTCTGATGGCATTTCATGGGTGGTTCTCTTTAATTCAAGTGCATGGAACGGTCCTGAAATATATTCCTATATCAACAACATGATGTACAGGGTTATAGCTCAGGTTCAACCCTGGCCTGAAGAGGATCTTTTTACTTATTCTCTTCCCGTACCTTTGAAGACCACAATGGATGAATACCAAAGCAGGTAATTATGTGTTTCACTGTAAATGTCAACATTATTAAGGAGGAACTCGAGAACCGTTTCGGTGCTACTCTTATTGATCCGGATAAGTACAGACCAAGTTACTATTATCACGCATTTGGATTGCCTGAATTGCCCGTAGTATGTTCAGATTCTCCCGGAAGTATAAAGCTTATGAAGTGGGGACTAATTCCATCATGGACAAAGAATGAGGAGGATGCAAAAGTTATTCGCTTTAAGACATTTAACGCCAGATCAGAAACAATAAGCCAGAAGCCGTCTTTCTCAGGTTCATTGAAAAAGCAGAGGTGTATAATACCTGTTAAAGGGTATTTTGAATGGCAGCATACTGGCAGGGAAAAAATTCCCTGGTACATATATAATGCTGAGGATCAGATATTATCGCTTGCAGGACTCTATAGCAGATGGACAAGCAATGTATCCGGGGAGGTTTCAGATACCTTCACGATTATCACAACAGATGCTAATAATCTTACTGCAGAAATTCATAATTCGGGTAAAAGAATGCCTGCCATACTCGATAAAGACGGAGAATCAAAATGGCTGAATTTATCTCTTAGCGAAAACGAAATAATAGAACTGCTAAAACCTGCTCCTGAAAGTATTCTTAAAGCACACACTGTATCTCCATTGATAAACAGCAAAACAGCAGAAAGAAACACACCACAGGTTATTCAACCATATAAATACACCACTAACAATCTTCTTTTTTAATATAGAGAGGGAGAATGGGAGAGTGGGAGAGTGGGAGAATCAATTCGTAATTTCCCCAAATCATCTATCATCTATAATACATAATACATCTCTTCGTCTTTGCGCCTTTGCGCCGTTACGCCGTTACTGCGCCACAAACTCATACGACAAAGTCCCCTTCTGTATTTTCGGTGAGCTTGCGTCAGGATTAAATCTTGATAACAGGGCAGTTTTGACAGCTGTTTCAATCAGACAGGGATCCGAAGTGGAACTCTCACTTGCAATAATCTGTGCCTTCTCAACGTCTCCTTTTTGGTTTACATCGATTGCCAAAGTTATTTTACCGGATCCCTGGCACAGGTATATCGGTATTGGCAGGTATAGATGTGTACGACCTTTAAGCTCGTAATAGATTCTCGTAGGTCCTTTATAGTTTGAAGCCATCCTCTGAGATTCAGCAGGCTGATCTTTTGTAATTGACTTAGCACTGTCGCTGTTAAAGGCCAGGGCTTCATCTCCTTTTTCTTTCTGCTTCTTTTGTTCATCAATATAATTATCCGCTCCCAGCTTGCCGCTCTTAATAAGTTCTTCCTTAACCATGTCGATATAATCTGCAGGATCAATCTTCTGCTCGCTCTGGTTTGACAGGTTTCGGGCTATATTCAGCATCTCCTGATCACCCTGTAAAATCCTTTCAATTGCTGTTACGGGCAGCTCAATCAGTTTTTCCTTATCTTCAGGAGTATCTTCAGGCATAAATTCCACAACAAATTCATCAGAATTATCAACTTGTAATGATCTGAACTGGAATGACATAAAAATAATTCCGGCGATAAGATGCAATATCACTGTTCCAAGTATTCCAACCAGCCTGCCTTCATATTTCTTCATACAGTGCGAAATTATTAAAACTTTGCGAACTTTGCGGTAAACCTTAAACATACAATATGAAAAAGGAACTGATACTTGAGATAATTCAGGAAAGATGGAGTCCATATGCTTTTTCATCCGCTCCGGTGGAGGATTATAAGATGAAAGCAATGTTTGAAGCAGCCGGATATGCTCCTTCATGCAATAATGAGCAGCCCTGGATATTTGTATATGCTACTCAGGCAGATGGTAAGGTATTTGATGATTATCTCGATTTTCTCGTCGATTCAAACAGGATATGGGCTAGAGATGCCTATGCTATTATTATAAGTTTTGCCAGAATGAATTTCACTCACAGCGGTAAACCTAACCGTTATGCCTTTTACGATACAGGAATGGCAGTCTCAAATCTTTCTCTTCAGGCATTGGCAATGGACATATACGTTCACCAGATGGCAGGTTATTCGGTTGATAAAGTTAAAAAATACTTTAATCTTGATGGCAGTATTGAGCCGATAGCTGTGATGGCTGCCGGTTATCTGGGTGAAGGGCTAAACCTTTCCCCTGAACTTCTCAAAAGAGATGAAACAAGACGACCCAGGAAATCGATAACAGAATTCGCCTTCAGGAAAGATTTCTCCTCTCCGGCTTTCGGAAAATAAGAAGTGATTATTTATCTGAACCGGACTTGGTTTTTTTCTTAACAACTTTGGCTTTAACAGGCTTAACGAATTTCTGATTCTTAAACATGCCGTGTTTTACACCGTTAATGAATTTTGCCCAGGCAAACGGATTCAGAAGGTTATTTACAGGATACTGGTTTCTTGTAGACATCGCACTGAAATTCTGTTCCATGGCGTACCTGTAACCTGCTTCAGGAGAAACCATAACCCCGCTCTGATTAGCTATTGCTACATAAATTGAAGCAATATTGTCATTCATATTCTCAATAACAGGATCAACAGGCCGTTCTTTTGTGATATCCTTTATAAACTCGTTGTAAGTTTTCCATGGCATTATCGTAACTTCCTGTATATTAATGGTGTCAATGTCGAGCATAATGTCAACATTGCACTGACGCAAATCATAATTCTCAGGAATTATTGTGTGATACCTCTTAAATCCAAGTGCCCTGAAAAAAATTGTATCTCCCGGAACACTTGTTATTGAATATATACCTGTCCTTTCACTTATTGCTCCCCGTCGAAGTCTTTTGGAAATGATCGATACTCCCTGAACCGGTCTGCGGCCTTCATCTACTATCATTCCGCTAACCTGAACAAATCTTTTAGGGTCATCTGTCTGGCAAAATATGTCAGGTGAGATAATAATTATGAGCAGGACTATATAAAAGTATTTACCCAAAAAAAGTAGATATAAACTGTTTGTATTATTTGAGGATGCAAATTAAGCAATATTGAATGTAACGGTAAAACATTTAACTATATTTTAACTTGACCCGGGATTCTGAAAATACTTTTGTAAGATCAGTTAAAATATATGTTGATAATACTTGCCATTTATTACCTTTAAAAACTCTTTATTAATCAGGTATGAGGAAGATTTTATTTATCATCTTTTTATTGCTTTATTTTGCGGAAATCACCACTGTTTATGCACAGGATGATATCTATAATCGTCTGAGTGAAGGATTTAAAAATCCTCCTTCCAAAGCCAGACCAAAGACTTATTGGTGGTGCCTGAACGGGAATATTGATACCATACGCGCGAAGCAGGAACTGCTTGCAATGAAAAATGCCGGACTGAGTGGTTTTGATATTTTTGAGATTGGAGTTCCAAAATCAGATAAAATGATACCCGGAGGTCCTGCTTTCATGAGCAATGAGTCACTCGGGATTCTTAAAACCGTAATTAAAGAAGCAGGAAAGCTGAGATTAACCGTTGGACTTAATCTTGCCAGCAGCTGGAATGCAGGTGGTAGTTGGGTGGAACCAAAGCATGCAGGCAAATCATTATACTTTTCTAAAGTAAGCCTCAATGGCGTTCAGGGTAAGATTGAAACAATTCTCCCGTTCCCTGAAATAGCTTTTCCCAAATCCTCATTGATAGGAGGAACAGGTAAGCCTTTGGTTCCATTTAAACCCGATGGCAGGCCGTTTTATTATGAAGAGGTTGCTGTACTGGCTATTCCTGCAGGTATAGCAAGAGGAGATCTCGACACTTCGATGGTTATAAATCTGGCCAGGTTTTTTAATCCTGAAAGCAATCTGTTGAAATGGGATGTACCTCCGGGTAATTGGGATATCTGCCGTTATGTTTGCTCCAATTCAGGTCAGGAACTTGTGCTTCCAAGTCCGCTCTCGGCCGGACTTACAATTGATCATTTCGATTCAGTTGCAGTTGAAACACATCTGATGTACATTATTGACAGGCTTAGCCAGGTATTGGGTGATTTCAAAAACACTGCCCTGAAGAGTCTTTATCTGGCCAGTTATGAAGCCCGGGGGTTTGTCTGGACTTCCTCATTATCAGGTGAATTCAGGTTAGTTAACGGATATGATATCACTAAATATATTCCTTCATTATTTGATAAAGGGTTATTCAATAAAGTTATTACTGAAAAGGTGCAGGCAGATTTTAAAAGAACCTTGTCAGAACTTATGATTAATAATCTATACAAAAAAGCTAAAGAGATCTCAAACAAGTACGGACTATTAATTAACTGTGAAGCAGGAGGGCCCGGTTATCCTCTGTATAACGGCCCGGCCGAACCATTGAAAGCACTGGGTACACTTGATATACCAAGAGGTGAATTCTGGGTTAATCATTCGCGATGGTATAAGGATGATAATGGTATAGATAGTATTGATATACTTCGTGTTGTTAAGGAAGTTTCTGCAGCCTCACATATTTACGGGCTGGGAATAGTTGAGGAGGAGTCGTTTACTTCATTTCAGCACTGGCAGGAGGGCCCGGGTGATATTAAGCCATTCGGCGACAGAGCATTCTGCGAGGGGATGAACAAGGTTGTCCTTCATGGTTTCAGCCATAATCCGGCAGGCACCGGTTTTCCCGGATATGTTTACAATGCCGGAACCCATTTTAATGATAAGAATTTGTGGTGGCCGATGGCCAGACCTTTCTTCGACTATCTGTCGAGAAACTCTTATATTTTTCAGGAGACGAAATTCATTGCAGATGTAGTATGGTATTATGGCGATAAAGTACCTAACTCAGCCACTCCGAAAAATACTCACTTTAAGGTTGGACAGGGCTATGATTATGAAGTTATTAATACAGATATACTTGTTAACGATCTTTCTGTGAAAGATGGAAGATTATTCCTGCCGGATGGCTCTTCATTCAGTATCCTGGCTCTTGAAAAGGAAGAGTTCAGAACTCCTGAGGTTGAAGCCGCACTAAAGAGACTATCTTCTGCAGGAGCGGTTATTACCGGTACTGAGTCGGAGGAAATGCTAATGTATCTGAATGTTAAACCTGATTTCACCTACAGGGATGATGAAACAAACCTTTTAGATTATATCCATTACAGGAAGGAAGATCTTGATTTCTATTTTGTCAGGAATACCTCCGATACATGGATTTCACGTAAATGCGGATTCCGTCAGAGTAATAAGGTGCCTGAGTTATGGGATCCTGTTTCAGGTGATATCCTGCCTGTTACTATCTATGAGAATTTAAACGGATACATTAATCTGCCGCTTACTCTTGCTCCTTATGGCTCATGCTTTATTGTATTCAGGAATTCCAATTCAACCCAGACATATACTAGCATTAAGGCTGATACACAGGATCCTCCTTATTTGCAGTTTCTGGCTGATGGCGTTGTCGTTTTAAATCATGGCGCATTTACTCATGATAATACTCCCCGGTCCCGAAATGTAATAAGCAATACCACATTTAAGTTAAAGGAGCCGTGGGAATTAACTTTCCCTGCAGGCTGGGGCGCACCAGAAAAAATAATTCTTAATGAGTTGGTTTCCTGGACAGACCATCCTGACCGCAGAGTTAAATATTTCTCAGGCATTGCCACCTATGAGAATCGTTTCCAGTTCAAGTATGGCAAGGAACCTATGAATGATAAAAGAATTTTTCTCGATCTGGGCACGGTCTCGAAGGTGGCAGAGGTGTGGCTTAATGATAAGTTTCTTGGCTCTACATGGACAAAGCCCCATCGCTTTGATGTTACAGGCATTATGATACACGGGGAAAATATTCTTAGAATAAAAGTCGCCAATACCTGGTCGAACAGAATTATCGGTGATGCAATTACAGGTGAAAAATATACAAATACTAACATCACTCATACTACCGTTCCCGGGACAGTCAGGACAAATGTTCCATGGGCATTAGTCCCTCTTGTTGAATCAGGCTTGCTGGGTCCGGTAACTATTGAAACTATTAAAGTAATGCATTAATTATATGAAAAAACTTCTACTGCTTGGTGATGAAGCAATTGCCCAGGCTGCTCTTGATGCCGGATTGAGTGGTATGTACGCTTATCCGGGTACTCCTTCAACCGAGATAATGGAGTACATCCAGTCTTCAGTTGATGCTTCATCACGAAATGTTCACAGAACATGGTCTGCAAATGAGAAGACAGCTATGGAGGCTGCCCTGGGTATGTCATATGCCGGAAAGAGAGCCATGGTTGCGATGAAACATGTCGGACTTAATGTAGCTGCTGACGGTTTTATTAATTCTGCAATGACCGGTGTTAACGGAGGACTGATTGTAGTTTCTGCCGATGATCCGTCAATGCATTCATCACAGAATGAACAGGATTCGCGGTTCTATGGAAAATTTGCCATGGTGCCATGCTTCGAACCCTCAAATCAGCAGGAAGCATATGAAATGATTTTTGATGCTTTTGAAACCTCTGAGAAATATAAGCTTCCTGTTTTGTTCAGAATCACAACACGTCTGGCACATTCAAGAGCGAGCGTCACACTCCGGGATTCAATCCCTGAAAAAAATCTCCTACTTCCGGCTGATCCGCTTCAGTTTGTGCTTTTACCCGCTATCGCCAGGAGGAAATACAAAAGTCTCGTTTCTTCTTATGAATCAGTAAAATATGATATCCGGTTATCAAAATACAATCACTTTAAAGATGGAAACAACAGGGAACTTGGGATAATTGCCTGTGGCATTGCTCATAACTATCTCCTTGAGAATATAGGTGAATCAAACAAAGAGATCCCGGTACTGAAAATCTCAACTTACCCTTTTCCAAAAGATCTGATAAAGGATTTGACATCACGATGCAGGGAGGTGCTTGTTCTTGAAGAGGGTGCACCTGTAGTAGAGGAATCGTTGCGCGGAATATTGGATGATAGTCTTAAGATTTTGGGAAGACTCGACGGAACAGTCCCCCGTGATGGAGAACTTAATCCTTCAATTGTTGCCAGGGCTCTCGGTTTACCTGTTGAGTCGGGTAAAGAAGTACCTTCACTTGTAAAGATGAGACCACCTTCGTTTTGCAAGGGGTGCGGACATTCAGATGTATTCAATTCTCTGATTGATGCAATAAAACCATATGGAACCGGACATGTTTTTTCTGATATTGGTTGTTATACACTGGCTGCACTTCCTCCATACAGTGCAATAAACTCCTGTGTTGATATGGGGGCTTCTGTTACAATGGCCATTGGTGCCGCAGATGCAGGATTGCACCCTTCTGTTGCCGTTATTGGTGATTCAACATTTACACATTCAGGAATGACAGGACTATTGGATGCTGTAGTAAAAAACTCATCAATAACAGTAATTATATCTGATAATTCAACTACCGGTATGACCGGCGGACAAAAGTCCCAGGCTACCGGTCGGTTGGAACAGATCTGTCTTGGGTTAGGGGTGGATCATGCACATCTGCACGTAATTACACCATTACGTAAGAATCATGAGGAAAACAAACAGGTAATTGAACGTGAGATGGAATACAGAGGTGTTTCTGTAATAATTGCCTCGAGAGAGTGTATTCAGACAGCAACCAAAAAGAAGAAAGATGAATCTTCGAATGCATAATTCAAAACAAAACAAATGAAAAGCGATATAATTTTATCAGGAGTAGGCGGACAGGGCATTCTTTCGATTGCGGCCACAATCGGGTTGGCGGCAGTAGATAATAACCTTTATCTCAAACAGGCTGAGGTCCATGGAATGAGTCAGAGAGGAGGCGATGTACAGTCACATCTCAGGCTGTCAGACAAACCTGTAGCTTCTGACCTTATCCCGTTGGGAAGTGCAGATCTGATACTTTCAGTAGAGCCAATGGAGTCTCTTCGTTATCTGCCCTGGTTGTCAAAAACAGGCTGGCTTGTAACCAACTCAAATCCATTTATCAATATTCCGGATTACCCCGATATAAACGAAATCCTTAAAGAGATAAGAAAAATTAAGAACCATATAATAATCGATGCCGACGCGATAGCTAAAGAGTCAGGTTCTGCACGCTCCGGAAATATAGTTATTCTTGGAGCGGCATCTCCTTTCATTGATATACCATTTAAGAGTATGGAAGATGCTATCAGGAAATTATTCGGAAAAAAAGGTGAAGATATTGTTAATGCTAACATTAAAGCACTTAATGCAGGACGAGAAATTTCTAAAGCTAAAAAAGAGTTATAATCTAGAATTTGAACAGAGCATTTATAAAGATAGAACCAGAATTTTGTCTTGCCTCTGAATAAGGATATGTACCCTGATAGTTCAGGGCCAGTTTTGCATTCTGATTAAAAGTGTGCTGGATTCCGGTAACCATAAAAGCTCCATCCATTGAATTATTCCACTGAAGTGTTTCTCCAACAGGTACTGCTGATGCTGAATAGTCATATCGCACAAAAAGTTCGTTCTTTTCGGTTATATTGACTCCTCCCGTTCCCGAAATTCCCCAGGCATTATGGCCCTCAATGAGATCGAGATTTGATTTATAGCTTACCTCTGCTCCGGCAGTTATCAGCTTATTTCTGAATCCTGCAAAACCTACAAGCGTACAATGAAAAACTCCCGATGGCCTCATTATATCGCCATATACTTTGAAATGTAATTTTCTTCCCGGAGTAATTGTGAGCCCTACTGATGATTTTAAACTGTTGTCCAGCTGTACCTCTGAGTATCCTTCACCATTCATTATTGTAATGTCGCCTTTAAAGATATCATTGAATTTATAGTCAATTACCAGACCAAGATCGGCTATATATCCATAACCGTTAATTGCCTGATATGTATTTGCAATATATCTTTTTCCCAGGAATTTCTGCTGATAATCAAAAATTCTTGTACCTGTTATACCCATCGAAACTATCAGATTTTCATTTGTATATGTCAGCGAAGCTTCACGGAAGTATGCGTATCTCCTGTGTTTTGCTCCTGCGACGAGGTCATCTGGACTACCTACATTCACTATTACAGTTCCTGAAATATTTCCTTCGGGGGTGAAACGATAGCCAAGATACGCCCTGTTTAGACCAAAACCTGTTGTTTTGCTGGTGTCATTTATGCTGTAATGAAAATCTGTGAAGATTTCCGCAATGGGTTTTCCCGTTATTGGTGTATCTTGTCCAAACAAGCAAACAACATGAAGTACTATAAAAATCAGGCCAGAAACTATCTTTTTCATTATCAGAAATAAAAGATAACTTTTTTATTTGAACTGCAAATGTAAAATTTATATGTTTTGAAGGATATTAATCTTTGTAAAATTTTATTTAATGTGTGTATGGTATCATAAATAATTCTGCTAAAACGTGGGAGATTCCTCGCTAACGCTCGGAATGACAGGAATCTTGGGGTCATAGAAGAAAAGCAGTGGCGATTCGAGAGTAGTAGTCATATTATGTATTCTTTAACGAATCGCCACTGCTTTTCCCCCACTGACCACAAATCCAGTGTCATCCCGAGCGATAGCGAGGGATCTCATGGGTTCAGCAGGAACTCTTAATCATTTCATTTAAATCTGTTGACTTCTAAAAACTTTTTCTTCCATTTATGTCTTGTATATTTACGATTTAAGATACTTGTTTTTAATTTTTACTAAATCAATGTTATTTAACTGCTTTATTAAAAAGATTTTTTGTTTTATTTGATGTAGCTAATAACCCTAATCTAATATTATGAAGCGTATATTGTTTTTATTGGTAGCAGTGAGTTTTGCTTTCCTGCTTAACGGACAAAGAGGTGATTTTAAGGCAGCTGAAAAATTCAGGGCAGATAATCTTACTCCAAAATATGGTGATCTTGCTGTAAATGCAAACTGGATTGAAGAATCAGATATCTTCTGGTACTCTTTTAAAACGTCAGCCGGAAAGAACTTTTATTATGTAAATGCTGCAACAAAAGCAAAGCAGTTGCTCTTCGACAGCAAATACATGGCTGCTGAATTACGGAAGCTGACCAACCATCCTTACAATGAGCTTGACCTTCCTCTTAAAGATATAAAGTTTGAAAAAAAGAGCACAACCAAATTTACCTTTATGGTTGATTCCATTAAGTTCTTTTTTGATTTTTCAACTCAGAAACTCACTATAAAAGATACTATCAGTAAAGAGAAGAAGAAACCAATCTGGGCATCATATTCACCCGACAGTACATGGATTGCCTATGCTAAGAATCATAACCTTTATCTTATGAAAGCAAAAGATAAGGACAGTGTTGAGATTCAGTATACTACCGATGGAGAAAGATATTATAGCTATGCCGGATACGGAGGATCAGAAGACACAGCAAAAAATAAAAAGTTCAGGGCAAATATTGACTGGTTTAAAAATTCGAAGAAATTTATTGCTCAGAGAGACGATGAACGAAAAGTGAAAGACCTTTTTGTTATTGATGTTCTTGCCCAGCCTCGCCCAAAACTTGAAACTTACAGATACTCAATGCCTGGCGATCAGTTTGTTCCGCAAACTGAACTTGCTGTTTTTGATGTTGCAACAAAAAAACGTGTTGATGTAGACCTGAAAAAATGGAAGGATCAAACTGTTAATGTTGCCTGGTCATCACAGAAAGAGGCTGATAAAATGATACTTATAAGGAAAGACAGGACCCTTAAAAACCTTGATGTTTGTTTAGTTAATGCTGAAACTGGTACATTATCAGTCCTTTTCAGCGAAAAGACATGGCCCTATTTTAATAATGAGTATTCCAGATTATCGGTTTTGAATGAAGGAAATGATATAATCTGGTGGTCGGAAAGGACAGGTTGGGGTCAACTATATCTTTACGATGGCAAGGGTAATCTGAAGAACCAGATCACAAGCGGATATTTTGTTACAGGAAGGGTTGAACGGATTGATACCCTTGGAAGAATGATCTATTTTGAAGCCTTTGGCAGAGAAAATGGTGTCCAGAACCATACATTCTCAATGTCGAAATCTAATAGGTATTTTGTAGATACCTACTCCACTGTTGATATGATACCTCAGGCTGTTCTCCGCGATAACCTGGGAAACATATTGCTTAATCTCGAAAAGGCAGATCTTTCCCAACTGTTTAAAACAGGTTGGAAGATGCCGGAAACAATTACAGTTAAAGCAAAGGATGGAGTTACAGATCTGTATGGCGTTATGTATA
>JFJP01029732.1_pt1 | contig 17805 bp, 15 predicted proteins | sample 431651 | NCBI WGS metagenome assembly JFJP01 (sample SAMN02602958, study PRJNA72255) | Microbial mat metagenome, whole genome shotgun sequencing project. | biome: fresh water; feature: sink hole; material: water; isolation source: purple microbial (photo- and chemosynthetic) mats found in...
TTGGACCTACAACACGGACTTGCTGGAAAGTTATCTTGCCGCCTATCCGGAAAAAGAGTCTGCGCTATTTTTCGGAGATCGTTCCTATACTTATTTCGATACATTCTGTCGGGTTCTGCCGCGTCATGAGAAACATGTTCTGACCCCGCTGGGTGTTCGTCAGTTTGGTGCGATCGCGGAAGACAAGGACCGTCACAGGATGCTGGAACAGCGGGAGAAAAACCCGAATGCCGTTCGTACGAACCATGGAGAAGGGGAAGTCTACAAATCCGCCCTTTTCCCGAAACTTTTCGTTCTCGTCCTCAACAAGGCAGCGAGTCTGGATCCGTCCGGTATCGGCATCGAACTTGATTCGAACAAACCCAACTGGTACGATGCGCTGAACAGCCTGCCGGGCCTGTTCGGCTCCTCCACGAACGAGACCTTCGAGTTGAAGCGACTCCTTCTCCTGATGAAGGAAGTTGTCATGAAACCCACCCATCCATCAGGGAGCATTGCAATGCCTGCGGAAGCCGTGGTTTTCCTGAACGAACTCCTCTCCGCCTTCCGCACCAAGGAAGGATTTGCGCAATGGGACACCCGCTGCCAGGCAAAGGAATCCTTCCGGGCAGACACCTTCACAGGAATCAGCGGAGAAGAAGTCCCCGTATCCGATGAGGTTTTCATGCAGTTTGCCGACCTGGTGCTCGACGCGCTCGAAAAGGGGATCACCAGGTCCATCGATCCCGCAAGCGGCCTGCCGTTCAGCTATTTCTCCCATGAAGCGACAGCATGGGAGGATACGGGGGAAGTGAAAAACGGCCATCCGCTGGTTCGTGTGAAGGCATTCCGGATGCGTGCCCTGCCACTCTTCCTCGAAGGCGTTGTGCATGCAATGCGCAGCGAGAAGGACCCGGTGAAGGTCGGAAAAATCCATCAGGCGGTCCTTGCCAGCGGATTGTACGACAGAAAACTGAAGATGTTCAAAGTGAATGCGTCGCTGGAAAAGGAAGGCTTCGAAATCGGGCGCAACCGGGCGTTTCCGTCCGGCTGGCTTGAAAATGAATCCATCTGGCTTCATATGGAGTACAAGTACCTGCTCGAACTGGCCCGCAAGGGTTTGTTCCCGGAATACTTCGAAGCCGCGAAAACAGCGCTGGTCTTCAATCTGGACCCGAACACCTATGGCCGGAGCTTCCTCGAAAACTCCTCGTTCATCTGCTCCAGTGCATTCTATGACGAGAGCCGTCACGGCCGCGGCTATTACGCCCGTCTGTCCGGTTCCACGGCGGAATTTGTCCATTTGTGGCTTCTGATGGTGATTGGCGCCAAACCGTTCAGCACGGATGCATCCGGCAATCTAGTCCTCACCTTTGCACCGGCCATACCTTCCGATCATTTCACGGTTCAGCCGGAAAGCGTCGCATACCATCTGGCAGACGGCAGGGAATCCAGACTGGATGTCCCTTCAAATGCTTTTGCCTTCCGTTTTTTGGGCCGGATTCCGGTGATCTATCTCAATCCGAAGCGCGTGGATACCTGGTCGAAGAATGCACAGATCGCGTCCATCAGGATTCTTGGCAGGGATGGACAAATCCTGCATGCATGCAGCGGGGCCTCCGTGAAAGGGGAATGGGCGGAACGTATTCGTGCCAGAGACGGTGGAATAGAAGGAATTGAAATCGTGATTCGCTGATGACGTACGCTCTCCTTGCAGCCACGCAGGCAGACCTGGATTCAAACAAGAGCCTCCCATGAAAGAATCCCACCCATTGCGGCACATCGGACGCATGGACGGGATTCTTTCTTGTTGCTCTTTCCTTTATTTCCGGCGACTCAGGTGCCGGAAGAAGATTACCTGCCCTTTTCCTGAAAGAATGGCAGGTTTGGCCATTCTTTTCGGGAATTCATGGAGGTTATTTTCTTCCAAGCCATTACTTCCCGGTAACATATTTCAAGGGGTCCTGACGATCGCCATTCTTTCTGACTTCGAAGTGAAGATGGGCACCTGTCGACAAACCGGTGCTGCCAACCTTTGCGATGACATCTCCCGCCTTGACAGTCTGTCCCTCCTTGACAAGGATGCCGCGCTTCATGATGTGGAGGTAGAAGGTCGAAATTCCTCCGCCATGATCCAGGATGACGGTGTAGCCCGATCCACCGGTATGCCAGCGGGCGGAAAGGACCGTGCCGGATGCTGCCGCATGAATGAAGGCACCCATCGGCGCGTCGATATCGATGCCGCCATGAAATTTCTTGTACTTGAGGATGGGATGGATCCGGTAGCCATACAGGGAGGCGATCCGCTCATATCCAGGTGTCGGCCATTGCATGGTTCCACCGACATATTTGCCTTTGGACGATATTTTCCGAATCAACTCCCCCAGTTCATCGGACTCCTTTTCAAGCAGGTTCTCCGCTTTCTCAAGCTCCGCCACACTCTTCTGGCTTTTGCTCACCCGTTCTTCGGCAGCGGAACGGGAAACGGACAGCTCATCAATCTGCTCAAGGCTGTTCATCAGTTCAGTCTGCGCATTGTCTTCCTCATCCTGCTTCTGTTTCTTCAATCCCTCGATTTGCGCCTGCTTTGCCTCAAGACCCGCAATCATGGCCTGGTCGCTCGCGGCAATCGCTTTCATCGCCGACAGGTTCCTGACCATTTCCGTGATGCTGGAACTGTTCAGCATCTCGAGATTCCCGTCATGAAGCTTTGCATGGACATAAAGTGCCACAAGGCGCTCCTGAAACAAGGCGAGTTGTACGTCGTACTCCTTCTCGGCCTGCAGGATGGCTGAATCCAACGTGGCGATCGCCGACTCGATTTCGGCAATCCGGCTCTCTATCTGCTGTTTCTCATACCCTTTGCTCTCAAGTTCGGCAATGATGCTGTCACGCATTTTCTTGTCATTGATGAGATTCTGCTTTGCCGTTTTCTTCTGGGAAGAAACTGCGTTCAGCTCTTTTTTTGTTTGAGTCAGTTCCTTCTTGGCTTCGGCCGCATCAATGGCCGAAGCGGGAATTGCCGTGACGATCAGAATTGAAATGGCCATCACGGCCATGATGCGTCTTTTCAGCATGATTGCTGCTCCTGTTTTCCTTCAATCAACCGATTCCATATTTTTACATGAATGCGCGGAATCGAAACTTGCAGTTTCGACATCATTCATTATAAGCATTTACTTCTGTCAATACAACCCTTGATTCTGGTGTAACAACTCGCTTTTGCGAGTTGTTATGCAGGATTACTTTGGAATCCTGCATGTGAATGACACCGATGGTGTCATTCACACACCGAATCACGTGATTCCGTGCCCTACAGCGGCATTGCCGCTGTAGGCATGCAAGTTGCGAATCGCAACTTGCATGAAAAAGTCGAAAAACGACTTTTTGCACGAGAATCACCCTTGAATCCCGCAGCTACGATTTCACGGATGATCCCATGAAACAGTTATGCCCAAATTCCCTTGAGGGGCCATGTCTTGACAGTTGTGACAGCAGAAGGACCTCCTGACAGCGAGCGTACTTTCACTTTGCCATCCACGCCAACCGGATAGGTTCTGGCTGACAGACACCCGATCCGATCGGCAAACACTTCCACACAAGATATATCGACAAAAATCCGGAGTTGAATCGTTCCATCAGTTTCAAGTGCATGCCTGATGAAAACCGCGTGCCTGTCCGTCCAGGCATCGAGACTGGAATGCTCCAGCACAATGCTCAGCATGCCTGCACCGGCATCATAGCGGATGATGGTCTCCTCGCCATTGTCGCTGCATAGAACCGCCAGTTCAATCACGGAATCAGGAGACAATTTCAGGATGGCATCCATCTCAAGTTGTGCGCCCTGAATCGGCAGAAACCTGCCGCTCCGATCCAAAACGATGTCGTTGACTTCCTGCATCGGTCCGCGAAGAACCTCCAGTTCCACAGCCGGCTCCATGACAAGAAGGCCGGCAACGTCCAGCGAAATGCTTCTTGGCACCGACTGCACACCCGCCCAATCGAATCTTCGCGCTTCCGCAATCTCAGGCGCAGTTTCCGCTGGGAGCTCTCCCCGTGCGCCTTCGGGCATCCATCCCCACAGCACATAACGGCCATTCTCACGCTTCAAGGCCTGTGGCGCATAGTAGCCTTGCCAGCCCCCGCCATCCAGCGTCCCTCCCGGTGCGGTTTCCTGCAGGCGGAAATCACTGCCGATTTTCCCGATCCGAACCTGCACCTGGCTGCCCGGAGAAAATATCAGAACATACGTGTCCCCGAATTTGAGCATGTTCGGACATTCCATGATGACGTATTCGTCGCTTTCATACAGAATACCGCAATATTTCCATGTCATCAGATCGTCCGACTTGTACAGAAGCACACAGCCAATCCCATCATGACTGCCGCCAAGAACCATGGACCAACCATCTGCTTCGCGCCATACGAAAGGATCCCGCCATTCCCGGACCACAAGGTCTCCATGTATCTGCAACGTCAGAATGGGGTTCCGGTCGATCTGCCGCCACGTCAGACCGCCATCGCAGCTCCTCGCAGCCCATTGTTCCGCCCCGACGGCCGCATCGCGATTTCCTTCCCCGATGCTTGTATAAAAAAGAATCGGATTCCCTTCCGAATCCTTGATCCCGCTCCCGGAAAAGCAGTGTCTTTCCCCTTTTTCATGCAAGGGGGCCAATGCCGTCGGAAGGTGGGTCCAATGAACGAGATCCCGACTGGTGGCGTGTCCCCAGTGGATATCACCCCAGACAGGTCCGTTCGGATTGTACTGGTAAAACAGATGGACTTCCCCCTCGATCTCCATCAGACCGTTCGGGTCATTCATCCAGTTCCTTTCGGGCATGAAATGGTATCCTGGCCGCCATTTGCTCGTGAACATGCTGATTTCCCCCGGTTCACCCCGTATGCATTGCTCCGGATACGCGCCGAAATGATCAATCCGCTGCTTCCGTGTTCGCTTCCCCGTGTCTGACAAAGAGAATGCAGCCCAACGCGGCTGCGAAAGCAATGACGGAATAGACGAACAAGGTGGCATAATCCTGTGTCAGATCGCGGATGATGCCGAAAAGAATGGGACTGGCAATGGCGGCACTGAAAGAGAAAAAGTAGTAATAGCCTGTGAATGTGCCAATCCGTTCCTTTGTCGCCATCTCCACGACCATCGGCAGGGAATTGATGTTGATGCAGGCCCAGAACACGCCGCCCAGCAGCAGCAGAATTTGCACGATCAGCACGTTCTGGATGAACAGCATGGGCAGAAACACAATCGCCATACCGATCAGGCCGATGACGATGATATTCCTCCTTCCCAGCCGCCCGGCAAGGATGCCGGCAGGGAGCGCAAAGGCGACGAATGACAGGGAGAACATGGTCAGCAGCTGGGTGGCTTTTCCGACCGTTACCCCGAGCGAATTGGTGGCATACAGCGTGAAGAAGGTTTCCACCGCATTATAACCGCAGAACCAGAAAAAGATGGCAATCAGGAGGAGAATCAGGCTGCGTTTTTCTCCTGGCTTCCAGTCCTTGATGGGGGTATGTGTCATTTTTTCTTCCTGCGGAACATCCTCATGACCGACCCGGCTGTCCGGCTCCCGAACGAAAAGCATCAGCATGACAAGCGCGAACAGCATGACGCAGGACCCCATGATGAACGGCGCATGAAGATTCTCATTCAGATCCGACAGGATGCCTCCGACAAGGAAGGCGACGATGCTGCCGACACCCCCCATCAGGTTGATGATGCCATTCGCCTTGCTTCGCAGCGGTGCCGGCGTGACATCCGGCATCAGCGCGACAACGGGAGAACGCCAGAGCGACATGATGAAGTTGAAACCGATGATGACGGACATCATGCCCACGAGGGTCGATGCTCTCGGAATAAACAGGAAGGCAATGGCACATAACGGAATCCCCACCAGAATCCACGGCATCCGGCGTCCGATGCGCGTATGCGTGCGGTCGCTCAACGCGCCGACAACCGGCTGGAAAATCACACCGAAGAAATTGTCAATGGTCATGATGGTGCCGATCAGCGCGGAAGCGAGCATGAATCTTTGCTCGAGCATGACAGGAACCAGACTGTTGTAGAGACTCCAGGCGATGGAACTGGCGAAAAAACCGAATCCGATGAGGAATGTCCTGCGATAGTTCAAACGCATGATGGTATCCTCCATGAGCCGAGTTCGCGCTGACGCGCCTCCTGTGCCTGCATGCGGCATCTGACACGGATTCTATCATTCTCTGCCGTCGGACACCAGAATGAATTTATCGTCTGCATTCGCACGCGCTTTTCCGTCTGCATTCACGCACGACCACCCCGATGACAGCCATAACACCACCGGACAGCAACAGGACCGGTGCGGCAGCCACATCAAAGAGCTTTCCGCGTGCCGCCTTGCGATACATCTTCATCAGCTTTGCATGGCAAGTCATTGTTTGTTCCTCCTGAATTCTTGAACCGATTGCATCCATCATACACAACGATTGGAAGTTTTTGGGACATGATTCATCTTTCATGACGTGAATCCGTCAGGCTTCGACCTGTCCGAATTCCGAACACGGGTCCGTCAGGCTTCGACCTGACAGAATTCCGATCGCGGGTCCGTCCGGCGTCGTTCAGCGCAAAGAACAGGATTATCGCCGCCAGCGCGGTCGCCGCAGCCAGAACCAGCATCCCGCTCCGGCCGTCCGCCTTCAGAAAAAAAGTGGGCGTGCTGCCTGCCAGCAGGGCCAGGGTCGTCAATCCGAAAGCAAGCCCCTCATGCCCTGGCATACATATGGTAATATATGATATTTCATGATACAACCGGCTATCCACCCGGCTTGTCTGTCAGAATGCGCATATCCGGTTTTCAATTGCAAATCCATATGCTACACTCGGTTTCATGGATATGATGTCTTGTGCTTGGTGTCACACAGCGAAATGAATCGGTCAGGAGGCGCATGATGGGGAAAATATTGAAGTTGGGGAAAGATTCCGATAAATCTTTGCAACGCAACGGTCAGCGCGCCATTCGGCCAGAAGGCCATGCACCGGAACAGACTGCCGGTATCGAGAAAAATTCGAAAACCGATCTGCACGAGTGGCTGGAAGCGAATGCGGATTTGAACGAGGAGGATTTTGATAAAGCTTTTAAGGCACTGGTAGATCGGATGGAACCGGAAGAACTCCTTGGCTTCAAGGAACAACTGGAAAAAGATTTCTACGGGGAGATATGGAAGCCACGTCCGAGGAAGCTGAATCTGTCTTCCCTGCTCAATGGCCGCAGGGTGACCGAACTTTTTCAAATCGCACGCGAGAACGGATACAAACTGCCGGACATAAAAAAGGCGGATCTTGTCCGTCTGCTTGCGGCGACACTCGCCGGTTTGACGGAGCTAAGGGTCCACTGGCTGACCATGGAAATGTTCAACCTATGGGAAGCCGCGCTGGAACGCAATGATCTTTTGCCGGCAAACGAAGTGGAATCGGATCTCGAACTCCTTCGGGGCCTCATGACATATGGACTGCTTTTTCCGGTCACGTCGAAAGGACAGAAATATCTGGCGGTGCCGGATGAACATCGGAAGCTTTTTTCGAAGAAGAAGCGGGACAGATACCGCGAGGAATGCATGGGCTCCGATGCTGCCCGAAGCATTCTGCAGGAACTCCTGACGCTTCACGGCATCCTTCCGATGGCTGAAATGCTTTCCATGATGCAGGAAATCAGCAAGCAGCCCTTTGATGAGGATCTGTTTCGGATTCTGATGTCTGTAGGCATGCCCGAAGATGAGATCGATGAACTGGTGGAAGTGGATGGCGTAACATACGTGACCAGTGGCTGTGTGGCGGATGTCGAGGCGGTTGCAAAAGCGCAGGCCGCACTGAAATTGCCGTATCGACGCTATACGCTGGAGGAACTTGCCAGCCATGTGACAGGAGAGTATCTGGTTGCGATTCCAGGACAGGCGGAATTGATGGAACTGCTGAGCGCCCATATCGGAGAAGAGAACGCGGAAATGGAAGTGGATGACCTGATTGACGCGATCCAGCAGGGCATCCCTGGGAGCCTCCTCCTGCAGGCATTCGAGCAGATTCTGGAGAATGAGCCGGAATCAACCAGAAAACAGGCGAGAAAAGTCTTCTCCCGGATGCATGATCAGGTTCCGCAATGGGAGCTCCGAGGCCATTCCGCTGCGGAAGTTGCCAGATCCGGTCAGAAGGTTTCCTTTACGCTGCTTTCGACCGGATTCGAACCCGCAGCGGGCGCCCGCTGCGGCCGGAATGACCCATGCCCCTGTGGAAGCGGACGAAAGTTCAAGCAGTGCTGCGGGAAATAGATTCTTCTTGCCATTGCGATCGCATTCAGAACGGTTTCGCCCGTTCATAGGGTTCCGGCCAAGCGACGTCAGCTTTGATGCTACGTGCCGACAACAATGGCCAGAACGGGTTGCGGAGCAATTCGCGGCCCAGGAACACCAAGTCCGCCCTCCCGCTGCGCACGATGTCTTCCGCTTGTTGCGGAGATGTGATCAATCCTCCGCCAATGACAGGCAGCTCTGTTTCGAGACGGATGTTTTCCGCGAAGCGGATTTGGTAGCCGGGCCACGTCTCCACCACCCCGGGCACCACACCCCCGGAGCTGACATGCACGATATCCAATCCTTCCGATTTTACCAAGTTCAGGATGGCAGCCATATCGACTGTGTGATTGCCGGCGCCATCGTATTCCTCCGCGGAAATGCGGACCGCCAGAGGCTTTTCCTTCGGCCAATGGAGACGGACCTCCCGGATGGTCTCCAGCAGGAAACGCGCACGATTTTCGAACTGGCCGCCATAGCCATCTGTGCGTTGGTTCACAAGCGGTGAAAGGAATTGGTTGATGAGGTAGCCATGGGCACCATGCAGTTCCACATAATCAAACCCGGCCGCATGGGCACGGGCGGCTGCGTGTCCAAAGTCGCCTATGATGCGGTGAATTCCCGGATAATCCAGTTCCATCGGCAACGCACCCTCTTCATTGAAACGGAGAGCCGAACAGGAAACGGGCTCCGAATCGCTGACTTCCGACTTTCTCCCGGCATGTCCAAGCTGAATACCCGCCATGGCACCTTCCCGGTGAATCGCATCGACAATACGACGCAACCCGGGTACCTGTTCATCCCGCCACAGGCCGAGGTCATAATCGGAGATCCGTCCTTCGGGTGAAACGGCGGTTGCTTCGAAAACAATCAGCCCCGCCCCACCGGCCGCGCGGGATGCGTAATGGGCCAGATGCCAGTCATCCGCCATCCCGGCTTCCGCCATGTACATGCACATCGGTGCCATGACAATCCGGTTTTTCATGACCATGTCCTTCAAGGCATAGGGGGAAAACAATCCGTTCATGATTCCTTCTTTCCGGAGATGGGTGTGATTCATGCACTTGGCTCACGCCTGCGATCAGGCTCTTCGTTCATTGTCTTCTCAATGAATGTTTTTGTCCAGCAGTTACAAACAGGTTCCAGGCCGTATCGCAGCGAAGCTTGATTCTCGTGTAAAAACTCGTTTCAACGAGTTTTTATGCAGGATTCCTTTGGAATCCTGCATGCGAATGGCACCAAAGGTGCCATTCACACACGGAATCACGTGATTCGGTGCCAGAGTCACGGAGTCAACGCGCATCTGGATATTTCGCAATGAAGGACTTTACTGCACCCTCTTCGGGGAATATACTGTTTTAGAGTTGTTGAGAGGTTACTTGTTCTTGTTCAAGAACGAATGGCAAGACCGGCCAATCATTCTTGAACAAGAACAAGCGGCTTTTTCGGATTTTTCTGCAGGTTCCTCGACGGGTCATCTACACGGCAGAGTTCTACCGGTGAAATACTGGAGGATGCATGGAGTATCTCGGAACTTTCTTCTCTGCCTTCAAGGATCAGATGATCGAAAAAATAAAAATTGGCAATATAGGTGAAGAAATCAGCGAGGCAATTGTGCCAAACCAGGTTTTTTCGTTTCAACTGGGGTCTGTCCATCTTGTAGTCACCGATGCCATCATTGCCACCTGGGTTGTGATGGCGGGAATCCTGCTTCTTGCCCTCCTGTTCGGACATAATCCGAAGCGAATGCCGACCGGACAGCGTCAGCTTATCTCCGAAACCCTGATCATGCTGCTGATGAAACTGTGCCGTTCCTCCAACCTGAGTTACGAGCAATCCGAAGAAGTGGTCCCATACGTGGGTACCATAGCCATCTTCATCTCCCTGACGAATCTCTCCGCCATGATCGGTATCCCTCCCCCGGCAAAGAATCCCGCTTTCCCGATTGCCCTGGCCTTCTTCACACTGGTCTACATCATCGGCATGTCCATCCGGTTTGTCGGATTGAAGGGATTCTGGCATTCCCTCCTTTATCCGAAAGCCATGCTGCTGCCCTTCAAGATTCTTGATTACCTCATCAAGCCGATTTCACTGTCCCTCCGGCTTTTCGGGAACATCTTCGGATCGTTCATTCTGATGGAATTCATCTACCTCATCATGCCCGCCATTCTGCCTGGTGTGGTCGGTCTCTGGTTCGATCTGGCCGACGGCATTCTACAGGGAATCATTTTCACCTATCTGACCGTCACCTACATCGGCGAAGTCATTGAAGGCGCCCATATGGCCCACCTCGCGCACGAAGAGGGGCATCCGGCCTGACAGGGACCGGAACCTGAGAAAAGGAGGATCACATCATGGACAAAGGGATGATAGGATTGGGGGCTGCGTTGGCCATTGGCATGGCGGCTCTCGGCGCCTCGATCAGCATCGGCATCGCCACCGCGAAGGCAACCGAATCCGCGGCAAGACAGCCGGAAATAGCCGGAAAGATACAAGCCATGCTGATGACCTCGATCGTCTTCATTGAAGCGACCGCCATCTATGCGCTGGTCGTCAGCCTCCTGCTCGTTTTCGCTTTCTGAAGGCAGGTGCGCTGCGCACATCAACGGTCAGCACGGTCGACGAAATGGGGGGAGCATCATGTTTTCGCCTGAAGCAATGGCTGGTTACGCCTCTACCGCTTTTTTTACCATCATCAACCTGATGGTCACCTATTTCGTGTTGAAACGGTTCCTGTTCAAGCCCATCCTGAATGTCCTGCGCAAACGGAAAGTGGAAGTGGAGACCGAGTTGGCCGAGGCGGAAGAAAAACTGAAGTCCGCCGCGGACAAACTCGCCCACGCGACGGATCGCCTCAGCAGCGCCAATCATGAAGCCGCCGGAATTGTCACGGCAGCCCGCAGCCAGTCCGAGATTTTGCGTGAATCCCTGCTTTCGGACGCCAAGCGCGACATTTCCGGCATGTACAGCCGGGCGGACATGGAAATAGGCCGGATGCGCGTCACCATGCTCAACGATGTGCGGAACGAAATCGCAGACCTGTCCGTGGCCGTCGCATCCAAGGTCATCGGCCAGACCCTGGACGAGCAGCACCAGAAGGACATGGTCAGCCGATTTCTGGATGAGGAACTGCGCGCAAAGCGGGGTGAGAAATAATGGCCGAGGCGCCTTTCCGCATGATACGCATCGTCTCCGCTGTTGCGCTGGAACCTGAAAAAGGCAAGGACATCGCAGAGAAATTCGCCGCCCAGAATGGGATCAAGGAATATGAGATCCGTTTGGATACGGATCCGGCTCTCATTGGCGGCATCCTCATTTATGCCGGTGGTTTCCGGTATGACTTCAGCATCAAGGGACAGTTGGGCCGAATTGCCAACAACCTGAAGACCCGCAAAGCCATCGGATTCGACGGCGGAGAATCCGCAACGGATGTCAAGTCCCTCATCAGGGGAAGTCTCCAGGATGCCCTTTCCGATTTCGGAGAAAAGCCGGTGGCTCCCGGCGGACAGGATCTCTTCGACCAGGCGGAACCGCTCCCGATATCGGGGGATGAAGCCTCTTCCCTGACGATGGTCGACAACCTGCGTGAGACCCTGGAAGCATTCTCGACCACCATGGCTGTCGATGAAGTGGGGCAGGTCATCAGCGTCGGGGACGATGTCGCCCAGGTCAGAGGGCTGCAAAACTGCCGAAGCAACGAACTGATCCAGTTTTCCCACACTACTTTCGGCATTGCCATGAATCTGGAGACCGATCATGTCGGAATCATTCTCCTGCAACAGGATGACGCCATCCATGAGGGCATGATATGCAAACGAACCGGTACAACGGCCAGTGTACCGGTCGGCAAAGCCCTTCTGGGCCGTGTGGTCGACCCGCTGGGTTCTCCCATCGATGGCATGGGCGCCATCGACACCCAGCTCAGACGACCCATCGAATACCCCGCCCCGGGCATCATTGACCGGCAACCGGTCAACCAGTCCCTTCACACGGGCATCACCGCCATCGACGCCATGACGCCGATCGGCCGTGGACAGCGCGAGTTGATTATCGGGGACAGGCAGACCGGTAAAACCGCGATTGCGGTCGATGCCATCATCAACCAGAAAGGGAAAAATGTCTATTGCATTTATGTCGCCATCGGGCAGAAAATGTCCACGGTGGCCGGGGTTGTCAATCTGCTGCACGCGCAGGGAGCCATGGAATACACGACCGTCATCGTCGCCAGCGCATCCGCATCCGCTTCCCTGCAGTACATTGCACCTTACGCCGGCAGTGCGATGGCGGAAGAGCTCATGTACAATGAGAAGGCCGATGTGCTGATAGTCTACGACGATCTGACCAAGCATGCCCAGGCCTACCGCGCCCTGTCCCTTCTGCTGAGACGCCCCCCGGGCCGCGAGGCGTATCCCGGCGATGTTTTCTACCTGCACTCCCGTTTGCTGGAACGCGCCACCCACCTCAACGACCTTTTGGGGGGAGGCACCATCACAGCCTTGCCGATCGTTGAAACACAAAGCGGGGATATTTCGGCCTACATCCCCACAAACGTCATTTCCATCACCGACGGCCAAATCTATCTGGAGAGCGAACTTTTTTTCTCCGGGCAGCGACCTGCCATCAATGTGGGACTTTCCGTTTCGCGGGTCGGCGGTGCCGCCCAGTCGAAAGCCATGAAAAAAGTGGCCGGCCCGCTTCGAATCAACCTGGCGCAGTACAGGGAGCTTGAGTCCTTTTCACAATTCGGTTCAGAATTGGATGAAGAAACGCAGTCCAGACTGAAAATCGGCGAACGGGTCATCGAAGTATTGAAACAACCGCAGTATGCGCCCATGCCGATGGAAGACCAGGTCATTTCCCTGTATCTGGCGAACAAGGGCGTACTGGTTGCGCTTGACAAGGAAGATGTACGCGAATTCCTTCAGGATTATCTTGCCACCCTGCGCAGCCTCCATCCGGCAATGCTTGAGGAAATCGCTGCCACAGGCCTCTATACGGATGCGGCTGTGATGACGGTCGATCAGACAGTCGCGGCATACATGGCTGCCTGGAAAGCGGAGCACGAGGATTACGGAACGGCGGTCTGACCGCACCCGTTCCTCAGGGAGGCCCTGTTTCACCAACAAGAGCGATACGCCTCACAACGGCTTTCAGGCCGCAGAATGCGGGGATCATGGAACAACTGGCCAACCTGAAGAAGCATATTGGAAGCATCGGGGACATCAAGCAGATGACCCGCGCCATGCAGTTGATCAGCGCGGTGAAGATGCGGCGGGCCCGCAGCCAGCTTGAAAAAACCATGCCCTTCTTCGCGCTTTGCGCGGATACCATGGTCGAATTGCGGGATGCGGGCGTCGTCATCGACAACCCCTTGTTCATGTTGCGTCAGAAGAAAAAGGGCGAGGTCTGGAAAATCGGTTATTTTATCCTGACAGGGGATCAGGGGCTGGCCGGCGCCTACAACCTGAATGTGCTTTCCACGGCGGAAAAGCACATTCATGCCAAGATCGTCGACAACCTCAGCAAAGGCATGATGACCTCGGCCAAGCTGTATCTTGCCGGAAATATCGGCAGGGAAAGGCTGATCAAGGAAGGATTCGATGTGGTTGAAGGCTTCAGATACCCCATCAACGAACCGACCTACTACCGGGCCAGAGACATTTCCGAGTATATTCTCGACTTGTTTGAATCCGGTACGCTGGACTTGGTCTATTTCATTTATACCCGCATGGAATCAGCCATCTCGATGAAACCCATCGTCACACGCGTACTGCCGGTCAATCCGGACGCGCTGGACCTGATTGTTCCGGACCGCTACAGGCAGAAACGCGGGCTGATCAACGGCGATCTGCTCGATTATGTGCCATCTTCGGACGATGTCATCACCTACCTGATCAGCACCTATATGAACGGCATGGTTTACGGAGCGCTGACCGAAGCGTACGCAAGCGAGCAGACCGCACGGATGACCGCCATGGACAACGCGACAAGCAATGCCGACGATATGCTGCATAAACTGACTCTGGTCAACAACCAGCTTCGGCAGAGCCGAATTACCGCTGAACTGTCGGAAATCGTAGGTGGCGCGGAGCTCTTGAATGCCCAACAGTCAAAGAAAAAGGAAGGTGGAACGAGCGAATGGCATCAGGTTATGTGACCCAGATCATCGGGCCGGTTCTGGACATCCAGTTTCCGGAAAACGAGCTCCCGGCCATTCATGAAGCGATCCGCATCCGCAACGGCGCACTGACCGTCACCGCCGAAGTCATGCAGCAGCGCGGGGAGGGAATCGTCCGCTGTGTTTCCTTTTCACCGACCGAAGGCATGATGCGTGGCGCGGAGGCTGTTTCGACCGGCGCACCGGTACTGGTTCCCGTAGGGGATCTGATGACGGGCCGTCTCTTCAATGTGCTTGGAGAGCCGATCGATGGCGGCGGACCTGTCATTGCATCGGACCATTGGCCGATTCACAGGCCGGCTCCCTCCTTTGCCGAACAATATCCGGAATCCCGGGCATTGGAAACAGGAATCAAGGTCGTCGACCTTCTTGTCCCCTTCAGCCGTGGCGGCAAAGTCGGTCTTTTCGGTGGCGCAGGGGTCGGAAAAACCTTCCTGATCCTCGAGCTGATACGGAACATCGCCAAGGAGCATGGCGGATACTCCGTGTTCATCGGGGTCGGCGAACGCTCCCGCGAGGGCAACGACCTCTGGAACGAAATGCGGGAGTCCGGCGTCATCGACAAGACGGTCATGGTTTTCGGCCAAATGAACGAAACTGCCGGGGCCAGAATGCGCGCGCCCCTGACCGGCCTCACGATGGCCGAGTATTTCCGGGATGTCGTCAACAAGGATGTCCTGCTGTTCATCGACAACATCTTCCGGTTTGTCCAGGCCGGTTCGGAGGTGTCCGCCCTGCTTGGACGCATTCCTTCCGCAGTCGGATATCAGCCCACCCTGGCCAATGAGGTCGGCGCTCTGCAGGAGCGGATCACATCTACGCGAAAAGGCTCCATTACCTCCATTCAGGCTGTATACGTCCCCGCGGACGACCTGACGGATCCGGCTCCCGCCACCACCTTTGCACACCTGGACGCCATCACGGTCCTCTCCAGATCGGTTGTGGAGCTTGGCATTTATCCAGCGGTCGATCCGCTGGAATCTTCCTCACGCATTCTTACCGAATCCATCGTCGGCGCACCGCATTACCGGGTCGCCAGAAAAGTACAGGAAACACTGCAGCGATACAAGGAACTGCAGGACATCATCGCCATCCTCGGCATGGAGGAACTCAGCGATCAGGACAAGCTGACGGTCAATCGCGCGCGAAAACTGCAGCGGTTCATGTCCCAGCCCTTTTTTGTGGCTGAAGGCTCAACCGGCTATCCGGGCAGATATGTCCCAATCGAAGAAACTGTCAAGGGATTCGGGGAGATCATCTCCGGAGGGGTTGATCACATACCGGAACAGCATTTTTTCATGAAGGGTGCCATTGATGACGTGTATAAGGCATTCTTGGGTGGAAAGTGATTTTCGGTCGGTAAGATCAGGCGTAAAATCAGGCAAAAGTCAGTTGTGAGTCAGCCGAAAGCAGTTCCCGGATAAGGAATAAAAATCCTGAAACATCCGTACAGAGATAGCCTGTTCGATCGGGAGGTGTGGAGGAATGGCCGAGAAAACCCTTCAAGTCAAAATCGTCACACCCTACGCCATGTTTTTCGACGGACCAGTTGAAATGGTTGTCATGACCTGCAAGGACGGGGAACTCGGTGTTCTGCCCGGTCACTCCCCCATGCTGGGTGCGCTGACGCCCGGTGAAACACGCCTGAAGATAGACGGTGAATGGCTGCTTGCAGCCACTACCAACGGCTATTCGGAGGTTGGTCCCGCGTTGACCATTCTCGTGGTCAATGCCGCCGAATGGGCGGATCAGATTGATGTGACGCGTGCGGAAAAAGCCCTCGCCCGTGCGGAAGCGCACTTGAAGGAAGCCGGCTTTCCTTTGCAGGAACGGATTCACGCAAGGCACGGCATCGCCCGTGCGAAAGCGAGGCTGAAGGTCGCGGCCAAGCATGTGTCCGAGCAGGCACGAATCAGAAAACCTTGAAAAAGCATACCCGGAGGTGCTGTCAAGAAATCCCGGGAACCCTCTTCTTGAAATCAACATGCTTTCTATTTTTCCGCCCAGCTGTCCGCGACATGAACATCGGCTATGGCAGGAACGCGTTTCAAGTAGTGCGCGCCGGCCTGTTCCATGGTGGACTTCAGCAGTATGGCGATGTCCGCTGCTTCCCCCTCCCCTGCTTCGATGATGATTTCATCGTGAATCACGGCCACAAGGAACGCATCCGTTGACGCGAGCGCGTCAACGAGCAGACCGAGGGCCTGTTTGAGTATGTCGGCGGCACTTCCCTGAACCGGTGTATTGGACAGGCCCGCCAATCCGGGCGATTCACCATATACATGCCTGCGTCCTGAAACCGTGCGGCTTTCCGTCGGAGGGTGGCTGCGCAGTTGACGATGCCAGGAGGCAATTCCGGTATACGCGTCAAAGAAGCGTTCGCGGAACCGGACCGCTTCTTCGAGTGTCATGGAAACACCATATGTGCCACTGGCGTAAGCTTGCAGCCCCTTGGCACCCATGCCGAAAATCAAGCCGAAATTTACCGCCTTCGCAGCCTGTCTTTCCTGCCTGGTGATTTCCGCCAGCGGCCTGCCGGAAACGAGTGAAGCCGTAAGTCTGTGCAGGTCCTCATTTCGGCTGTATGCATCCATCATGCGGGAATCATGGGCAAGATCGGCCGCAACCCGGAGTTCAATCTGCGAATAGTCGGCAATGACGAGTTTTCGAGCTTTCGGGGCGTCGAAACATGCCCTGAACGCGGCGTCCCTTGGGATTTGCTGGATATTCGGTCCCCCGCAGCTCATGCGCCCGCTCCATGCGCCATTCTGTCCGTATCGCGGATGAAGCCGACCAGTCAGCCGGTTCACCAGATCAGGGAACGGCAGCAGGAATGAGGAAAGAGACTTGCCGGCCTTCCTGTATTCCAACAAAGCTGACACAAGCGGATGCGACTGGAACACTCCAAGAGAATAATGGGACGTATCCGCCACGTCGATGCCGTGTTTATGCAACAAGGACAGTATATATGGATTGCTGTCCAGGTTCCGGCCAATGGATACATCCTCCCCGAACAGGCTCATCTGCATCATGGGACGGCCGGTATAGGCATACAGCGACTCCAATGCCGCATCCCGTACCGCTTCGGTTTTTCGGCGAAGCTCCGCCCATTTCTCAAGATTCACATGGATGCCTCGGTACTCCATCTGAGCGATGGCCCTCACACAGGCGAATTCCAGCCGTGCCACTTCTTTCAGCCGATTATCCCGCAGAAGCGGTACCATGACATTCCGCAAATCCAAAAGTATCTGCGCGTCCCGAGCCGCATAGACAAGCTGTTCGTCCCGAAGTGTACCGGACCAGTCACCTTT
>JFJP01038382.1_pt1 | contig 17803 bp, 18 predicted proteins | sample 431651 | NCBI WGS metagenome assembly JFJP01 (sample SAMN02602958, study PRJNA72255) | Microbial mat metagenome, whole genome shotgun sequencing project. | biome: fresh water; feature: sink hole; material: water; isolation source: purple microbial (photo- and chemosynthetic) mats found in...
TTATGCAAATTATTTATCAGTTATTTTGTTGATAATCAAATATTTATATCAAAATTTACCGGAGTATTGAAAGTAGAAAAAGTATCTTTAAAAATTAAAACGCTGAAAATTTGACAGAAATTCTAATTTTCTGAAATTCAATATTTTTATAAGAACCAGATAGTCCATCCACTGACATACAGACATTTACAACTAATTTTTTGTCAGTTTTTCGCCTCTGGTATTTTATTTGAATAAAATGAACATGAATTTTAATTCAAATAAATTATTAAACCATTTAAAGTTTAGGAGGAAAAAAGTCATGTTAGCAAAAAGAAACGAAAACTATCTTCCATCATTCTTTGACAGGTTTTGGAACAACGAATTGATGGATTGGGGACACTCGAATTTTTCGAGCACAAATACTTCATTACCAGCGGTAAATGTAAAGGAAACCAATGATGAATTTATTATTGAACTGGCAGCCCCGGGTATGGAAAAAAAGGATTTCAAAATTAATTTCAAAAACAATGTCATTACCATTTCTTCGGAAAGGGAAAATGAAAAAGAAGAAAAAAGAGAAAACTATACACGCAGGGAATTCAGCTATCAGTCGTTTCAGCGCTCATTTACAGTTCCTGAAAATGCAGTTATAAGCGATAAGATTGGCGCCAGCTACAACAACGGAATCTTACAGGTTACTTTACCAAAACACGAAGAAGTAAAACCACAACCCGAAAGGGAAATTAAAATTTCATAATTAATTGAATTGGATTTTAGTCGTCATCCGACTTTGAGTCGGGTGACGACTCTTTTAATCCAACTTACAACAGGTTTTGTTAACACACTATTCAACTTAATATAATTTAACAGATTTGTAGTTCTTTATTCTTTGCAAACACTTAAATTCGCACCTTCAAAAAAACGAAATATTTAACGAGTTAATATATGAATCAGGCAGTTGATATTAGAGAATTAAACGAAAGAATACAACGTGAGAGTTCGTTTGTTGACATGGTTACCATGGAAATGAACAAAGTAATTATCGGTCAAAAACATTTGGTCGAAAGCCTTTTAATCGGATTACTTTCAAATGGCCATATTTTACTTGAAGGTGTGCCGGGACTGGCAAAAACACTTGCAATCAAATCGTTGGCAAATACAATCAGCGCGAAATTTGCACGTATTCAGTTTACACCCGATTTGCTTCCCGCCGACTTAATCGGTACCATGATTTACAGTCAGAAACGAGAAGAATTTACCATTAAAAAAGGGCCTATTTTTGCCAACTTTATTTTGGCCGACGAGATAAACCGTGCACCCGCAAAAGTGCAATCGGCACTTTTGGAGGCGATGCAGGAGCGCCAGATTACCATTGGCGACAACACTTTTAAGTTAGATGAACCTTTCCTGGTAATGGCAACCCAAAACCCGATTGAGCAGGAAGGTACTTACCCGCTGCCCGAAGCACAGGTTGACCGTTTTATGTTGAAAGTGGTTATCAACTATCCGAAAAGGGATGAAGAGCGCCAGATTATCAATCAGAATTTATTAAAACAGTTTCCCGAAACATCTACCATTCTGAAAACTGAAGATATTTTAAAAGCCCGCGATGTGGTGAAAGATGTTTATATGGATGAAAAAATTCAGAAATATATTGTTGACATTGTTTTTGCTACCCGCGAACCCGAAGAATACAAATTGGGCAAATACAAGGATATGATTTCCTATGGTGCTTCACCCAGAGCGGGAATTAGTCTGGCGCAGGCAGCCAAAGCATTTGCATTTATCAAACGCAGAGGATACGTAATTCCCGAAGATGTGCGTGCGGTTTGTGCTGATGTAATGCGTCACCGCATCGGATTAAGTTACGAAGCAGAGGCAAACAATATTACTTCAGAAGAAGTTATTACCGACATTTTAAATACGGTTGAAGTCCCATAAACAAGTTGTTACAGGTTGCAAGTTGCACGTTCAGTCTAAAACGAACTTGAAACCTGAAACCTGAAACTTGAAACTATTTTCATGGAAACCAGTGAATTACTAAAAAAGGTACGAAAGATTGAGATTAAAACACGTGGACTGTCGCGGAATATTTTCGCGGGAGAATACCACAGTGCTTTTAAAGGGCGAGGAATGGCCTTTTCCGAAGTTCGGGAATACCAGTTTGGCGACGACATTCGCAACATCGACTGGAATGTTACTGCCCGTTACAATCACCCGTATGTAAAAATATATGAAGAAGAGCGTGAATTGACAGTTATGCTTTTGATTGACGTGAGCGGTTCGCGCGAGTTCGGTTCTTTCGAGAAACTCAAAAAAAACATCATCACCGAAATTGCTGCAATCCTCGCATATTCAGCAATGCAAAACAACGACAAAATTGGTGTGATTTTCTTCTCAAATACCATCGAAAAATTCATCCCGCCAAAAAAAGGAAGAAGTCATATTTTACGTATCATCCGCGAATTAATCGAATTTCAACCCAAAGAACGGGGAACCAATATTTCAGAAACGCTGCGTTATTTAACCAACGCCATAAAAAAGAAATGTACGGCATTTGTAATTTCCGATTTTATGGACGAACATAGCGACCTGGAAAAAGCACTGTCGATTGCCAATAACAAACACGATGTTGTTGCGCTTAAAATTTACGACGAGCGTGAAAAAGAACTTCCGCCAATTGGTTTGATTAAATTAAAAGATGCTGAAACAGGAAACTATGTTGTAGTTGACAGCAGTTCGCCAAAAACACGAAAATTGTATTCCGAATGGTGGATGAAACACATTTCAAGACTGGATTCACTGTTTAAAAAATGTGGTGTTGATTATACTGCCGTAAATACCAATGAAGATTACGTTAGATCGCTGATGAACCTGTTTAAAAAGAGGGCTTTAAAACAATAAAAGGAATGAAGTTGAGAATTAAAATACTGTTCATTTTTGCCTTGCTATTCGCTGTCGCAACTGTTGATGCGCAGCAAATAAAAGCCACAGCCCGTTTGGATTCAACCAACATTTTGCTTGGCGATCAGATTAAACTTTTTATGGAAATCGATTATCCAAAAAATGCGATTGTTGAATTTCCGCAAATTCCTGATTCTCTTTCAGGTTTTATTGAAGTATTAGGCAAATCGAAAATCGATACAATTGATTTGGATGACAAAGCTTTACAAAAACAAATCAGGTCGTACACCATCACCAGTTTCGATAGCGGCAGTTACCGCATTGATCCGCAGTGGTTTAAAATAAATATCAACGGCACAATTGATTCGGTGCCAACCAATGGTGTAACACTGAATGTGTTTACAATGGTGATAGATACCACAAGAGGATTGACCGACATAAAAATGCCTTACGGTGCGCCTTTAACATTAAAGGAAGTGACTCCCTATATTCTTGGTGTGTTATTGATTGGAGCTATCATTTTTCTTGTACTTTATTCAATAAAACGAAAGAAAAAGAACAAACCATTCTTCGCCCTGCCTGTAAAACCAAAAGAACCGCCACATTTAATTGCTTTGCGTGAGCTTGACCGGATAAAAAATGAAAAAATCTGGCAAAAAGATAAAACCAAACAATATTACAGCGAGGTTACCGATACATTAAGAAATTACATTGAAGAACGTTTCGAAATCAGGGCAATGGAACAAACCACCGATGAAATACTCGATAGTTTCAGGTACCGAAAAGATTTACTGGGCGAAAAAACATATCAAAATTTAAGTCAGATTTTAACTGTTGCCGATTTAGTGAAATTTGCAAAATACAAACCGCTGCCCGATGATGATAATCTAACGCTGGTGAATTCATACTTTTTTGTGAATGAAACAAAAAAAGAGGAACCCAAAAAAGCTGAAATTCCTGTAAAAAGTGAAGAAAACAATTCAGAAGAAAACTCAAAATAGAAAAGGATGTTTGAAGGATTGACATTTAAAAACCCGGAATTATTCTACCTGCTGCTGGTAATTGTACCAATGGCGGCCTGGTATATTTTCAGGCAAAAAAGAAATACCGCGAGCATTCAGGTTTCGTCAACTGCGTCGGTATTTAAAGCCCCAAAAACAATCAGACACTATCTGCGGCATCTGGTATTTATTTGTCAGATGATTGCAATTGCTTTTTTTGTTGTTGTGCTTGCACGTCCGCAGTCGTCGAGCAATTGGGAGAACGTTACCACCGAAGGAATCGACATAATTATTGCCCTTGACATTTCGAGTAGTATGCTTGCCCGCGACTTTTCGCCCGACCGGTTGGAAGCTGCAAAAAATGTGGCAATGGAATTTATTTCGGGTCGCGAGCATGATAGAATGGGACTTGTGGTTTTTGCCGGCGAGGCATTTACGCAGTGTCCGTTAACTACCGACAGGGCTGTTTTACTGAATTTATTTAAAGACATACAAAGCGGATTAATTGAAGACGGGACTGCAATTGGTAACGGACTGGCAACTGGTGTGAACCGTTTAAAAGACAGCGAAGCAATTAGCCGTGTAGTAATTTTATTAACCGACGGTGAAAACAACCGGGGCGAAGTAGCACCGATGACTGCCGCAGAAATTGCCAAAACATTTGGTATCAGGGTTTATACAGTTGGCGTGGGAAGCGTGGGAACCGCTCCTTATCCTTTTCAAACTCCCTTTGGAATTGAACTTCGCGACATGGAAGTTAAAATCGATGAAGATCTGTTGACTCAAATTGCCAGTATCACCGGAGGTCAGTATTTCAGGGCAACCAGCAACAAAAAACTGGAAGAAATTTATAAGGAAATCGACGCGCTTGAAAAATCGAAAATAGATGTTCAGCAATACAACCGGAAATCGGAAGAATTCCTGCCATTTGCTGTTTTGGGTGCGTTATTTTTAATTGCAGGATTATTTCTTCGGACAACTATTTTTAGGAATATTCCTTAATTGTGGAAAGTATGGAAATGTTCAGATTTGAAAATAGCGGGTATTTGTGGGGAATGTTAATCATTCCGATACTTACCGTCTTTTATATCTGGTCGCGGATTGCACGGAAAAGAGCTTTACGCCGCTTTGGAAACGAGGAGATTTTAAAATTTTTGATGCCTTTTGCATCGAGGTTCAGACCAATGCTGAAGTTTTCGGTTTTAATGCTCGCTCTTGCATTTATTATTGCAGGAATTGCCGGGCCACAATATGGTTCGAAACTTAAAAAAGTAAAACGCGAAGGTATTGAACTGATAATTGCACTCGATGTTTCGAACAGTATGCTGGCCGAAGATATTCAACCGAATCGGCTCGATCGTTCAAAGCTCGCTATTTCGCGACTGGTTGATAAATTGAAGGACGACAAAATTGGTTTGATAGTTTTTGCCGGAGATGCTTACACGCAGTTGCCAATAACCAGCGATTACAATTCAGCAAAACTGTTTTTGAACTCAGTAAATACACAAATTGTTCCAAAACAAGGTACAGCAATTGGTGCTGCAATAGCACTTGCCATGCGTTCGTTTGCGCCGGGCAGCAAGGCAAATAAGGCAATAATTGTAATTACCGATGGTGAAAACCACGAGGACGATGCAGTTTCAGTGGCAAAAAGTGCAGTTGAAAACGGAATTGTTGTTCACACCATTGGAATGGGTTTGCCGCAAGGTTCGCCAATTCCGGTGTTAAGAAACGGTGCGAAGGAATATTTAAAAGACAATCAGGGAAATGTGGTTATAACCAAATTGGATGAAACCATGCTGGAGCAAATTGCCACTGCCGGAGATGGTGTTTATGTGCGTGCCAATAATGCACAGGTTGGACTTAACACACTGTTCGATGAAATAAATAAACTTGAAAAAACGGAGATGGAATCTTTGGTTTATTCAGATTATGAAGACCAGTTTCAATACTTTTTTGCTATCGGGCTGTTTCTTATTCTGCTTGAATTTGTAATTCTTGAAAGAAAAAACAAGTTCTTAAAAAACATCAAACTGTTTGCCGTTAAATAAAGGAAATATGAAACGATTGATTGTAATATTATTTTTTACTGCTTTTTCTGTTTTGGTTTTTGGCCAGAACGAAAGAAAACATATACGAAGCGGTAATAAACTTTTTTTAGATGCGGTGAAAGACACTACTAAAATCGATACGGTTAAATTCAGCAATGCAGAAACTGAATATAGAAAAGCACTGAACAAGAAGCCCAACGATTTACAATGGAATTTTAATCTTGCCGATGCCATTTACAAACAAAAGCGTTTTGATGAAGCAGCGGAAAAATTTGCCGAACTGGGTGAAAAAATGACCACTCCCGAGGAAAAAGCAAGGGCATATCACAACATGGGAAACAGTCAGTTAATGAATCAGAAAATCGATGAAAGCATTGAGACCTATAAAAAAGCCCTTCGCCAGAATCCAACTGATTTAGATACAAAATATAACCTTGCATACGCTCAGCTACTTAAGAAGAAACAGGATCAGCAGCAGCAAAATCAGGATCAAAATCAGGATCAGGATAAACAAGATCAGGATAAACAAGATCAAAATAAAGATCAGCAGAACAAAAACAATCAGGATCAGCAAAATCAGGATCAGCAACAAAAGCAACAGCCACAGCAAAACAAAATTTCGAAAGAAAATGCTGAACAATTGTTACAGGTGTTACAAAACGATGAACGTCAAATTCAGGATAAAGTAAAAAAAATACAGGCGGCGCAGGCTAAAAGAGCGAGAACTGAGAAGGAATGGTAGAAGAAAGCTGGAAGTCAGAAGTCGGAAGTCAGAAGACAGGAATGATTTAAAATATAGAGGGAATAAGAAGTTTGAAAATGAAAGAATTCATGCAAATTTGCATACATTAATGGTTACAATTTTTGTACGAGCAGAAAATATGACGAGAACACTGTTAACATATTTACTATTCTTTTTTGCAGTGATAACTGCAAATGCCGAACAAACCCGGTTTACCATGAGCGCACCGGCTGCTGTGGAAATGGGAAAACAATTCAGGTTGAGTTTTACGCTGAACGAAAGGGGAAGCAACTTAAAATTACCTCCGGGAATCGAAAGCAATTTCGATATTTTAATGGGGCCAAGTACAAGTCAGTCGATTAGTATGACCAACATTAACGGACAATCAACACAGGAAATAACTTACGGTTTTACCTATATTTTGCGCCCTAAACAGGAAGGCAATTTTGAACTTCGTCCGGCATCGATTGAAGTTGGGGGGAAGATTTTTGAATCAAATACCATTAAGATTCAGATTGTAAAAGCACAATCACAACCTGCTCAACCACAGGCTGGTGCCGGTGGAGCCAGTGCCGATGAACAAGAACAGGGTGCGCCGCAAAACGTTGAATTAGGTAGTGATAACCTTTTTGTTAAGGTAGAAATGAGTAAACAAAGTGTTTTCAAGGGTGAACAAATAATTGCTACGGTCAAGTTATATATAAATCCGAATATTCCCATTGCAGGGTTCGACGAGGTAAATCTGCCTACTTACGAAGGATTTTATACACAGGATGTTGAAATACCACAACAGGTAAATTTCACCCGCGAAGTGTACAATAATAAAATTTACCAGGTAGGTATTTTAAAGAAAACAATATTGTTCCCCCAACAAATCGGGAGGCTGACTGTAGAACCTTTCAACATGTCGCTTTTGGTTCAGCAGCAGGTAAAACAACGTAGTTTTTTCGACGATTTTTTCAATAGTTTCAGAACTGTAAAAGCAACCATTTCGAGTAAACCTGTTACGGTGAATGTGAAAGATATTCCAAAATCACCAGCCGATTTTTTGGGTGGTGTTGGAAATTTCAATATCACTTCAGATATCAGCAGCGAAGATGTTACAACAAACGATGCTGTAACATTAAAAGTTACCATCAGCGGCTCTGGAAACATAAGGTTAATCAACACACCAAAATTGCAGCTTCCTTCAGACTTTGAAATTTACGACCCAAAAACAACCGACAATGTATCGGTTACAAACAGTGGCGTTTCAGGTACAAAAACCATAGAATATCTTTTCCAGCCGCGGTTCGAGGGAGAATATACAATTCCTGCGATTCCTTTTTCCTATTTTAATCCCGGCACCGGATCGTACGAAACAAAATCGACAAGCGCCTACCAACTTCGCGTTAAAAAAGGTTCGGGCGATCAATCAGCTACCGTTGTTGGTTCAGTTCGAAAAGAAGATGTCCAGTTGCTTGGACAGGATATTCGTTATATTCAACAGGGAAATCCTGAATTGAAATTAATAGGTTATACTTTCTTTGGAACTCCGGTATTTTACTTTTTATACGGAGGAAGTACATTTGCATTTTTGTTGTTGTTTTTTATCTACCGGAAAAAAGCCCGGGAAAATGCAAATATTGCTTTGATGCGCAACAAAAAAGCAAATAAAGTTGCCAGAAAACGGTTAAGAGCCGCCGCTGCATTCATGAAACAAAACAACAACGAAGCGTTTCATGAGTCGATTTTAAAAGCTTTCGAGGGATATTTAAGCGATAAACTGGGAATTCCCATTGCCGATTTAAACCGCGAATCATCTGTTGCCGGTTTACTTAATAAGAATGTTGAGCAGTCAGTTATCGATGATTTTGTTTCGGTTGTTGACCAGTGCGAATATGCGCGCTACGCCCCTGCGAGCGGTTCAGAGGCACGCCATGAAATCTATAGCAAAGCAGAATCAACAATGGGGCTGATGGAAAAACAAATTAAAAGGTAGTTGCTGAGCGGATCATTTTTCAAAATTATGAGCAAACTGGAAAAAACCATATTGAAAATTTTAAGCGGTGCATCTGACAAAAACATTAATTTTGTTGAGATTGTAACTGTATTGTATCATTTAAATTTTGAAGAAAGAATCAAAGGTAGTCATCACATTTTTTACAGAAAAGATATTGAAAGTATCATAAATCTTCAACCTGCAAAGGATGGAAAAGCGAAACCATATCAGGTTAAACAAGTAAGAGATATTATTCTGAAGTACCGATTATTGATGAAACAAGATTAGAAATGGAAAATATAAAATACGAAATCATAATTTTCTGGAGTGAGGAAGATCAGTCATTTGTTGCTGAAGTGCCTGAACTTGCCGGTTGTATGGCAGATGGAGATACATATCAGTCAGCACTTCAAAATGCTGAAACTGTTATTGCAGAATGGATTGAAACTGCAAAAATATTAGGGCGGGAAATTCCTGAGCCGAAAGGAAAGTTAAAATATGCATAAGAACTTTCAAATTAAGATGAGAATGACGCGATTTATATTACTGATACTGTTATTGTATTCCGGCGCTTTGTTTTCGCAGGACAACAATACCCAGCTTTGGGAAAAAGCGAATGCATTTTATACTACCGAAAATTATGAGCAGGCGATTTCGTTGTACGAGCAAATTTTAAGTTCGGGACAGGAATCGGCAAAGTTGTATTTCAACCTTGGAAATGCGTATTTCAAAGCCGCCAATTACAACAAAGCTATTTTAAACTTCGAACGTGCAAAACTGCTTTCGCCCAACGACGAAAACATCGATTTCAATATAAGAATGGCCAACCAGTTTGTGGTTACCAGTATCGAGCCGCTTCCCCTGCCCTTTTTCATGCGCTGGCGCACTTCAGTTATAAATATGTATTCGTCTGATACCTGGTCGTATATTAGTATTTCGGCTTTTGTGCTTTTTCTCATTTTAATCGGGTTGTTTATATTTAGCAGAATTGTTTCCATTCGCCGGATTTCATTTTTGCTCGGCATTTTCATGGTTGTTTTCTCGGGATTTACCTATTCCTTCGCCTCAAAACAAAAAAAGAAAATTGAGCAACGCAGCGGTGCAATTGTATTTTGTCCGCGGGTTACAGTTAAAAGTGCACCCACTGCAACCAGTACCGATTTGTTTTTAATATACGAAGGATTAAAAGTGGAAATCACCGACAGCATCGGTACATGGAAAGAAATTAAACTTGCCGACGGAAACGAGGGCTGGCTGCCCGATTCGTGTGTAGTGAAGATTTAACTAATTTTCTCTTATTACAAACAATATTTCAACTTACTTCTATTTAATTCGATGTCGATTACTAGTGCAGACCAGGGATAATTAAGTTCAATGCGGGTAAAGTTTTTTTTTGTACTTTTGTTTACATTCAAAATCAATGAACATGAAAACATTAACATTAAAAATACCTGATTCAATAAATGAGATGGATTTCAAAATGCATCTGGCCGCTCAACTATACGAAAAAGGAATCATGTCTTCAGGTCAGGCTGCTGATTTAGCAGGAATATCGAAACGGGAATTCATTGAGAATATCGGAAAATATGGAGTTTCAGTTTTCGGAGAGAGCGTTGAAGATATTGACAGGATAATAAATGGATAAAATAATTATTTCTGATACAAGTTGCCTGATTGCACTCAGCAATATCGGAATGCTTCATATTCTGAAAGATTTGTTTGAAGAAGTTTTGATTACCCCTGAAGTAAATGATGAATTCGGAAATCAACTTCCCAACTGGATAATTGTATCACAAGCAAAAAATAAACTTAAACAAACTGAAATAGAAAACAAATTAGACAAAGGTGAAGCAAGTTCGATTGCATTAGCACTTGAAATTCCTAGTTCCACTTTAATCATCGACGAAGTAAAAGGGAGAAATATTGCAAAAAACCTGAACATTGAAATTATTGGAACAATTGGTATCATCATTTTAGCAGGTAAAAAAGGTATTGTAAACGATGTAATCAGTATTGTTTTAAAACTTGTAAATAATGGATTTCGCTTGTCAAATGAAATAGTTGATAGAATAATTGAGAATTATGGAAAATGAAATAAAACTTGCCGTTCTAATCGACGGAGACAACATTCCTTCAGCTTATGTAAAAGAGATGATGGAAGAAATTGCCAAATACGGCAACCCAACCATCAAACGCATTTACGGCGACTGGACCAAACCAATTCTGGTAAAATGGAAAAATCTGTTGCTCGAAAACGCGATTACACCCATTCAGCAATATGGTTACACACAAGGGAAAAATGCCACCGACTCGGCCATGATTATTGATGCGATGGACATTTTATATGGCGAAAAAGTGAATGGCTTTTGCATCGTTTCAAGCGACAGCGATTTTACCCGGCTGGCAACCCGACTTCGCGAAGCGGGAATGAAAGTGTATGGAATTGGTGAAAAGAAAACTCCCGAACCATTCATTGTTGCCTGCGATAAATTCATTTATATCGAAATTCTGAAAAAACAGTCGAAAGAGAACGAAAGTACACTGATTCCCGAAAAACCGGAAAAGAAAGTTGAAGTTGATAAAATTACGCCAAAAGTAATCAGGCTAATTTCTTCCACCATTTCCGATTTGGCCGACGACGATGGCTGGGCATTTCTGGGCGATGTTGGCAGTTTGCTTCAAAAGAAACAACCCAATTTCGACTCTCGAAATTACGGTTTCGAGAAACTTACCCCACTCATTAATTCCATTGATAAATTCGAAATCGACCAGCGCGACAGTTACAAGGGGAAGTTTAAACTCATTTATGTCAGGAATAAAATTCAAACCGATTTGCGGCAGAAAATAAAAAGATAAATGCCGAATTTTGAGCATCAATCTTTTACACAACGAACCGAAAAACCGCTGCCTTTAAAAGCCTGAGCTTGCTCAAATGAAGAGTTATCTTCATCGAGATTAAAGTTAATGCCAAATCCTTCACTTTCAGATGAAGACCAGAAATATCCGTAATAATCCTCATCTTCCAAAAAGCCGTCAGCCGTTATTTTGCCCATCGGGTAACCTTCGAAACCACTTTCATTTGTCCCCTCCGTTCCTGTTGTCCAGTAATATTCACTTTTAAGCTTTTCCATTGCAACAGCAGTACCTCCAAGCTGGCTGGCAAGCATTTTCCATTCGGCCAATGCGGGGATGTGCCATCCCTGTGGAGCTAAACCACGGGGATCGGTTACAGCGAACCAGTTATAATAAACTGACAATAAAGCATCATCTTCGTCATAAACAATATAGGAAAATGCAGGTTGACCTTCTTCTGTTGCTTTTGCCCATTTCTCTTCAGTATTTGCAAGTTGAATTGTATCACCATTTCTGAAAGAATAAACTTGCAGATTTTCGGCCATCCAGGTTTGGTTTCCGATTTTTACAGCCATGTATTCAAATCCTGTACGGGAGTCAGTAAACTGTTCTGTCTGTCCAAACGATTTCATTGGAAGCACAAAAACGGCGATTGCAAAAAAAAGTGTCGTAATTTTCATTTTGAATTTGTGTTTAAAATAATTTATGATTTTTAATTTCTGTAAACACAAAAACTTACTTTATGTTTATACCCACAAAGCTTTACTCTATTTGTGTACCCAAAAACTATGATTAATAAAAAGTATTTTACTTACAAATTTCACAATCATTGAAAATCTATCCTTTGTTGTTATATTTAGCCCGACTTTCGCAATTGACAGAAATAGAACAGGCTGTAATTACAATTAATTCAATTGCCGTTGTATTGTTATGAATGAATTTCTTGACTATATAATACAAGAGTTTACTCTACCGTTGTCAAATCCGGTTCTGGTTTTTTCGTTAATCCTGTTTATCATACTTTTAGCTCCAATTTTATTACGAAAATTAAGAATTCCGGGAATTATCGGACTTATCATTTCCGGAGTTATCATCGGCCCTTTTGGTTTTAATTTTCTGGAAAAAAACAGTGCAGTAGATCTGTTCTCTACCATTGGTTTGCTTTACATCATGTTTATCGCCGGGCTCGACCTCGACCTTGGCGAATTTAAAAGTAACCGCAACAAAAGCATCCTGTTTGGGTTTTTCACATTCATAATTCCCCTCATCATTGGATTTCCGGTTTGCCAGATTATTCTGGGTTACGATAACAACGCCAGTCTGCTGGTAGCCAGCATGTTTTCAACGCACACTTTGGTTGCCTACCCTATTGTCAGCCGGTTGGGTGTTTCAAAAAATCAGGCTGTTGCAGTTACTGTTGGCGGCACCATTTTAACCGATACTGCAGTTTTATTGATTCTTGCAATTATTATGGGCAACCACGAAGGAACACTCAGCCAGGGTTTTTGGATCAGACTTGGTGTTTCGCTGGTCATTTTCCTTTTTATTATGTTTTATCTTGTGCCTCGGGTTACCCGCTGGTTTTTTAATAAACTCGAAAGCGAAAAACATGCCCACTACATTTTTGTGCTGGCGGTTGTTTTTTTCTCAGCATTTTTGGCCGAACTATCAGGACTGGAACCAATTATCGGGGCTTTTGTGGCCGGATTGGCATTGAATCAACTCATTCCGCAATCTTCGGCTTTAATGAACCGCATTGAATTCATTGGGAACTCTTTATTCATACCCTTTTTCCTTATTTCAGTAGGAATGCTTGTTGATGTATCTGTTGTTTTGAATGGCCCCCGGGCAATTTTTATAGCTTCAATTTTAACAGGTGGCGCCATTTTTGGAAAGTGGCTCGCAGCTTTTTTTACTCAACTTGCCTTTAAATATACTTCATCGCAAAGGCAAATTATTTTTGGTCTCAGTACTTCTCATGCAGCTGCAACAATTGCTGTTATTCTGGTAGGTTACAACGCCGGTATTCTCGATAAAAACATCTTAAACGGAACCATAATTTTAATCCTTGTAACCTGTGTGGTTGCATCAATTGCCACCGAAAGAGCCGCAAAAAAAATAGTTTACAATGAAAAGCAAAACATAATTTCCCCATCAGAAAAGAACATGTTTTACAATGAACATATTTTGCTTCCAATTGCAAATTTGATGAACATAGAAAAACTACTCGAATTTACCTTGCTGATTAAAGATAAAAAATCGGTAAATCCGGTTACTGTTTTATCGGTTGTACCCAATAATGCCGAAGCTGAAATAAATATCATTTCGGCACGAAAAAAACTGGAAGAATACAAGAAACATGGTGCCGCTGCCGAAATAAAAATTAATACCATTGCAACCATCGATTTAAATGCAACAGCAGGTATTTCGCGCATTGCAAAAGAAATAGTTGCAGATATAATTGTGCTTGGCTGGCCCAAAAAAGCAGGGATTCTTGAAAAGCTGATTGGCGAAAAAATCTATTCCATAATCAACAACATCGACAAAAACCTTTTTATATGCCACCAGGAAAAATTACTGGTTATGCAAAAAAGAATTATTGTACTTGCCCCGCCCCTTGCCGAGAAAGAAATTGGATTTGAAATATGGCTCCATAAAATTTTAAAATTATCGAAAGAATTAAGTATTTCAATCGTACTTTTCGGATTACGAACTACTTACGATGCTGTTAAATCGAAAATGGAAATTAAAAAATGGAGGGGAAGTGTCAGTTTTCATGCTTTCACCGATTGGGACGATTTCCTGGTTTTAACCGATTTTGTTAACGATGACGATTTGATGGTTCTCATTTCGGCGCGAAAAAATGCGGTTTCGTATCAAAAATACCTCGACCACATTCCTTCGAAATTGGAAAAGCATTTCAACTCAAACAATAAAATAATGGTTTACCCTCAACAGAACGATCAAATAATAGAGAAAAAAGATGTGATTTCATCTGTTCCATTTGACAAGGAGGACGATATTAAACCCGTTAAAAGAAAATTCAATACGCTATTTAAAAAACAATAACCATAACAAATTGAATATGATTCTACTCAGCATTTACGATACAACTCTTCCGTTAACTCAGCCTGTATTGAAATTTCTGGTAATTCTCACCATTATATTATTTGCGCCTCTTCTGCTTAATAAAATAAAAATACCTCACATTCTTGGGCTTATTATTGCCGGCGCCATAATTGGGCCAAACGGCATCAACCTTTTAACACGCGACAGCAGCATCATTTTATCCGGAACAGCAGGGTTATTGTACATTATGTTTCTTGCAGGGTTGGAAATCGATTTGGCCGAATTTAAAAAGAACAGCATGAAAAGTTTGCTGTTTGGCATGTACACCTTCTGGATACCTATGATTCTGGGTATATTGGTTGGAATCTACGTCCTGAAATTTTCAGTCGCGTCATCGGTTTTGCTGGCCAGCATGTTTGCCTCGCATACCTTAATTGCCTACCCCATTTTAAGTAAACTCGATGTAATTAAAAACCGTGCAGTTAACATTGCAGTGGGCGGAACAATGATTACCGACACGCTGGCACTTTTAGTTTTGGCTGTAATTGTAGGCATGTCGCGGGGTGAGGTAAATGCTGAATTCTGGACCAGGCTTTCCGTTTCATTGGTTGTTTTTGCAATGATTGTCATGTTCATTTTTCCAATTATTGCACGTTGGTTTTTCAAACGTTTTGACGATAATGTTTCTCAATATATTTTTGTTTTGGTGATGGTTTTTTTGGGCGCTGTTTTAGCCGAACTTGCTGGTGTTGAAGCCATTATAGGAGCATTCCTTTCCGGTCTGGCACTGAACAGGCTAATTCCGTCAACATCACCTTTAATGAACCGCATTGAATTTGTGGGCAATGCGGTTTTCATCCCGTTTTTCCTCATCGGGGTTGGAATGCTGGTCGATTACCGCGCATTTTTCTCCGATTTCGAAACCATAAAAGTTGCAATCATTATGACCGTGGTTGCCACTTTTGCAAAATTTGCCGCTGCCTGGCTCACCCAAAAAAGTTTCAGGTTTTCGGTTGACGAACGCCGGTTGATTTTCGGGCTGAGCAATGCCCAGGCCGCTGCCACTCTGGCCGCTGTTTTGGTTGGATATAATGTGATTATCGGCGAAACAGAATCGGGAGAACCAATCAGGCTTCTGAATGATGCAGTTTTAAACGGCACTATTGTTATGATTTTGGTTACCTGTACCATAGCAACTTTTGTGGCTCAAAAAGGAGCAATCAACATCTCCCTGCGCGAAACAGCCGACGACATTGATGATGACATACACAACGAAAAAATTCTGATGCCACTGAGCAACCCCGAAAATGTGGAGGAATTGGTTCAGCTAAGTACCACCATCAAATCGAAGGATAATAAAACTGGGTTGTATGCGCTAAGCATTATCAACAACAGCGAAGAAAATGCCGCTGCGTTAAAACAAGCCAACAAATTACTCGACAAAGCCGTACACTCTGCAGCGGCCACCGATGTAAAACTAAACCGGCTAATCAGGTACGATTTGAATGTTATAAATGGAATTTCAGGAGTAATTCACGAAAACAATATAACCGACCTTATTTTGGGGCTTCATGTAAAAAAAGGAATTTCCGACGGATTTCTGGGGACTCTGACAGAAGGTATTTTAGGTAAAAACAATGTTACCACTTTTATTTACAAACCGGCTCAACCCATTTCAACCATTAAAAACCAGGTGATTATTATTCCGAAACATGCCGAAATTGAGATTGGGTTTACGGAATGGTTGCTAAAAGTTTGGAACATTGGTCGCAATACGGGTGCAAAAATGATTTTTTATGCTTCCGAAAAAATTACCGGGATTATAAAAGAAATTCATGCCAAACACTCCATTGAAGCGGAATTCAGGGTATTCGACGACTGGGAGGATTTTCTGGTTCTTTTGCAAAGTATAAAACAAGACGAAGGGCTGATAATTGTGATGAGCCGTGAGAAAAAACCATCGTACCAGGCAAAAATGAGGAGCATCCCCGCATACCTGAACAGTTATTTTGCTTCTAACAATTTTATATTGATTTATCCGATGCAGACCGGAGTTCTCGAAGAAACCATTGATCTTACCAACGCCTCGCTGATTGAACCCATTGAGAAAATCGACGAATTGGGGAAAAAGATTGCACGGCTTTTCAGGAGAAAGTAATCGTGGTGGTAGGGTTCGTTTCCATTACCGCAACCTGAAGGCTGCTGCTAATCGTTGTGATTCCTATTGGATTCGGTTTTCAAATTTGAAGTAATGGCAAAATAATAACCTGATGGTTTTCTGATAATTTGTTTGAACTCATTACTCAACTCCAACTTTATCCACTTCCTGCATCAGCCGGTGGGTTTCGGCAAGTGCGACAATTATTTTCTGGTAATGAAGTATATCTTCGAAATTCAGGGTGCGTCCGTTCCGGTCCTTTAACCATTTTTGGGCTGGCTGGTAGCCACCAATGTAAAATTCCCAGGCAATTAGTGGAACTCCATCGAAATATTGCTGGTCGTTTATCCAAACACGGCCAATGGTTTTATCTGTGTTTGTAGCTTCCCATCCGGGGCTGGCAGTTGTTATTTTGCGGGTTACTTCATTGTTTCCATCGTTTGGGTAGCTGGTAATAAATTGGTTCACCTTCTGCGATTCAAGCAAATGAATTTGTCTGATTTCACCTCCCAATTCAACAAGTTGCCAAAAGGTTTCGGCATCTTTTGGATACGGCACCCGCGGAAAATCGATCTTCAGGAATTCCTTGTATTTTTCACGGTAGGTTGGCGAATGTAAAACTGCATAGATGTAATCCAGAATATCAATTGGGGCAAATGAAGCCTCCCCAACCCCTTCAAAAGAGGGGCTTTTTTCAGGCACAAACTTTAAACCCAGTTTCTCTGCTATTTGGTTGACAATTTCCATGTTCAGGTTGGGTATTCTTTCGGTGGTTTGCCCGATGGTTTGCTGGGCGTTGGTTTCGGGATAAAGGTAAAGTGGAAAAATGTATGACTGATCGGCAAGAAAATTTTTATCAGTAACAATATTGCAAATTGAAATATGTGAATAAACATCGTTATTCCCTAATAGTCTTCCACGCTTACAAATTATTGCAATATTCTTCTTCTGAATTAATTCTTTTTGAATTTCGAAGGAAGCCCTTCTAAGAATTTTTGGATCATAATAACAAAATTTAAAATCAAAAGGTTTGGAAAGATATCGTTGTATGTTTGATATTGA
>JFJP01012476.1_pt1 | contig 17799 bp, 19 predicted proteins | sample 431651 | NCBI WGS metagenome assembly JFJP01 (sample SAMN02602958, study PRJNA72255) | Microbial mat metagenome, whole genome shotgun sequencing project. | biome: fresh water; feature: sink hole; material: water; isolation source: purple microbial (photo- and chemosynthetic) mats found in...
GAGTCAGCGTTTGGGTTGGAAGGATTTTTGATGTTGCAGTTCGGTGACGAGGAGGGCGATGACTTCGTTGGCGAGGGAGAGGCGATGCTTTACGATTTCTTTTTCCATAAATCTTCGGGCGCGGAAGACCCAGCCTTTTGTCTCGCGGGCGGAGGCTAACGAGACTCGATAATGATATAAAAGCTCCTTGCCATAGCCGCGCCCAAGTCCCTCTTCAAGATTGGCTGAAATGGATGCGGAACTTCGCACAATTTGGTCGGCAAGTTTTTGTCCGCGCACATCTTTCATCCAAACTTCGGTGTCATCCCAAATCAGGTCGTAAAGATAAAGCGCCTTGCGGTAGCCTGCAAACTTCCAAATCGGCTCAGTCTTGATTTCCTCAGGCACGTCCATTTCCCAATCTTTGTACTCCATAAAAGTCTCCTTTGTTGACTCGCCGACTCGCTGACTTTATGATTCGCTGACTCGCTGATTCTTTGAATCGCTGACTCTATGCCTCGCTGAATCGCTGAGTCTTTGAATCGCTGACTCTATGCCTCACCGACTCGCTGAGTCTTTGAATCGCCTAATCCCACAAACCAGCGCGTCAAAAAATACCCAGCGACCCACGCAAGAATATTCAGCCCGACAAAGAAGGCAATCACATTCCACAAGCCAGAATTAAAGATGGGGGATGGCGGCGGGTGCATCACGTTTTGCGCGGTTGCAAAGACCACGCGCAAAGCGATGATGTAAATGATATTAGCAAACGAGGTCAGCCATGCGATGTTGAAAAGCCACAAGCCGACTTGAAGCAGGATACCTGTCACCGCAAAGGTAATGGCAAGGCGGAAGCGCGGCTCGGCGAGGAACAATCCATTCCAGTTGGATTGCATGGCAAACATCGAAAGCGGCAGGTACGTGACCCAAAAGACGATACCCGTGCGTCCGAGGGCGGCGCTCCAGGCGTGGAAAAGCTCACGTCGCAGAACCAGCCCCAAAAGTCCAGCGAAGGCGGCGGCGATGAAGGCAGCTTCCGCAGCCATTACCCAGGCTCCATGCAGGTACACGATCCGCACATTCGCGCCCAATGATTTTTCTTCAGGTCCAAGAAAAGTCAACAGCGCGATTGCAAGGACGGTGATAAGGAAATAAATGAGTGGGGATGTGATTTTTGTCATGGCATGAATTGTACTTCATCCATACTTTTTGGCGCACTGCTTGACAATCCCTTTGTATGTGGATACACTACAAAGCGGTTGGGGAGTAGCCGCCTGTTTCCCCACAGGGTAAGTTGTCGTCATCCCATTGGCTCCCATGCGAGCCATCGGCAACTTGTGCGTTTCAAAACGTTGGCGAGACCATCACGGAGGCTGTGGTGGTCTCGTTTTAATTTTCAGAGTAAAAAAGAGTCCGGGTACCAAAATTTCACAATCAGGAGATTTTGCATGACACAGGAAGAAACAAAAGAACATGAATGGTACGCATTAAAAGCAGAAGAAGTTTTGAAGCACCTTGAAGTACGAAATGAGGGTTTATCTTCTGCCGAGGTAGAAAAACGGCTGGCGCATTATGGTCCAAATCAATTAAAGGAAGCGCCGCGACCGGGTTTCCTTGCCTTGTTGTGGGGACAACTCAATAATTTTGTTGTCATCCTGTTGATTGTGGCATCTGTGATCTCGGCGCTGCTCGGCGATTATGTCGAAGCCGCCGCCATCATGGCGATTGTGGTGCTGAATTCGGTGCTGGGCATCGTGCAGGAACAACGCGCAGAACAGGCTTTGGCGGCGCTCAAAAAACTGGCGGCACCCGACGCGCAAGTGTTGCGTGACGGTTCACGAAAATCGGTGCCGTCCTACAACCTGGTACCCGGTGATATTGTTTTCCTCGAAGCCGGCAACTTCATTCCTGCTGACCTGCGCCTGCTCGAAGCAATCAATTTGCGTGTTGAAGAAGCTTCGCTAACGGGCGAATCCCTGCCCGTGCAAAAGAATGCGGCGACAGTGCTGGAAAAAAATGTGCCGCTCGGCGACAGAAAAAATACCGCATTCATGGGGACGGTGGTCAACTATGGGCGCGGACGCGGTGTGGTTACCAGCACAGGCATGAACACCCAACTCGGTCTTATCGCCACCATGCTCCAGAGTGTGGAAACCGAAGAGACCCCCCTCCAGCGTCGGCTTGACCAACTGGGTAAGTCGCTCAGCATTGGCTCGCTGATTCTGGTCGCGGTGGTCTTCATCGTTGCGCTAATTAACTACACCGAGATCGGCATCCTCTTCGCCAGCCCGCTTGAATACTTCACGGAATTTGGGTCAGAGATCACCGAAGTTTTCATCATCGCCATTAGTTTAGCAATTGCCGCCGTGCCCGAAGGTCTACCCGCCGTTGTGACAATTTCGCTTGCACTCGGAATGCGTGAGATGATCCAGCGCCACGCGCTCATCCGCAAACTGTCTTCGGTGGAAACGCTCGGTTCTGCCACAGTCATTTGTTCAGATAAAACAGGCACGCTGACTCAAAATGAAATGACCGTCACCCGCGTTTGGGCAGATGGGCAATTTGTCCAGGTGACGGGGACGGGATACGCGCCGATTGGGGAATTCCAAGTGGACGGCGCGAAAGTGGATGTGACAAAATATCCCGCAATTCTTTCCACGCTTTGGCTTGGGGTATTAAATAACGACGCTACGATCGAGACCACAGGTCAAAACGAATCTTCACAAACCTATCGCATCGTGGGCGACCCGACAGAGGGTTCACTACTGGTTGCCGCAGCCAAGGCTGGAGCAATTCATGTGGACGTTACAGAGGCATATCCGCGCGAAAATGAAGTTCCGTTTGATTCAGAACGCAAGCGCATGATTACCATCCATGACGTGCGTGACCCGCAGCCGCATGACCTTTCTCCGTTCCACGATGAGCAACACAAAGATTGGGACGTGATCGCAGTCAAAGGCGCGCCCGATATTGTGCTTAACCTTTGCACGCAATATCAGGGCATGGATGACAAACCCCAGCCAATGACAAAGGAAGCCAAGGAACGCATCCTCGCCGCCAACGATGCAATGACCAAAGACGCGCTGCGCGTAATCGGTCTTGCCTATCGTCTGGAAAAGGATGTTCCCAACGACCCCGAACAAATCAAAGCCGCCGAATTGGAAAAGAATCTGGTCTTCGTTGGCTTGACGGGCATGATTGACCCGCCGCGTACCGAAGTAAGACCCGCCCTCGAACATGCGCGGCACGCAGGCATCCGCACGGTGATGATCACAGGCGACTTCCCCAATACCGCCAAAGCCATTGCCGAAGCAATTGGGCTGCTGCGCCCGGGCAAAAAGGTGATGACAGGCGCGCAACTCGACGAACTCGACGATGCCCAACTCAAGAACGTCATCGAAGATACCGATGTCTTTGCCCGCGTTTCGCCCGAACATAAAATGCGTATCGTGGATGCCCTGCAAGCGAATGATGAAGTAGTTGCCATGACCGGCGACGGCGTGAACGATGCGCCCGCCATCAAACGCGCTGATATTGGCGTGGCAATGGGTATCACCGGCACCGACGTTGCCAAAGGCACTGCTGACATGGTACTGACCGACGACAATTACGCCAGCATCGTCGCAGCGGTTGAGCAGGGACGCGTCATCTACTCGAACATCCGCAAGTTTGTGTTCTTCCTGCTTTCTTCCAATGTCGCAGAAATCATGATCATCTTCCTTGCGACGTTGGCAGGGTTGCCTGCGCCGCTGACCGCCATTCAATTGTTGTGGCTCAACCTCATCACCGACGGCGCCCCTGCGCTGGCTCTGGCAATGGAAAAAGGCGATCCCGACATCATGGATCAGAAGCCGCGCGCCAAAGCCGAACCGATTGTCAACCGCTCGATGGGCGTTGGCATTGTCATTCAAACCATTATGCAGACCAGCGCAGTGCTGGGGGCATTTGTCATGGGACTGATCTGGCACCTCGAAGCAGGAGCAATCATCCCTGATGGCGCAAACATGCTTTCCTATGTTCTCGCGCATGATTGGCGCGGAGTAGATGTCCAAACCGCCGAGACAATGGCATTCGTCACCCTGTCGCTTGCTGAATTGTTCCGCGCCTACACCGTTCGCTCGGAACGCGCTTCGCTCTTCTCAATTGGCATTTTCTCGAATAAATATATGCAATATGCAGTTGGAATTTCGATCACCCTGCTGCTGATCGTGTGCGCCGTGCCGTTCCTGCAACCCATCTTCAACACCCACTTCCTCAGCGGACGTGAATGGGGGCTGGTAATTGGTCTCGCGCTAATGCCCGCTGTAGCGGAAGAAATCACCAAGTTCTTCCTGCGAAGAAGCGAAAAGTAGAAAGTCCATAAATGATAGAACTCCGGGTTCCGTAGAACTCGGAGTTCTATTTTAAGATAAATTCGTGACGTTCATCCATATCCCAGACTCAAAAAAAATAATACAATCACCCTATGATTGATGAACGCGATCGAAAAAGTTTACTAGCTATTAATCTTGGGCTGGCAATTAACATTCTACTGGCTCTTGTTAAGACTATCTTTGGCATACTGGGACATAGCCCCGCCCTTCTGGCGGAAGGGATCAACTCAAGTTCTGATGTAGCGTACTATATCGCGGCGAGCATCTTTATGCGCCTTGCAAACAAACCCGCAGACAGCGAGCATCCGTACGGGCATCGTCAAATGGAGAGCATTGCTTCGGTGGTGATTGGCTCTTTCATTGTTGTTACGGCAGTTGCTGTTTTTTGGGATGCAGTCGATAAGATATGGAACATGATGGATGGTTTCACTGGTTCGCAGGGCGCGCATCCATCTGCGTTGTGGGTTGCGCTTGCCACTGTCGCAATAAAAATTTTCCTCACCTGGTACATCCGCAATCTGGGGCGCGAGACCAAAAATCCCGTTGTGGATGCTCTTGCGTACGATCATCGCAACGATCTATTTTCGGCTTCTGCGGCATCCATCGGCATCTTCCTCGGGCAGCGCGGACTTCCATGGGTGGACCCGCTGGCAGGGGCGTTTGTGGCATTTTTGATCATGAGAACAGGCATCTTCGTCCTGCGCGAATCATCGACTGATTTAATGGGCGTCGTTCCCAACCGTGACCTGGCAGAACGGATTTCAGTCCTCTTGAAAGATATACAGGGGGTAAAACAATTGGAGGAGTTGCAGGCGCACCGCTTCGGTCCCCACATCGTCATCAATGTGACGATTGGCGTTGATGGCGCGCTGAGTGTCCGCGAGGGCGACATGATCTCATGTTGTGTCGAGAATACGCTGATGCATGAAATCCCAAACGTAATGCGAATCCACGTTCATTATCACCCCGCTGATAAAGCTCTTGAAAACATGACCATTGATGCAATTTTGGAAGAGCCAAAAAAACGCGCCCTATCCTATCAGCCTCAATATTATGAGTGAGTCCACTGCAAAAAGGTCTTCAAACACAAAGGACACGAAGTACACGAAGGTTAATAAATGAAAGGCTTTTACTTGGTGTTCCTTAGTGAGTCATGAGTAGCTGATAATATTTAAGTCTCTCAACTTACTTACCCAGTGCCTGCTAATGGATATTTCGGCAACAGGACTGCATTTGACAGGTTTACTTTTTCTTTTTTAGAAATCCCCCCATCCCCTTCAGCGTCTGCTTCCATGTGGCTTCGGCATCCAGTTTGCGTTGAATATCCACCGCACGCTGACGCATGAGATCCATTACCCGCTCATCCTCGCCCACATCCAGCCAAAAGCCGTGACCGTTTTCGGCGCAGGTGTCCAACTTCAAATCGTACAAGCGATATTGAAATTCATCCATCCCCATGCCGCACTGCGGGCATGGATAATTTGTCTTTTTCTGGAAATGCACCAGCGACCCTTTGTGTATGTCGTCGTCAAAGGTTACATCTTCCAGCTTATCCAACTCGTTAAAATCCAGCCACATCCCGCGGCAGTTAGGGCACGAGTCAACTTCGATCATGCCTTTGTAATATTTTTTTACCAGGTCAGTATTGCATTTTGGACAGTTCATTATTTTGTCACGGCTTGGGACGACGCCGGAGGCAATTCGTCCGAAGCAATCTCCTGTTTCATTACATGATTTACAAGGTCTTCGACAGCCGCATCCGTGGGGATCAAATCGAGCCAGACCAAAAACTCTGCATTCCCTTTTGGACCCAGCAGGGGAGACTTGATCAATCCGCGCAAGCCAAAGCCCGCATCTTTTATAAACGAAAGCACATCCAATAAAACCTGCCGGTGGATTTCAGGGTCGCGGATCACGCCGTCGCCACGCGCGACATCTTTTTTGCCCGCCTCGAATTGGGGTTTGATCAATGCCAAGACTTCTCCCTTTTTACTTTTTACCTCTTCTGAGTGAGAAGTAAGAGGTGAGAAGTCAAACCAACCTTTAACCACTGGCAGTAAAATCTTCAGTGAAATAAAAGAAGCGTCCACCGTGACAAATGAAACCTGCTCCGGCAAAGACTCGACATGCCGCGCGTTGGTCTCTTCCATCACCACCACCCGCGCATAGTTTCGTAATTTCCAATGCAAAATTCCCTTGCCCACATCGATGGCATACACCTTTTCAGCGCCGCGCTGCAACATGCAGTCGGTGAATCCGCCAGTAGATGCGCCCACGTCGGCGCATACCAGCCCTTTGAGGTCAATTCCAAAAGCCTCCAGCGCCGCATCCAACTTTTCGCCGCCGCGCGAGACAAAGCGCGGACCGTGGTCAACCGTCAGCGTGGATTTGGTATCGATCGCAGTGGCAGGCTTGAGCGCCACCTGATCGTTCACCCGCACCTGTCCCGCCATCACCAGGGCATGGGCTTTCGCGCGCGATTCGGCTAATCCGCGCTCCATCAATAAAACATCCAAACGAATTTTCGGCATGGGGGCATTGTATCAGGTAAAATATCCCCATGCTAAAAGCCCTTTTCAAAACCATGCGTCCGCGCCAGTGGACAAAAAATGTCTTCATTTTTGCCGCGCTTGTATTTGACAAACAACTTCTCAACGCAGATGCATTTTTGCGAACCCTCGCAGGCTTTGCGTTGTTCTGCCTCATCTCCTCCAGCGTATACATCTTCAACGACCTCGCCGATGTGGAGGCGGACCGCCAGCACCCCGAAAAGAAGAACCGCCCCATTGCCGCTGGAAAATTACCAATTGGTGCTGCCTGGTTTGCAGGAATTGCCCTGGTCATTCTCACACTTGGACTGGCATACCTGCTCGCGCCAGGGTTTGAGATTGTGTTGATTATTTACTTCCTGCTTAATATGGCGTATTCAAAATGGCTCAAGCACATCCCCATCATTGACGTGCTGGTGATTGCCACAGGTTTCGTTCTCAGGGTTCATGCGGGCGTCACCTTGATTGAAGTACAAAGATTCTCACCCTGGCTTTACGTGGTCATGACCCTGCTCGCGCTCTTCCTCGGCTTTGGCAAACGCCGCGCCGAACTCGCATTACTGGCACAAGGCGCGGGGTCACATCGCAAAGTGCTGGACGGCTACACCCTGCCGCTTCTCGATCAATACATCATGATCGTTTCAGGCACCACCGTCGTTGCCTATTCGCTTTACACCTTCTCCGCGCCCAACCTGCCCGACAATCACAGCATGATGCTGACCATCCCATTCGTGGTCTACACCATCTTTCGCTATCTCTACCTCATCGAAGTCAAACACGCGGGCGGCGCACCCGAAGAAATTTTATTATCTGACCGTCCGTTTCAAGTTGCAATGATCCTGTGGGGAGCAGCCGTACTGGCGATCTTTTATCTCTCGTGAAAGCATCTGCGCCCGGCAAGGTCATACTCTTTGGCGAACACGCGGTGGTGTACAGCCGCCCCGCGATTGCGGTTCCCGTCACACAAATTCATGTGGATGTGGAAGTTTTGGATTCACCCCGCAAAGGGATTTGGATTCAAGCCCCAAGCATTGACCTGCGCGCCGAACTGGATTCCCTTCCTGACGACCATCCAATTGGTTCGGCGATTCTCAAAGTTTTTTCCACGCTGAGACTTTCCTCTCCCCTCGGGAGCGGGCAGGGCGAGGGACTTGAAATTTCCATCGCCTCCACCATCCCCGTCGCGGCTGGGCTCGGCTCAGGCGCGGCAGTTTCCGTCGCATTGATTCGCGCGCTTGCATCGCACTTGTCCAGCCCGCTATCTGATGAGCAAGTAAACAGCCTGGCATTTGAAATCGAAAAGTTTCATCACGGCACGCCCTCGGGAATTGACAACACCGTCATCACCTACGCCAAGCCCGTTTATTTTATGAAAGACAAGCCAATCGAAACATTCAAAGTGGGCAAACCCTTCACCATCGTCATCGGTGACACGGGAATCCCTGCTCCCACCAAAGAATCGGTTGGCGCCGTGCGCCGCTTGCGAATGCGCGACCAGTACGCCATTGAAGATATCTTCAACGAGATCGCGCAGATCGCATTGATCGGCAGACGTTCCATCGAAAGCGGCAAGCCTGAATTGCTCGGTGAGTTGATGGATCAAAACCACGAATACTTGCAGGCGCTGACCGTCTCATCTCCCGAATTGGATACCCTGGTCGAAGCCGCGCGCAAAGCTGGCGCGCTCGGCGCAAAACTCAGCGGCGGCGGCAGGGGCGGAAATATGATCGCGTTGGTTGATCAGCCCAAAGCGGAGTCAGTTGCGGGGGCATTAATCGCGGCAGGCGCAAAACGCGCCATCATCACCGAAATAAAGTAAGTCGCGTTTGTAACGCGACTCGATCATGGTAATGCCAGATAAAAAATGGGGCAGCCCCATCCTTCCCTATCTCGCCATCTGGGCGGGATTATTTTTATTCAAAAACGCATGGCTCACCTTGCTTGGGTTTCATGCGGCAATTTTGCTGGCGCTGGCAGTTGCGCGCCCCAGCCTTCCCATTAATATTCTTTTCAAAAGTAAATCTGCCAGGTGGGTTTTGATCAGCGTGCTGATTGGCAGCACCAGCGGCATTGGCTTGTATTTTCTGTGGGATGTATTTGGCGTTGCGCCAAACTTGCCCGCGCGGCTTGAATCTATTGGGCTAAACTCGGCTTCGTGGTTTGTGTTCATTGCATATTTTTCACTGATCAATCCCTTCATCGAGGAATATTTCTGGCGCGGGGCTTTGGGGAGCGATTCAAAAAAACTGTCAATCGGTGATGTAATTTTTGCGGGCTATCATGTGCTGGTCTTGTGGGGCAGGGTCCATCCGTTATCCATTCTATTTGCTGTTATCATCCTCACCTCCGCTGGCTGGATTTGGCGGCAAATCTCGCGCGAAGACGGCGGATTGCTGGCGGCGGTGCTGGGTCATGCGGTTGCCGATTTTTCGATATTAATGGTCATCTATTGGATGTGTAACTTATGAACATACTTGTTCTAAAATTAATTCTCGCTCCCGTCATTATTGGCTCTGCCAGTCTGGCGGGGCGGAAGTGGGGTCCCGCCGTCAGCGGCTGGATCGTGGGGATGCCGCTCACTTCGGGTCCGGTGATTTTCTTCGTCGCTCTCAGCCACGAAAAAGCCTTCGCAGCAAATGCAGCTTTGGGCGTGTTAAGCGGCGGACTTTCACTCGTGGCGTACGCCCTGACCTATTCATGGCTGGCTGTGAAATTCCGCTGGCAAATTTCTATTGCGGGCAGCTTGCTTGTATTTTCGATCAGCACGGCGCTGCTGCAAAACTTTACGTTTCCTCTTTTACCCATCTTTGGGATGGTTTGCGCGGCGCTTGGCGTTGGCTTATGGCTCATGCCAAAAGATGTGGTTGAAAAGGAAAGCGAAACCAAAGCAAGCGTCTGGGATATTCCTGCGCGCATTTTCATTGGGACAAGTTTTATTTTGCTGTTGACGGGGATTGCCCCATTTATCGGGTCGCGGCTGACGGGCTTACTGACGACCATTCCACTGTATGTCACCATCTTGACGATTTTTGCCCACCGTAATCAGGGTCCCGCCGCAGCGGCGCATGTTTTGCGCGGCTTGCTCTACGGAATGTTCGCGTTCACAGGTTTTTTCATCACGCTGAGTCTTTTAATCGAACGGGTCAGCGTCGCTGCCGCATTTGGAATGGCGATCTTAATCGCATTGATTGTTCAGGGAACATCATTGTGGATTCTGAGCCAAAGGCATCCGCAATAGAATAATCAGATACATGCGATAATGAGACGGGCGGACGGGCATGAATTGCCCGTCCTTTCGATTCCTTATCAAATTATGGGTGTCGGGGGAATTCAAAGGTGTTTTTTTTCCTTTCTCAGCGCGTATCTTTCATAAGTGAAAGGTCAATATTGTTATTTACAGAAATGTAGGGAAGCGTAGTACACAAGTCCTATCTCATTGCCCCTGGTTGAAATAGCCTCTATGTTAATCTTTATGCGCGCAAGGATAAGTTCGATTGATCCATTGCAAAGGAGATAAAAATGAACAAAGTGCTATTTCGACTAATGAGCGTTATTCTGTCACTTTCGCTGGCGTTGGGAATTTACTTCAACGCAAACGCTGCCGCGAATACCTATTATGTATCTGTGTCTGGCAATGATTCAAATGCAGGGACATCTGCTTCGCCCTTCAAGACGATCCAAAAGGCAGCGACCAAGGCGCTGGCTGGCGATACCATCGTTTTGCTTGCAGGATCATACGCAGGCGATAACACCATCACCTTAAAAGGGACATCTGCGGCGCCGATTCACATTATGGGCGATGGCGCGGTCTTTAACGGCGGCGCGCTGGTCTTGAAGAATTCGGAGTGGCTTGTTTTGCATAACCTGACCTTCAAAAACGCAACCGATGAAATCACCTTGTTATCGAGTCACTATATCGTCCTGAAAGATAATATCTTTGACTTTACCCATGCCGGAATTCTAATCAAGGAATATTCAAGTCATCTGGTTATCGAAAACAATGAGTTTTATCAATCCTGCGCCGCGGGCAAGACCTGGACGCAGTTAAAAGATTCAACCTGTGAAGGCGGCGCGGTGTATGGGTCATCCTATGGCGGCGGCACGTATCATATCCGCAACAATTGGGTACACGATGTTTTTAATGGATTCCTGTTCACAGATGACACGGCTGGAAAATGGATGAACTCGAATGTGTTTATCTACAACAATCGCTTTGAGCGTGTGGTGGATGATCCCGCTGAACCCGAAGGTGATTCGTTCAACTTCCACGTATACGGCAATACAATGATTGATACGCATCGGATAGCGAGCATGACAACAAATGGGTTGGGACCTGTATTTATCTACAATAATGTCCAGGTTACAACGGGTAATCCGACAAACGAAGCTTCCCGTCTAAACTCGGCGTTCAAGGTTGATCTTTCAAGCGGTTATACAAATGGTTTGTGGATATTCAACAATACAATCATAGGAGATAACGCTGTTAATTTCTCGGCGTACGATATGCTTTCCAGAACCGTGGCAAGCCCGTGGATAGTGCGTAACAATATTTATGTTACCGCAATCAACGCCTTCAATAAAGCGCCCGCCGCCGGTTCTTTTGATTATGATGTCAGCAAGGCTCCATTTGGCATTACAGAGCCAAATGGGATGGTGGCAGATCCGTTTCTTGCTGCCGACGGCAGAATATTAGCCAACAGCCCGGCACTTGGAAAGGCGGCTGAAATCTCTATTCCTTCGTGGTTTACTTCCTCTGTGGTCGTTTCGGCTGGCGCGAACCCGGGAGCATTTCAAAATATTCCCGCTCCGGCATGGGTTATGCCGCAGGATTACCCAAGTCAGATCCCTGCCAATGTTCCAGGCTGGACCAACACTACGATTGTGATTCCCGCTACTCCGTTGCCCGTGACGGCAACAGCGACCCAGGCGGCGCCAACACAAATTCCGACACTGGTCTTTACGCCTACCCTTATTCCAGCAACAGCCACGCCGACCGCGTCTCTTCAGCCAGAGATGCCTACTTCCACTGAAACAGCACCCATGCCAACTGCAACCGCATCTTCAAGTCCTGTGGAACCTGTCATTACTCCGACATCTGCGCCAGTAAATACTGTGGAGCCAGCCCCGCCGCAGAATCTAGAAACGATTTATGACGATACCGACAGCGCCTTTGTCTACTCGGATGGCTGGGATAGTGTATCCAAAAAGCAGGCTTATAAAGGCTCATATAAAGTAACATCCCGCAAGGGTTCCTTTGCAACACTTACCTTTACAGGACAATCTTTCAGCATTCTCTACAAAGGCGGACCCGCCTTTAGAAAGATGGATGTTTATGTGGACGATGTGTTGGTATCCACCATCAATGAGAGAACATCTACATCCACCTTCCAACAACGCTGGGATTATGCCAGTCAGCTGCCCCAGGGAATTCACACGCTCAAATTGGTCTTTGTTACTGCGAACAAGTCAGATATGACCAATGGTTCAATAGATGCGGTGATCGTTCGATAGCCCCCACATATAGGCAGATATAGCACTGCCAGGTTTATATAAAGAGAGATGCATATTTTGACTGCATCTCTCTTTACTATTCATATATTTCGTTTGAGCACGGAATAAAACCGCCGCCATTATGCTGGCACACATTCAACGCGCGAGGTGCTTATGTGCTGACCTGCGCAAAATATTTCCGTACTTTCGTTGCAATTTGGCGGTCTGTCATTTTATCTGCTGTTTCAACCCCAATGATTTTCACTTTGACCTTCTCGTGGATGATGCGTTTTTCAATTTCGCCTTTTGCCTCGCCAGGACCAAAGATCAAAACTGCCTTTGCCTGGTACAGATGGGCAATAACCTTGTCATAAAACTTGTTGAGGTGTTCTGTGAATTTATTATCCAGTTGATCATCTCCCTGTTGGTGTTGGGCGCTGTAAGGCGACTTCGGACGCGATTCTCCCCGATATGAAATATGTCTCCCAACCCCCGACTCGATCTTTTGAATATCTTCCCCTTGTTCACTTTGGATCACGAGTGTCGCCATTTTATGATCAATCCACAATCCGATATTTTTCATTATTGATCCTCCAGTTTTCTTGGGTTATTCAATTCCCCCATTTCAATTTAATTATACAATTTTCCCAATTAAGTGCAACTTTTACAGCTTTCGATTCAACCTGCCCACCGTTCTGCTTGAAAGGCTTATTGACTTCTGTTCACAAAATACAACTGCAACTTGAATCAAAAAACGGAACATAATGTTCCGTTTTTTGATTTCGTTTCTTATTTCGCGGCTGGCGCCACGCGTTTCTTTTTCTTTACCACTTCGCTGCCAGGAATACTGGTTCTGCGGGCTTCCTGTTTTACCAGACGGTTATGTTTTGCAAGTCCCTTGGAAGGGCGCTTGGCTTTGGTCTTGACGGCTGTTGTATCCAATTGTATTGCTCCTTGTTTTTTATGTGTTATTTTTGTGATTGGCTTCGTGCTCTGCCCAGAGTATGCCAATTTTCTCTCTGGCGTCCTGGCGGGTATAGCCATACTTGACCTGAAGCATGGTGACAAATTTATCGAACTTCACCTCTGCCTTGTCCACTTTGTTCAGGTCGTACTCAACCATCAGGCTCCACTTAGCAGTGATCAGGCTGCGGATCATTGTCCAGTTGTCTTCGAATATCGTTTTGTTCACGATGTTTTCCTCTTATCAGTTAAATAATTTAACGCACCACTTCAAGGCGGCGTGTTTTCAATATTTGGATTCATAAAAGGTATCGTAGTGTTGCTTACAAACGATGATCCAAATCCCCCGCTATAGGCAATTTACCTTCTCACGACCAGATTTCATTGTACTACGTCCTGCGGATAATGCTAGAGCAGATTGACTTTCCCAATTATCCATTCCAGGCGCGCCAAGCAGATGTTTTTAGGCAATAAAACTACCCGCCTCAAAACAGCCCGTACTTTGAATCTCCCGCCACCCTCAATGCGTTCCCATCCATGCTGCAACGCCGGGTACAATTATAAAAAGGAAAATAACATGCAGAAAAACGAAATTAATGTCACGCACAACACCGAGCATAGAAGTTTCGAGGCGCACCTTGATTCATATACTGCTGAGTTGAATTATCATTTGGTTGGAAATACCATCGTCTTCACACACACAGGGGTTCCTACTGCCTTGGAAGGAAGGGGCATTGGAAGCGCGCTTGTGAAAACAGGGCTGGAGTACGCAAAAAGCAACAACCTAAAAGTGCGGGCGCTATGCTGGTTTGTGGACGGATATATTCAACGGCATCCTGAATATCAGGGGCTCATAAAATAAGTCATCCTTGCGGGCGGCTTATTTATTATCCGCTTGTATTTTTTCGCCAAGCAGATCCATAACAAACCCCGCTGCTTGCGAGACCGCCTTCTCAATCGACGGTGACAATGCCTTGCTAAAAACAGAGACATGCTTTGTGGCAACGCCAACTACCATAACGTCGTCGGGCAGTTGCGCTCCCATAGATTTCCCCAATTCGATGGCAACCAAGAGTGGAGTATCATGCCCGCTGGTCGTATGAAATGCGGAATAATTGGGAAGGTCGCTTAACTTCAACATCAAGATCGAACCAATCGGCTCTTCCAGCGCAAACGCATCGATCAAAACAGCGCGTTCATAGCCGATGAGATGCTCCATTAAACTGACGCCTCCCAGCGAAAGGCAAACCACGTCCACAGGCTGGTCGGGTGTCAATCGTCCTCTCACCTCCTCTGCAACCCACCAACCGACGCCGTCGTCACCGAGATTGGGATTGCCCAGCCCTACAACCAAAACTCTCGTCTTTTTCGATTCCATCTGAACCTCAAATCCAAAAAACAGGATTCGACACCTGATTACCTGTAAGAAATGTCCACCGCCGGTATGAACAAGCGGTGGACATAAGTTATCCAGAACGTGAATTAGTCGGTCTTGCGAATATAAACGAACCAGTAGACCATGCCGACCATGAGGGCGCCGCCAATGATATTGCCGATGGTAACCGGCAGCAGGTTTCCAATAAAGAAGTTGCCCCAAGTCAGATTCGGGAAATCTGCGGCGGTCTTGCCAATCTTCTCAAAGAAGGACGCATCGCCAAAATCCTTGATGAACAGGGCGACCGGAATAAAATACATATTGGCAATGCTGTGCTCAAAGCCGGCAGCAACGAAGCAGGAAATGGGGGGAATGATCGCGATGTCGGTGGTGGTGCGGGCGCTGTAGCACATCCAAACTGCCATACAAACCAACGCATTACACATGATGCCCAGCGCTACAGCCTGAATGAAGGTTAATTCGACCTTGGCATAGGCAATGTTGAGGGCAGCCAAGCCGACGGCGCCGCTTCCGAAGGTATATTGTTTACCCAAAAAGACAATGTAGGCAGTGAGGATCGAGCCGACAAAGTTACCGACATAGACAATGCCCCAGTTGCGCAATACCTGTCCAAGAGTCACTTTTTTGCTGGCATAAGCCATGGTGATCAAGGTGTTACCGGAACCAGGATAAGCCCGACGGTAAAGACAAGCCCAACAAGCAAGCGGACAACGCCATAAGGCAAACCGGTCGAGAAGGCAGCCGCGCCGGCAGCATCTTTGATAGGCATACCACCAGCGGCAACCGTTGTGGCGAAGATGGCGCCAATGCCGATGAATGCGCCTGCAAGGACTGCAAGCGCAAACATGTTAGAGGCTTTCAGGTTAGCTTTCTTAACACCAAGGTCTTCTGCTTTGGTTGCCATACCAGGCGGTAAAATGGCATCGAACGAAATTTGGTCAGTCATGAAAAATTCTCCTTATTAATGTTGTTAGTTGTTTTTATTAATCGAATCATGGGGGCGTACACAATGAGCAAAATTGTTCCGAGTCATGCCTCCTTAGGCGAATTTTCGAACAGACCGCTGTTTCGACGGCTATTCACAAAGACAAGAACCCTTAGCCGCCCCAGGGCATTTGGGTGTAAAGCTCATAAGACTTGTCGTGCATATTCTTGAAAAGTGACTCGTGACCGCGCTCCCATTTTGCCAGCAGCTCCAATACTTTTTTGCCTTCACCAGTCACCTGTGCGGCAGACTTTTCATAATATTCGGCAAAGTCCTTTTCGATGAGATAAGCCACACGCAAGACGGACAGATCAGGGACCATGGCTTCCAGCACGGTCTGGTCGAGCATTTCAGACTGCGCCCGCTTGGAGAAGAAAGCGCCCTCGGCGAGTTCCTTACTCAAAGCTTCACTGCTGGCAGGTTGACCGCTGTCCAGCGCCGCAATCTGGGCTTCGATAAACTCGATGTGCCTCTGCTCTTCGGCGGCTAACTCCTTGAATGCTCCCACAGCGGCAGCATGATTCAAGCGGGCAGCATTCTCTTCAAAAAAGCGTTTGCCTTCGTGTTCCCGTTGAAGCGCGTATTCATAGATCTTTCGAATGTCCATGTTATTCCTCCAGTTGATAAATAGGGTTGGATAAAATTATGCGACTTCTACCTTTACAGCACAGACTTTGTATTCCGGTATTTTGGCAGCCGAGTCAATGACTGAATTGGTTAGCTTATTCACTGCGGCTTTGGCAAAATGACAGGAGATGAACCCAGCGCCACGCTTGATGTCTTCAACAATTCCAAATCGGAAGCGAAAACGCTCAACCCAAGAGCCTTGCTACTGATTTACCCAGCAGGCACGATGTCACGATTTTTTATTTGACCTCTTGCATCAGCCTAACGCCCTTTGATATTTGTTGTATACCCGCCCTGCAACTATTTATGCAAGAGGTCAATTCTAATTTGGCGGTACTAAATTTAGGATTAAGCATATATACGACATCGGTCATAACATTGCTCCATCACGTAACAGGATGCCCATGCGCCAAAAGGCGCGCAACGATTAAATTAGCTCTACCAGTATGTTTCTTTTTGGGATTAAATGCCAGTGGGAATAGTCATTCTTTGTTTGTGACAATTTTCCCAAACAAAAATTATATTTTAGACAATATTTGTGGTATTCAAAATTCTCGCGGGGCAGCCAGAGAGAAGCCAAGAAACGAACATGTCAAGTTGCAAGACCTGCCGCACAAGGCATACTTGGAATTGCAAATAAATCTTCACTCCCTAACTCGGACAAGCCGACCTGCGACAAAAAGTATTCGTAACTACTTTGACAATGTCACATTAAGACTGAAACCCAAGTTCCAAACCACAAAGGAACGAAGGAGCACGAAGGAAAACCTTTTTACCCCCTTTGCAGGAAATATTTTGAAATATGACATTGTCGAAGTAGTTACCAATTTTTTCAATAATCCGCACAAATTCGTGAAATTCGCGGCAGGGTTTATAGGCGATGCGCTCAAGTCACCTGACTTTGCTGTAATACTAAGCGCCTAACAAATATTTTGGTTAGCAGATAAAATCAAAACAATGAACATTATCTCCCGCTTGGAACGCGCAACCCTAGCCCACCCTGACAAGCCCGCCCTCATCTTTTTTTCCCCGTCGGATAAAAAATGGGAAACGCTCACCTATCGACAACTTGCGGATTCGACCGAACGATTCGTCGCTGGACTTTTGAACTGCGGCGTCGCCCCCGGCATGACCGCCGCCCTGCTGACTCCGCCCTCGGCTGATTTCTTCGCCCTGGCTTTTGCCATGCTGAAAGTGGGAGTCGTCCCCATCATCCTCGACCCCGCGATTGGGCTAAAAAAAATGGGCGAATGTCTCGCAGAAGCCAAACCTGATATTTTCATCGGGAATACACTTACTCATTTTTTACGCAGAATTTTAGGCTGGGGAAAGGGTTCAATTCAACATAATTTGACAATCGAAAAAGTCAAAAGTCAAAAGTCGAAGGTCAAATTACCAATTACTAATTACCAATCTCCAACCTCCCCTGCCGCCATC
>JFJP01038383.1_pt1 | contig 17799 bp, 14 predicted proteins | sample 431651 | NCBI WGS metagenome assembly JFJP01 (sample SAMN02602958, study PRJNA72255) | Microbial mat metagenome, whole genome shotgun sequencing project. | biome: fresh water; feature: sink hole; material: water; isolation source: purple microbial (photo- and chemosynthetic) mats found in...
ATATAAATGGTTTTGTCGGATTCGAAAAAACTGCATTTAAAATCAACAGTCTGAATTTCCTGGCCCGGATTGAGGACGAAAAAATTCTGTTAAATAACAAGGGGATCCATTTTGAGGATTTCGTAATTGAAGATACACTGGCTAAAAAACTTTCAGTTAATGGAGATATTCTCACCAGTAACTTCAGCGATTTCGGATTTGATTTGCACCTGATTACAAATGATTTCCAGCCGATGAACAGTACTTCGGCAGATAATAGCTTATTCTATGGAAAGCTTTCACTTGCTACTGATGTTTGGCTTAAAGGGGATTTGAAAAATCCGGATATTGAAGCTCTGATCAAAATTGACAGTGCCACCAATCTCACCTATGCGCTTCCCGGAAGCGAACTGAAGCTGGTAACATCCGAAGGAATTGTTGATTTTCTGGAACCGGGTCAAAAGTATGATTCCATCTATATTACGAAGGAGGTTAATTCGCTGGCCGATTCCATTATGGCACGGATTTCAGGCATTAATATCACCCTGAACCTCGAAATAGATCCAAATGCAAAGTTTATTGTTGATGTGGATCCTAAATCAGGCGACTATTTAACTCTCAGCGGCGGTGCAAATCTTAAGCTTATTGTCGACCGGGCTGGTAAGCAATCAATGACAGGGATTTATGAGGTTAAATCTGGCCTTTACCAGCTATCGTTTTATAACCTGGTAAAAAAGACTTTTATCATTACTCCTGGCAGCACTGTTTCATGGTCGGGAAATCCTAAGGATGCCGATGTAAATATTTCAGCAAATTATACTGTTACAACTCCCTCAACTGCACTTATGGCTAACGAAGCAACCGCAATGAGCGATACCGAAAAGAATATGTTCAAACAGCGTCTGCCGTACGAAGTGAAATTAAATATCCTTGGATTTCTTACGCAGCCTGAAATCAGTTTTAATATCACTTTACCTGATAAATACCTCACGGCAAATACAATGGTAGCAACAAAACTTGCTCAGCTGAATAGTGCAGACCGCACTGATGATCTGAACAAGCAGGTTTTTGCATTGCTTGTAACAGGTGGCTTTATTGCCGATAACCCGGCGTCAGCCGGCGGTTCACCTTCCAGCATTGCATCTACCGCTGCGCGTAACAGCGTTAACGGTATTCTGGCCGGGCAAATGAATAACGTTACAAGCAAGTATGTCCGCAATTTTGATTTAAACTTTGGCCTTACAACCTTTGATGATGGTACAGATGGTTCAAATGATCCCACTACTGAACTGGATGTGCAGGTTTCGAAGAAACTGTTTAATGAACGGGTGACCATTGAAGCTCAAAGTTCGATTGATTTGAGTGGAAATAAGAATACCAGCGCTACTACTTCGGATCATAATTCAGGTGAACTTGCAGTAACCTATAAACTTACTGAGAATGGAGAATACAAACTGAAAGCATTTTCCCAGACTGCGTATGATCTTTTCGACGGCGATATTATAAGTAGTGGTTTAGCAGTGATTTTTACGAGGGAATTTGAAACTCTCAGGAGGCGGAAGAATGGGGATACTACGCTTGAAAAGAAAGATACGACGAAGAAGGTGAGAAAGGAGTAGAGTAGGGAGTAGGGAGTAGAGAGGAAGGAGTAGTGAGCGGTGAGAAGTGAGTAGAGAGAAAGGAGATGGAGCGATGGAGTGATGGGGCGAAGGGAGAAATGGTGATAAAATGGGAAAATAGGAAATGGGAAACTGAAAACCTGGCAGCGTTAGATTAGGGTTTGAAAATGGAAAATAGAAAATGGGAAATGGTGGAGCAGAAAACCTGGCAACGTTTGTAAAACCTGTCAGCGTTAGGATAGAGGCCGGAAAGAACTTTGTGGGCTAAGTAACAATTCCCGGGAATGATTATCATTATCGAAACTCAATTAAACGATCGAAACTCAAAATTTACCAATAAAAAAGTACGATTTACAAATTCAAAATGTACATAAAAGTCCGGCCATATAAATTGCTGATAACTGCTTCGCTCATCACGGCGCTTCTTGCGGGCTGCACCGGATTGAAGAGTGTTAGTGATGGCAGCCATCTATATACCGGTCACGAACTAAACATTGATTCAACCCAATTCATCCAACATCTGTTTGATACAAAGAAAGAGCTCAACGGACTTTTTAAAGTGAAACCAAATTCAAAACTTCTTTGGATGCGGCCCAAGCTGTGTTTGGATTATATGATAAAGGAGTCGGTAAAGAAGAAAGGTTTTAAACACTGGTTGAAAACCAAAGTTGCCCAGCCTCCTGTACTGCTCGAAAGTATTACCCTGCCGGAATTTAATACCGCAATAGAAAACCGGTTGCAAAATCGGGGGAATTTTCATGCCAAATCTGATTTTGAAGTTATAAGTAAAGGGAAAACCGCGAAAGTGCAGTTTACTATTTCGCCTGGCGAACCATACAAGCTGAAGACAATCAATTATCCAAACGGAAACGAGGGTATTAAAAGTGATATTAACAAGCTGCAGCCAAAATCAATCCTTAAAACCGGGAATATTTATAACCTTAAGGATTTTGAAAACGAACGCAGCCGCATAAACCAGGCACTGATAAACAAAGGATATTATTATTTCAGACCCGATTATCTGCTTTTTACAGCTGATTCAGCCGTTGGAAACCGGGAAATAAATACCTGGTTGGATTTAAAACCTGAGACTCCTGCTGAAGCTGCCACCGCAGTTAGATTTAATAATATCTATATTTTTGATGATTACTCACTTCGGGATTATCATCCCGACACATTGAAAATCGGCAATTACTTTTATGTTTCCGAAAAGCACAAATTTAAACCTGAGACTATTCTCAACGAAGTTTTTTTTGAAAAGGACAGCCTTTATTCGCGTGCAAATCATTATGCAACACTTCAACGCCTGATGGGGCTTGGGATTTATAGATTTACGTCTGCTAATTTTACTCCCGATAACTCACTCAGTGACCGGATTAACGTAAATGTTTTGTTGACTCCGATGACTAAAATCTCCCTGAGTGCCGAAATGAATGCAGCATTAAAATCCAACAATTTTGCGGGTCCAGGCTTTAATCTGAATTATAAAAACCGTAACTTTTTTGGTGGTGCTGAGCTCTTATCGGTAACACTGGGCGGATATTTCGACTGGCAATACAGCGGGTCCACAAAAGGGAAAGCTGCATACCAGTTTACACTGGATGCCGCTCTCACTCTTCCTAAATTTGCGCCTTTCAATTTAGAAAAGGGTACTATTAAATCTCTGGCCCCAAAAACAATAATTACCGCTGGAGGAGGTACCTACAGGCGAGTTGATCTTTATGAGTTGCATTCGTTTAATACTTCGCTGGGTTACCAATGGAAACAAACAGAATACATTACTTTTCAGCTAAATCCAATTGATATCAGCTATACGAATCTTGCGGAATCATCATTGGAATTTGATAATTTCCTGGAGGAGAATCCTTCAATAAAGAGAAGCTTCGAGCAACAGTTTATCTTAGGGACAAGCTTTAACTTTGTAAACAGGCGTATAAGCCTTGGAAGCAGCAAACACAGTTTGTACCTCGACGAAAATCTGAATCTTGCTGGTAATATCACAAGCCTTATAATCACAGCTTTTCACGGAGCCCGCCCTACATCGGAGAACCCCTATGAACTGCTTAATACACCGTATTCGCAGTTTGCCATGCTTCGTAATGAAATTAGATATTACTACAAACCGAACACTCAACATCAGATTGCATGGCGTTTTATTGCAGGTGTGGGCATACCATATGGAAATTCATCCACAATACCTTATGTTAAACAGTATTATGTAGGAGGCCCTTACAATATCAGGGCATTTGTTTCAAAATCGGTCGGACCCGGAACTTACGCCCCGGCAGATAGTATGAGTAATACCTATATTGATCAAACAGGTGATATTACACTTGAAACAAGCCTGGAGTATCGTTTTGGCATTTACAAGAGTTTTAAAGGTGCATTATTTGTTGATGTAGGAAATATATGGCTTATAAATGAGGACCCGCAAAGACCTGGAAGCGGGTTCAATAAAGAAACTTTTTATAAACAATTGGCAGTTGGCGCAGGATATGGATTCCGCTTCGATTTTAATTTTATATTGCTTCGTATCGATCTGGCTGTTCCGCTGCGTAAACCCTATTTGCCTGAAGGACAGGAATGGGTAATTGATGAAATAGACTTTAGCAAGGACTGGCGACGGGATAACTTTATGTGGAACATAGCAATCGGGTATCCGTTCTGATAAACACGTTGTGTTGCTTCGAACATTGAAATTTGTGAATAATCAGAAATCAATATCTAAATAATCAGAAATTATGACTGAATATCCGATTTTCGTATTTACAGCTTTGCTGATCCTGGTTTACGGGCTTTTTTCAAAAACGCTCGAAAAATCCGTAGTTTCTGCTCCTATGATATTTGTTGCTGTTGGTATTTTTGCTTCCTTTTTTTCGGTTGAAGCCTTAAAGGAAGGCCTGAATGCACCACTTTTAAAGATACTTGCTGAACTCACATTGGTATTGGTTCTTTTTCTCGATGCCTCAACTATAAATCGCAACGCACTCAAAAAACAAAGAAGTTTACCCTTAAGGCTATTGCTCATCGGATTGCCTTTAACTATGGTGCTTGGCTTTTTTATTGCGGTTCCCCTGTTCCCGGGATTAAATTTATGGATGCTTGCAATTATGGCTTTAATACTTTCACCAACTGATGCTGCACTGGGACTTGCAGTGGTGACCAGCAAAATGGTTCCTGAAAAAATCCGGCAGACTATCAATGTCGAAAGTGGATTAAATGATGGAATTGCGCTACCTCCGATTTTGATTTGCATCGCAGCCCTTGCCACTTATAAAGCTGACGAAGGCACGGGATTAACATACTGGCTTATGTTTACAGTGAAACAGTTTGTGTATGGCCCTGTTATTGGTGGTTTAGTTGGGCTTATAGGCGGCAAACTGGTTGAAAAGGCCTCGCAGAAAGGCTGGATGAATCACACTTTTCAAAGCCTGTCAGCCATTTCAATTGCTATTTTAGCCTTTGCCCTTGCTGAGATGGTTCATGGCAATGGTTTTATTGCCGCCTATTTTGCCGGTCTCCTCCTCGGAGCCCGTACTCACGAAATCCGCGATCGTATCCATGAATTCGGTGAAGCAGAAAGCCAGGCGCTGGTACTGTTTATCTTTTTATTGTTTGGTATGATCCTGATTCCAGCCACATATATGTTCTGGGATCTTCAGGCCTGGATTTATGCCATATTAAGTCTTACGGTAATCCGTATGCTGCCGGTGGCATTAAGCCTGATAGGAACTAAGCTCCCCTGGTCGGCAGTGGCATTTATCGGATGGTTTGGGCCACGGGGAATAGCATCTGTTTTATATCTTCTGCTGGTAATTATTGAATTGGGCAAAGATGGCTATGAACAGATGATCTCGGTTATTGTGCTAACGGTGATGTTAAGCATTTTTCTGCATGGGATCACAGCAGTACCTTTCTCAAAGATGATTGGGAAATTGGTAAAATAAATCCTTCCGGTAACAGGTATTGGTCTGGACAGGCATTATATTCTGGTTCAATAGACTGATAATACTTGTTATTAAGTATTTCCTGTTATTTGTTCATTTTCTATATTTGCGAATTCCAAATCGATCTCAATTCAATTATTAATTCTACGTCACCTATGAAAAGAATCATCATCACGCTATTACTAATTGCAATTTCAGCAACTACTATTGCTCAATCCGACACACTTTCGAATCAAAAAACGAGGAAATACTCCAAAGTCTGGAACCTGTCGTTCGAACAGGGAGCCATGCTCGGAAACGGTACTGAAGTCGGTGATCAACTTGCAGAAGCTTCTTATTACAATGGTTTGGATTTGAGGCTGGGTTTTCGGGTTAATGATTATTCGGATATTTATAACCAGGTTTACCGGCTTCCGGTTATGGGTATAGGCTGGTATTCATCTACCTTTCAACAGGATGAAGTAATTGGCAAACCCAATGCAATTTATTATTATTTTGATATGCCAATCCGTTTTGAGCGAAACAGAAAAATAACCATGTCCTATCTGGCTGCATTCGGGCTTTCGTACAATTTTAATCCGTACGACGAGGTATCAAATCCGGGCGATGTTTTTATTGGCTCTTACCGAAACTGCTATGTTAACCTGGCCTTGCTTATGAATTACCATATCACTCCCAAATGGACAACAAGTCTTTCGGTAGGTTTTAAACATTTTTCGAACGGATCGTTTAAGCAACCAAATTATGGAATTAACCTGGTTCCTGTCGCTTTAAGCGTTTCATACAAACCTAAAGCGTACAAACCGTTTGAGGGGGAAAAGATAATCCCTGAATTTATCAGTCATAACCAGTTTAACATTGCATTGATTGCCGGCAGCAAAAATTATTCGGAGGGTGAACCCAACTATCTGAAAGCAGGCCTCAGTGTAAACTGGCTCAGGGCTTTCAGCTATAAATACAAAGCAGGTTTAGGTCTCGATGTGTTTTATGCCGGTGGTTACGAAGAGCGTAACAGTGCCACAGCTACTTTTGCAAACACTATGTCGTATGCCGTGGTAGGCTCATGGGAATGGGCTCTCAACAAGCATTTGTATGTTCCTATTGCTTTTGCGGTGTATCTCAAGCGAAGTGAAGACAATGGCGAACGTGATGGCTTTTACGAGCGTGTAGGAATTCGTTATCGTTTCAACAACAATATGTTTGCAGGCATAACCATTAAAGCGCATAAAGGTGTTGCCGATATTTTCGAATGGACAATCGGATATACTCTTAAACACGATCCCAATAAATATTAAGCGTGTTGACAGACATAATATTATTGATGTAACTTTTATTATTGCCGCTATTGCGAAATAAGGAAATCCTTATCATCTTCTGTAAAATTTAAAAAGCTTAAAACATCATGTGTTTTAAGCTTTTTAAATTAAGGTTTAGCTAACATTCTCCGGAAGGATTCCTGTCTCATGAACAAATAAATCCGTGATGAAATCCGCTGTGTTTGTAGTTGATCAGATTCTTAAAGTGAACTTGCCGGAGGAGCCAGTTTAATGGATTTCGCCTTGGTGTTTAGTTGTTTGATAAAGAATATATTCATGAGTTTGTTATCATCCGACAGAAAAGCTGATGACATACCATTTACAATATCCATGTATAAGATGGCCGGATTGTTGGCATCGTTATATTTGGCATTTAGTTTTACTCCCATTTTCTTGATAGAGCCATCTTCGAGAATAACGCCCAGAGTTTGTACAATCTGATTGTTTTTAACTTCAACTTTCCCCATATAGCAATCAGATTTGTTGCCTTCCCGCACAGTTACAACAACTTCGTGTATCCCATCAGGAACCGGGCTTGCACCTCTGTCCTGAAAAACCTTGAGGTATTCCTCGTAACAGTTTGATTGTGCATTGGCACTGGTTGCGCTGCCAAAAACCAGGATGGATGTAACTAATAGTAATTGAAGTAAATTTTTCATATTGATGCAGATTTTGGTTATAGGATTTAGTTATGTGTTTACAATAATTGATTTAATTCTAGTGTAGGCATTTTGTGTAACCAGTGCAAATGTAATTAAAAGCACTAAATGAAAGTATTATCGACCTAAAATGATTCTATGGGCCGGCGATAATTGAAACTGCTTTAACATGGGGCAATATTCTGGTTTATCCTTTTAACCGCTTTTCCTAAACTATAAAATCCCGGCATTTTGTTTATGCTTTCTCTGCCAGCAACTCTAGTTTCAGCCGTTGCAATTCAGCAAGTTGTTCCGGGCCAACGTCAGGATATTTTAGTTTCATTGAGTCCAAGGCTGAAATAATAGCCGAGGCAATGACAATCCGGGCATACGGTTTGTTATCAGCCGGAATCACATACCAGGGCGATTTTTCAGTTGCCGTTTTTTTTATCATTTCTTCATAAGCAACCATATACTGTTTCCAGTATTTGCGCTCTTCGACGTCGCCGGCACTGAATTTCCAGTTTTTCTCCGGTTTGTCAATACGCTCAATGAACCGTCTTTTTTGTTCCTTCTTCGACACATTGAGGAAAAATTTTACCACCAGAATCCCATTCCGGTTCAGGTACGATTCAAAATTCCGCATATCATTCAGCCTTTCGTCCCAAATATTTTCAGTAAGAAGTTTTTCGGGTAGCTTTTGCGCTTTCAAAATGCCTTCGTGCACACGAACCACCAGCACTTCCTCATAATAGGAGCGATTAAAAATACCAATTCGGCCTCTTTCAGGAAGTTGTTTCATACACCTCCACAAATAATCATGGTCCAGTTCTTCATTATTTGGCGCTTTAAATGAAGAAACATGGCAGCCTTGTGGATTTATCCCAGACATAACATGTTTGATGGCACCATCCTTTCCGGCAGCATCCATGGCTTGAAAAATCAGGAGCAGCGACCATTTATCCTGTGCATAAAGTTTGTCCTGCATTTCGGACAATGCCTGCACTCCAAGCTGCAATGCCTGTTGGGCTAGAGGTTTTCCCTCTTTCCCTAAATCATTATCAACATTAGTCGGAAAATCTTTAAGCTTAAATTTTTTGTCGCTGGTAACGCGATATGGTTTCGATAGTTTTTTTGCCCGCGAAATAAACTCTTTTCTGCTAAGCTCAGTTATAGCTGTTATTCGGCTGCCGGCCGGTTGAGCATTTGATGTTTCTTCCTTTTTTGTTGCCATAATATATAAATTAATAATCAGTGATGTAACAAAGATAAGGTAGTTTTTGTTAAAGTTAAATCGTTAATTTGGTGCATTAAAAGTATTTTGAAAATGCTTTACTGAAAAGTAAAATTCAAAATAAATACATGAGCGTAAGTGATTGTTCAATTTAATCCGGTTTTAAAACCGGTGAGGATGCTATTGGGTTAATGCTGAAAAATCATTACTTTTGATATATGATTCAGGATATTTTGGATCAACTTCTAAAACCATGCTTCAACACCAATCAGGAATGAAACATATTCAGCTGAAAAGTTTAATCCTTGCCTTCCTGGCTATAGTTTTCCTGATGGGTTATAAAGTATCTGAAGCGCAGGTCGAATCAAAAGACTTCAGCGATGTTATGGCCCAATGGAAAAAGAATCCTGTGCCAAAAATAAACAATGAGCTCGCCGTTGGGAAAACCTATTATTCCATTCTTCCGGTTATCGGCTATGCTCCGGCAAACGGATTTTTGCTTGGAGGCGCAATAAGTTTTTCCCGCTTGTTCGGGCAGCCTCCAACCAATATGTCATCAGGCATGCTCAATTTTCAGGTAACCTCCAAAAAGCAATTTATTATGAATGCCAGGTCCAAAATTTACCTGTTGGAGAATAAATGGTTTTTGCAGGGCGACTGGCGCTTGCTGCTTTTTACCCAGCCAACTTATGGTTTGGGAATAAATAATTCTGAATTTAATAAGCTGCATATTTATACCAACAATATGGACCTGGTTGGAGATGATACTCTGGCTGAACCAATGAAGTTTAAGCTTATCAGGGTTTATGAAGAAGTTTCGCGCCGGCTGGGGAATTCACATGTGTTCGCAGGTATTGGAATTGCAGTTGATCAGCATTTTGATATTATCGACGAAAGGCTGGATACGGTAACTGGCAGCCCGGAGTATTTTGTCACCAACAATTATGCTTATTCAGTCACCAACAGTTTTAATCCAACCCGGTATGGCACTAACGGGATTAAATTTACGGTGCTTACTGATACACGCGACAATATAAGTAATTGTTATAAAGGTTATTATGCGTCAATATCATTACTTGCCAATATTAAAATCGGAAATAATTCGCAGCAGAGTACCCAGTTGCTGTATGATGGGCGCTATTACCTGGGATTAAGCAAACATCGCCCTCGTCATGTGCTGGCATTCTGGAGCTGGGGTTCAGTTTTGCTGAATGGCAATGTTCCTTACATGGCGCTACCTGCTATTGGCTGGGATACGTATAATCGTTCAGGACGCGGTTTTATACAAGGGCGTTACCGTGGATTAAGCATGGTTTATAATGAGGTGGAGTATCGTTTTCCTATTTCGAAAAACGGATTTTTCGGCGGGGTAGTTTATATAAATGCCACTGCGGCCAGTAACTACGCTAAAAAGTTATTTGATAATACTGCGTTCGGCAGAGGCGCAGGACTGAGAATGCAACTGGATAAACGTGCGCGTACCAATCTTACAGTTGATATAGGTTTAGGTGCCGATCGTGCTGCTGCAATTTATTTTAACCTTCAGGAATCATTTTAGTGTGATATTTCCCTAATCGTATTGTGACGTTGCCAGGGATCTGATAGATACTTTAAACAATTGTATGCTTTTGATGAACAGTTAAAATAAGTATACAGACTCACAGATCTGAAAATGAAATCCAGCCTACTCACATATAGTTTCATTTTTGTTGCATGTTTGATGTTATTTCCCAGTTGTGCTTTTGCGCAATCCGGGTCAACAGATTTAAAGGATTTAATAAATCGGATAATAAACAGGCCTGCCGACACTACTTCGGATAAGATAGTTGTTGGAAAAAGCCTTTAGTACCTACTAATAAGTAGTTTTTGTAATTCTTTTCAATTTTATATGAACTCCCGTTTTTAACATTTATTTTTGCGTCTGCTTGATGTCTGGTATGAAATCTTTTTTATTCAGTTTATTTCTTGTTTTATGCGTTAATGCTTCGCTTTTTGCTGAATCAGGCGGCAACCCTGATCAGCTTGCCACGACTGACAGCATAAACAGAGTTCAAAAAGCTGACAGCGTAAAGCCTGTCGACCTTGTGGATTACATAGTGAAGATATTTAATATAACAAAACCTGAAGAAAAGCGGAGCAACCGCAAAGTCCGTTTTACCCTTTTCCCTACTACTTCAACCTCAGGTAAAACTTCTTTTACATCATTTAATGCTTCGTTTTTATTAGGCGGTGATGAAAGTAATACGAATCGGTCAACCGTATATTTTTATCCATATATAGGATTTGGCGGGCAATATGGTTTTGATGTACAATCATTTCTGTGGTACCCTAAAAACAGCTGGAACTTTATCGGAGAGTATTTTATTCACAATTATCCTCAGGAGACATGGGGCCTGGGTGGAAACAGCCCTGAAGATCATGAGACTCTGATTGATTACAGGCAGTTCCGCTTTCATCAGAAAAGTCTGAAAGAAATATGGCCTCATTTCTTTGCCGGGGCAGGGTATTCCCTTGATCAGCATTTCAATATACAGGTTGAAGAAGGTGAAATGAACGAACATTTCAGCAGTTATTTCCCGGATAAAAATTCAACATCGTCAGGAGTAGTGCTGCCGGTAAAATACGACAGCAGGCGTAACTCGGTGAATCCTAAACAAGGATTTATGGTCGATCTCACCTTAACCTTTTTCTCCCCGGCTTTGGGAAGTGATGACAAGTGGCAATCCTTGTTTCTTGATGTCCGCAAATACTTCCCTATATTAACCCGGAATCCGGGCATCCTTGCTCTCCGGAGTTATTACTGGACGGTCCTCTCCGGAAATGCGCCATTCCTTGATTTACCTGCCGTAAGGTGGGAACCAACGCCAGGGCAATCATCACGCGGTATTCAGCAAAACCGGTACCGGAGTAATGCAATACTGGATTTCGAATCGGAATATCGGTTTGGAATTACCGACAATGGCTTTTGGGGAGGCGTTGTGTTTGGCAGTGTAACTTCGGCATCCCAGTACGATACTCAGCAGTTTATGTACTGGCATCCGGCAGGTGGTGTAGGCGTAAGAATGAAATTCAATAAATACTCCGATGCGAATATAGGATTTGATGTTGCAGTGAGCAAAGGCTTCGTTAATGTTTACCTGTTTATAGGAGAGGCTTTCTAGTGTTATGTTAATAATATAATGACGTATCAGTTGCCTGCACCCCTAAATCCCCTTAAGGGGAAATCTGCGCGCGGATATGCCCCTTCAGGGGTCAGGGTGCGTGGGAAAGCGGCAAATCAGAGCTAACATAACACTAGTTGCATTCTGATGAATTTCGGGAATTGAAACGAATTGTTTTACATTTGTGCCACAATTAAAAACATTGTTTATTCCAATCAGCCTGGTTTGTAGTTCCTATGGTTAAATCGATCCGTTACCTTTTTGTGATAGCCACAGGCTGCTTTTTTGGAGTATTTATCTTTTTGCCTATCAGTGAACTTACAACCTTTTATGAGTTTAAACGGGACATAGGCATTTCGGTTTGGGATTTTATTTATACGCAATTCTATAGAGCAATTACGCTGCAAACGCCGATAAAGTTCTTTTTCTACTTAGTATTCGGTGGATTGATGGGTGTAATTTCTGCTTTATTGATGACAGTTTTCAGTAAACGCAATAAACTGATTGATCAGTTAAGGAGTGAGTTGGATAAAAATCTTACTGCTTTAATTTCAAAAGGAGAAGATGATGACCTGGAGTTTAAATCCTCTTACCGCTATGATTACCGCCAGCAAAAAGTCAATAAAGTCCTCGAAAATGTTATTATCAAGACAATAGCTGGATTTATGAACTCCAGGGGTGGTTCATTATTGATAGGTGTTGCCGATGATGGAAGTATTATAGGCCTGGAAGCAGATTATAACACGCTTAGCCGCAAGGACAGCGATGGATACACTCAATTGCTGATGTCGGCTATTGCTGATAAAATGGGAACTCCGGCCTGCAAATTGGTAAAAATACTTTTTCATACCCATGAGGAAAAAGAAGTGTGCCGCATTATTGTTCTGCCTTCACCAATGCCCGTTTATGCAAAGGATGATAATCAGGCTCGTTTTTATTTACGTACAGGTTCTGGCACACGCGAATTAGATATTCAGGAAGCAATAACTTTTATAAAAGCTAAGTGGGGTTAAACCTTTAGTAAACAAGATTCAGTTAGAGGTTCACAAAAAAAAATACCGGACTGAAGGTCCGGTATTTTTTAATTCCTTTAAAAAGCAATTATTTTTTATCATTAAATTCTCCGATAAGAGGAATTGCATCTAAAATTTCAGTACGAATCGAATTTTCGATAAATGCTTCTAATTGCGTAAATTGGGCTGCACGCAATGGTGAAATCTCTTTCGACATTTTCTTGAATGTTTTTTGCTGAAGCTTTGCAAATTCTGCCTGGATAGCAAATGATTTGTTAATCAGTTCTGTTGCCTTTTCATTTGTAAGTTTATCATAGTTTTCAGCATAAGCTGTAATATTGGCAATACGTTTTTTACCCATTTCCTTACGGGCTGCTTCGTACTCTTCGTAAAGAGTCCAGAATTTCGCTGATTCAGTATCTGAAAGTTTCATAAAATCTTTAACCATCTGTTGTTTGGTCATACCAAAAGCGCTTTGCATTAAAGCTACTTCGTCAGTATTGGATTGAGCTTGTGAGGCAACTGCAAACATGAGACAGATTGCAAAAAGAATAATTTTTTTCATTGGTTTCAGGTTTAATTGGTTAATAATGAATTTGTGAGGGTGTGTATTTATTCATTTTTAAAGTAAACACAAAGATAAAAAATAGTTATTTATTTGATGTACTCATTACTAAGTATTTTTAGGTTTTCAATCTATTTTTTTGTTTGATTTGTTATAACAGACCTTAAATGTTTTTAACTTTGCCTACCTTAAATGAATTCAATGGAGTTAAACAAATGGAATTATACACTAACAAGAAAATTACGAAAACTATGAAAATCTTCAAAATCTTAAGTTTAACGGCACTTGTGTTTCTGTTAACACAATGCTATCCTGAAGGTCCCGAATATGTGGATGAGTTGGACCTGGTATATTCAAACTATGACCCTGCATATGATTTCAGCGCCAAACAAACCTATGCAATTCCTGATAAAATCATGAAAATTGATGATGATCTGGTTGACGGTGGTGATCCTAATTATGTGAAAGATCAATACGCAAAGCCTATGCTGGACAGGATCGCACTTAATATGGCTGAATTCGGCTGGACAAAAGTGGGTGTTGATGATAATCCTGATGTTCTGCTTGCTCCTGTTGCTTATGAACTTACTACCACTGTATACTATGGTTATGGTGGATATTGGGATTGGTGGTACGGCGGTTATTACCCTCCGGGAGGCTGGTATTATCCTTATCCTGTAACCTCCAGCTATTCAACCGGAAGTTTGGTTGTTACGATGCTTGACACAAAAGATGTAAGTCCTGATGATAAAATGCGTGCTGTGTGGGGTTTTGTAGTCAATGGTCTTCTCGAAGGCTCAGCTACTGAGTTCACCAATCGTTTTACGAAAGGAATTAACCAGGCGTATACGCAATCACCTTATTTAAACAAGTAATAATATTCTGCACATGAAAAAGACAATTATTATCACACTTATGCTGGCAGCCGGAGTATTTATTACATCGTTTGTTTCAGCCCAGAGCTTTACCTCCATTCAATATACCGTGGGGATACCAACCGGCGGACTTAAAGACCATGTTGACAAGATAAGCTGGCGTGGCGCAACATTTGAATACCAGAGAGAAGTTGCCCCTTCGGTTTCTGTTGGTGTTAATTTTGCATGGAGTACTTTCTATGAAAGAAAAGACTATGACAGCTATACTAATAATAATGCAACTTTAACCGGTGTTCAGTATCGCTATGATAATTTATTCCCAATGTTGGTAAATGGACAGTACAAAATTGGGACTGGTACAGTAGTACCTTATGTTGGACTTGGTATTGGTACCATGTACGATCTGCGTAATACAGATATGGGGACCTGGACTATTGAAGAAGATAACTGGCATTTCCTGATGAGTCCTGAAGCTGGTTTCCTCTTTGATGTTTCACCTGGCACAAGTATAAAATTAAATGCCAAATACGATTATGCATTCAAAATAAAGGATGCTGATGCATTCGGAAACCTGAATATCAGCTTTGGTTTTGTGTTTAACAGCTGGTAGAAGAAACAATTCTCTTAAAAATTTAAAAAGCTCTTTCCGGAAACGGGAAGAGTTTTTTTGTGCGGCAGGATATGATTTTGGATGAAGCCAATCAAAAACCAAGAAACCTGAAACTCTGAAACATGAAACTACTGTTTCGCCTTCAACTTCCATTTCTTCTTCTCTTCCTTATACGCTTTCTTGTTTTCTTTCGACATGATCATAGTTTCTTTCATGCCTGAGAGGAAGGATCGGATAACAGGATTAAACCCGCCTTTATTCAAATCCCTGACAGCCTCATAATGCACAATTTTTGGCGGTAAACCGGCTGAAGGCGGATTATTTGTATTGAGGTAGGTATTTGCAGCAAAAGCAACAACATCATTCTGCCATTTCTTTTCAGCAATTTTCAGATCAACATCCAGGTCGTGGTATAAGAACTTCATGGTTCCTTTAGCAGTTGTCCTGTTTACAACACCTGAAAAAGTAATTTCGTCAACGGTGCCCTTTTTTATTTTAGCCGGAGTATACGCTGCAAGCAGTTGGTTTAAGTCGGTTAAATTGAACCTGCCAACTTTACAATTAATAGTGAACTGCGGTTTCTGATAACTGAAAGCTGTCACCAGGTTAATTGGCGCTTTATTTTCTACAAAACCGGAAAGGCTCAAGGTGAGCAAATCTTTTGACGGCAGATTGGTAATATTTTTTGCTTCGAGCGATCCGCGCTGAATCTGAACCTTAGCTGGTTTCCCATCTTCCTTCCGTTCAACATTTACAAAACTGACTCCGGAAGCTTTTATACTTTTGATGTTTATCGGAAGGGGAATCGCTGATATTTTCTGACCCAGGTAAACAGGAAATTTTCTCCTGTCGAGCGGTTTCGTTTTGTCTTTAAAAAATGAAACATCTGCCTTATCTATTTTAATTTCATCAACAAATACCTTCCGGCTATAGATGAGAGTATCAAAATTTACATTCATCAGATTAATTGAGCTTACTGCAAACGAGAATTGTGCTTTCTGATATTTTTCCCTCTTAAGCATTTCTGCCTGGCTTAGATTGGGTTTAAAAGCAAAACCTGCCAGGCTTATGGATTTTTTCGCATAGGAAAGCGCCATGGATTTTAAGGAGATATTGAAAATGCTGTCGCCGGTATTAACATTAAGGTTTTTTAAACCAGTGCCAAAATCACTGTAGGTAAAAATAAGTGTATCGATTGATTTGTTGATTTTAAGAGCTGTCACATTCAGTTTAAAATCCTGCAGTTTAAAGCTCCTGAGTCCTCCTTTGTTCATTTTGCCAGCAAGTTCTCCGACACTGAATTCTACATTTTTAAATGAATACATATCCTGGCCCGGTTGCTGGCTAAGATTAAGTTCATTCAGCGAAATATTCAGTTTCTGAATCTTAAATTCACGTTCCTTAAACGTATTAATTATGTGGAACGATGCATTAACCAGTTCAAATTGATTAAGTATAAACGAATTGACAAACTTTTTACTGTCTTTTGGAGCATTGCTTTTTGCAGCCAGGGTATCTTTAAAAGGAAGTAATATGGATTTCTCGGCGTTCAGTGTTACATCTATAGCAGGTTCGTCGATTATAATCCGTTTAAGTTCGAGTTTCCCGGTTTTCACCATGGTCATCAACTGCACTTCATCCAAAGTTATCCTCCTGGTTTTAAGGCTGAATGAACTGTTTATATATGGATAGTGATGAAGCGGGATAGGGCGTGGTTTCAATTCCACATTGGATATTTTAATATTCCCGGCAAAGATATTGATACGGAGTTTTTCAAATTTTAATTCGTAAACATCAGATATAACGTTGGAATTAAAGCCTTTAAGCAAAGCTTCCGAAACCAGTTTATTTAAATTTCGGGAAACATAAATAGTTAGACCTGAAATGGTTAGAAAAGCAATTGCCATCACCCAAAACAGGATTTTTCTAACCAAATGTCTTTTCTTCTTAATTTCAGGTTTCGCTTCCATAATGTTGAAAATTAGTTATTTAGAATCAAACAGTATATGCGCACTAAAACCCAAAAACTTCATCATTTAATTTTGTGCTTAACCGGCAGGCGTTCAAATATTGAATGCATCGCAAGTCTCATATTTTTCTCAGTGTCAGCATTATTATCGATGGTTTTACGTGCGCCACCGGTCCACAAAATATACCCGGTACTTGTTTCGAATATTTCAAACACCAGGGTAGCTTCGTCAGCCCTTGATTCAGTTATGTTCCCCCCGGCAACCGGAACCATTGCCCCGGCATAATACCCCGGCATACCGTAACCATAGCCGCCGTATCCAACACCAACTCCAACGCTCAGGGTTGGCGACTGTGAGTATTGCATCTGGGTTTTAATCCCCATGCTGAACCTGATAACTGCATCAGGTTTCTCAGTATCCAGGACCATGCCTTTCTTCTTTAATTCTTCATCAGCCACAGCCGTTACCATTTTTCCATACATCCGTTCTATCGACTGGTTATTTATATCATTATCGGCTGAAGGAATCCAGGCGTAGGTTTTGTATTTCTGAAAGTCGATACTTTTACTGTATTCCGAAAATGTATTGATGCTGCCTGTGCATGAAAAGAGTAAAAAAGTAAATGCAAAAGATGTGAGTATAAGTATTTGCTTCATAAGGGTCACGTATTAAGAAGTTTAGTTTTACAATGGGTTAAGAAGATCAGATTTCAGTATTAATTATTCCTGACCAGATTCCTGTCTTTAAATAATTGCACTTATAAAGCGAGGGAGATTCAATCAGGTGAAAAGTTATTCCGTCAGAATTTTTGTTTTTAGAAGTTTTACCAATGATAAAAATCAAAGCAGGTTTTTATTCTGTTTTTTTGAAAT
>JFJP01034755.1_pt1 | contig 17797 bp, 3 predicted proteins | sample 431651 | NCBI WGS metagenome assembly JFJP01 (sample SAMN02602958, study PRJNA72255) | Microbial mat metagenome, whole genome shotgun sequencing project. | biome: fresh water; feature: sink hole; material: water; isolation source: purple microbial (photo- and chemosynthetic) mats found in...
GTAGATGGACACATTGAAACAATGGCAGAGTACGATGAAGCAGACGTGCGCCAGTGGAGCCGGCGATATGAGTATGGCAACGGAGTGCCGGTTCCTGCTGCGACAGTTGTAAAAGCTGCAAGTTTCGATGGCAACGGTACACCTTCCGGCTGTGCCATATATGAATTCGACCCAAGCAACCGCGTATCCTTCCTGACGAGCTACGGTGGAGTCAGCTGCGCCATTGCCGGATTGTCTGTAGCGAAGGCTACTACCAACACAGCCGCACGATTCACGCCGCGTACGATCGCTCCACTGAAGATGCCTGTAGAAATTCTCTATGAGGTACCGTCTATTGATACAGCACTTTCAACCCTCGAGAAATCCGGCTACACCTACTGGAACTACGACACATTCGGAACCTCTGAACTGAGCATGGACAAAGACTGGTATCCGGTCCGCGTGGCCAGGGATGACGACCAACTTGAGAAAACGGTTTCAATGGAGCTTGCATGGAACGACAGCCAGCAGATCACCCGCAAAAAGAGCTACTACGGTTCAACCCTGGCCCTCGATGTGAGCATAACCTACAACGATGATGACTACCCGCTAAAAGTCACTACAAGCGGGGCGGCACTGCTTCTACCGCTGGAATATGAGTTCGTCTATGAAAGCCGCATTCCAGCCAGGCTGAATGTCTCCAGCAACGGATCGTTGCTCCAATGGTTCAAATACGAATATACCGGCGCAGTCTTGCCAGGCAGCGTTTCCGCAATCCGCGGCATCGATCCATTTGCCTTGCTCGACGATCTGGTTAAATCAGAGTTGAAGATATTTCACTATGACGGAGACGACACGCTTGTCGAGACCTTCGAGTTTCTTGCTGACGACGCTGACTTCCGCGTAAACGTACGCGCCCCGGATGATTCACTGAACGGCTACTACCTGGCTTCATATGATGCTGAAGGCATGATTGCATCCCTCTCCGCTTACGACGGATCTGGACTGCAGTGGAATAATAGCTACAGCTACACCGATGCAGTTGAAGACGCCACCTTGCTTGCTGCAGCGGCCCTTGCGGAAGCTGGCCTCACGGAAGCCGACTTTGGCCGCCTCGCTGAAACCTACCTGACCGACGACATCACGGAGTACGCCAAGGGCTTCGTGATGGACCTGCTGTTCTAGACGCCGCCTTTACAGGTGCCGGGATACGACCCGGCGCCTGTGCTTTTCATCCCGAAACAATAACCAATTAGACATTATGGATATTTGAAGACCTAAAAATCCTTAAAAATAGCTTTGTAGACAACTGTCTACAGCTAAAAACCTGAAAAACGCTTGCCGGGATAAAACCCGCGGGCTACGATCTGCCCATCAAGAAAAATGAAGAAAAATCAATAAAAGTTTTACAAATCATAAACAAACAGCGTACGACGTACGGGTGCGGCTGACAGGCGATGCCTTTCAACTTGCATCCGTTACGTCGGGCATTGCGGTCCGACCGCAATACACCTGCGGAGGAGCGGCACATGGGCACTGAAAAGCTCGCGACGATCCTGCTCGTCGAAGACGATATCATCACCGCATTGTTTGAACGTGAAACGCTCGAGGCTCGCGGCTATTCCGTTCTGGTGGCAAAAACCGGAAAAGAAGCTGTAGAACTCGCGGAATCGACACAATCAATAGACCTCGTCCTCATGGACATCAACCTCGGCTCTGACCTGGACGGGGTAGAAACAGCAAGCCTCATCAACCGCAGCCGGCCCGTACCCGTAGTCTTCATGTCGTCCCACACCGATGAGGCCACGCTCAGTCGGCTCGAGGGCATCGATGCATACGGGTATGTCGTAAAGGGTTCGACCGATGCTGTGCTCTGCACGGCAGTTTCCATGGCGCTCAGGCGTGCAAAAGCAGAAAAAGCGGCCACGGGGCTGCTGCAGGCCACACAAGCACAAGCCCTTGCAGAAAGAGAACTCCGCATCAAGGAAGCCCACCACCGCGTCAGGAACAATATTTCATCCATTCGGGCCATCATGTCCCTGCAGTTGAGCACCGCCCGCCACCCGGAAACGGTAAGCGCCCTGCAGGATGCCATCGGCAGGATAGAAGGCATGGGCTCCCTTTATGACATGCTCACCGGTGAAGAACATGGTGGAAACATCGACATCGTACCGTATGTAGACAGCCTCTTAGAAACGATAACGCCGCTCTTCTCAAACGCTCCCGATATTATCATAGAGAAACAGGTAGACGACTTCTCGCTCGATTCAAAACGGATGTTTGCCCTCGGCATCATCATCAACGAGCTCCTGACCAACGTCATGAAATATGCGTTTTCAGGCAAGGACAGGGGCTTGGTACGGCTCAACATCACCGTCTATGACGAGACGGTGATACTGACACTCCGCGACGACGGCAACGGGTTGCCCGGAGATTTTGAGCTGGAACGGTCCAGCGGGCTCGGGCTTTCACTTATAAAAATGCTGCTCGAGCAATTCGGCGGAACTCTGGCAATGCGGAGCGACCACGGAACGACCAGCACAGTATTGATACAGGCTCCCGGGCTACGGCTTAAGCCGGCGGATGAGGCCCGATATCTTGCTGGTGGTCCGGAGCAATCAGCAGTCGCATAAGAGCGATCTGACTCTGTGCTGAATCAACAACACGCACATGCAGGCGCAGCGCAACAAACGCCGGGCTTGCTTCTCTCCTCTGGTGGCATATACTTAAAAAAGCACTCTGAGGAGAAACCCTTGGCGCGAAAAAAACATTCAAAATACTTAGCCGCAACTCCGTACCAGGAAAGCAGCCTGGCATGATGCGATCGAGAACTCATGGGTACTTCGATGGCAACGCCAGGGAACCACGAGTCCCGGCTTGATAAGCCGGGGGTGAATCCGGTTCTGACCATCGCGCCGGCCTTGAATACCGGTCGATGGAACGCGAGGAAGATCATGTCATGAAGCCCGATTCCGATGCCTCCATCAAACACATCACCCACCGATCTACAGGAGCGTCAACCAGATACATAAGGAGTTAAACATGGCACTCATCAGTGTAATAATGCCGTTGTATAACAAAGAATGTTCTGTAGCCCGAGCGATTGATTCAGTCCTTGCCCAGAGCTGGCAGGATTTTGAAATAATTATAGTTGATGATGGCTCTACCGATGCGGGTCCGGAAATTGTACAATCGTATTCCGACCCCAGAATACGCCTTGTCCGGCAAGAAAACGCCGGGCCTGGAGCCGCGAGGAATGCGGGAGTACGCATAGCCAGCGCGGACTACCTAGCATTCATCGACGCCGATGATGAGTACTTCCCTGATTTTCTACGTACATCGATCATGAACCTCGAGGCAAATCCCGATTGCGTGCTCAGCGTCGCCAATCATCTCAGGGGTCCAGATAGAATCATTGCAACCAGTATCGAACCCTTTGACATCGGCATAGCATCTGGTCCATGGCGGATGGATCCCGGGATAGAAGCGCATGCCATGTGGGGATCCCTGGTATTCATCCAATCCTGGGTAGTATTGTGCCGACGGGAAATATTTACCAGGTTCGGCGGCTTCTATGAACGGCACTGCACGTTCGCAGAAGACCAGTTCCTCTGGCTCCAGGTTATCCTGAACTGCCAGATATACAGAGATTCAACACCTCTTTTTTGGTACCATATTGAAGATAGTGATCTTGGTTTTTTAAGGACCCGCTCGTCGGCAGTACCTGTTTTTCCTTTCCTGACGGATCCGGTACCGATACGGAGCAATTGCCCGCCAGAATATCGTCCCGCGCTGGAACGAATGTTCGAGTATGCAGCCGCGTTGAATTTTACGTACATGGTCTCGGACCAGTCAATAGTCTCGTTCTGGCGAGAATATCTGAGGGGAATTCCCGAGACCCATGGCATTCCACTTGATTACCCTCGTCAAAAAGAACCAGGCGATCCTGGAGCCTCTGTGTACTTCAGGTTGCGGGATTCATTGTCAGCTCGCATCAGGAGCGTCTGCGAGGCCAACGCCATCACGCCCGACCAATTCTTTCTCGCATGCCTCGCCTTCCTCGCGTGTACCTATTCCTCACAGGAAACGGTGGTCATAGGCACGCAATATGCAAACAAGGAACAGGAGGAGCTGCGGGGATTGTTCGGGTGTTTCATTCAAACTATTCCCGTAAGGATTGACACAGAAAAAACGTCGGTAGTTTCCTCATTCCTGTCATATATAAAAAACCAGTACCAGGCTGCCTGGGAGCATACGGCGATAAGCACGGACGAACTGATAGACTCCATCGGGATTACGCGATGCAGCGGAATCAACCCAATCTGCCAGATTGCTTTTTCTTTTGGATCATCAGAGCCCCGATGCATGGTAGTGGGAAAAAACGACCTCGCCCTGTTTATATGGGAAACCGGCCGTTTCGAAGGGGCGCTCTCCTATTCTACCCAAATTTTCAATGCTGATGGGATGGAAGTGTTCGCGGCCAACCTGGAGAGGGTTGCAAACGCATTCGCAGCAGATCCGGGAGCCAGGCTCGACCAGCTGGAATTCATGGACACGCAGGGTCGGCAGCTCGTCGACCGGACGAACCTGACGGAAAATCCTGGCTATCTTGGCAAGACGTTCCTCGAACTGTTTGCGGCATCGGTCACGACGTTCCACGACGAGCCAGCGGTGACGATGGACGAAGACGAACTCTCGTACGGAGACCTGGACCAGCTGTCGGACAGCCTGGCCCGGAGGCTCTCGGCGGCGGGAGTGCAACCAGGAGAGCGCGTTGGCGTCTACCTGAACCGGGACCGCTGGCTGGTTCCCTCCTTGCTCGCTGTATTCAAGTCAGGTTGTGCGTATGTCCCGCTTGACCCCGAGTTTCCACCTGCCCGCCTGTCTGGCATCGCCGTTGAAGCCGGCTTGCACTTCGTCATCACGGTTGTCGCACTCGAAGCCGGGGTTGCAGAGCTTGGCCCCGGCATCAGCACCCTTGACGCTGATGACAGCGCTGGGTCCGCACCCGACGCGGAACTCCCGGGCGTCGGCCCTGAACGAACCGCCTACGTCCTGTTTACCTCGGGATCAACCGGTGCGCCCAAGGGTGTCCCGATATGCCACGGCGCCCTGGCAAATCTGCTGCAAGCTCTAGGTTCCGAACCCGGGATGACGCGGGCAGACACGGTCGTTGCCATCACCACCCTCGCCTTCGATGCATCCATCCTGGAGATTTTCCTGCCTCTGGCCTGCGGAGCCCGCATTGCGTTGCTGTCCGCCGAAGCGGCAAGAGACGCCGACGCGATTGTGGCGCGCATCGAAAGAGACCAGGCAAATTTCATTCTAGCGACACCTTCACGCTGGTCGTTGATCCTGGGAACCGGTTGGACAGGCTGGCCAGGCATGACCTTCATAGTGGGGGGGGAAGCTTTCCCGAGGGCGCTGGCGGACACGATGCTTTCTATGGGCGCCACGGTGTGGAATAGTTATGGGCCGACGGAAACTACGGTATGCACCTCGCAGTACCGGGTCGTGCCGGAGGCTGTTCCACCGTGCATCGGCAAACCCATCGCGAACACCGCGTTCTTTGTCCTCGACCACGGCGGCCGGCCGCTCCCGGCGGGTTTTCCCGGGGAACTGGCCATCGCAGGAGCGGGGCTTTCAGCGGGATATCTGGGCCGCCCCGACTTGACTGCGGAGCGTTTCGTGGAGATCGGGCACGGAATCCGGCGCTTCAGGGTGTACAGGACCGGAGACCTCGTACAGCAGCTACCCTCGGGAGATTTCAGGTACCTGGGGCGAAACGACTTCCAGGTCAAGATACGCGGGTACCGCATTGAGCTTGAGGAGATCGAGGCTGCCATGCGGCTGGTTCCCGGCGTCAGGGAAGCCGCATGCTCGGTATGGCGCCGCTCCGAGCAGGATGCCCGCATTGTCGCATACTACACGGCAGAACCCGGCACAGACATGACGCTGCTCGAGTCCAAGCTCAAATCACGCCTCAAGCATAGCCTGCCGGAGTACATGATCCCCGGCCATTTCATGGTGCTCGACGGGATACCACGCACACCGGGTGGCAAGACAGACAGAAAGGCCCTGCCCCTGCCCGCCGATACAGGGGAAACCCTGGGCGGCAAGGCTCCGGCCACCCAGTTGCAGGAACAGATGCTTGCCGTATGGAGTGAAGTGCTTGGCCATGAAGTCAGAGGAATTGATGAAAGCTTCTTCGATCTGGGAGGGCATTCCCTCTTGGTCGTGTCGCTCATCCGCAAGCTCAATGCCCGCCTGGGCAGCAACATGCGCCCGAGAGACCTGTTCGACAACCCGACCATCGAGGGTCTGGCAGACCTGTGCGGGAGTCCGGCGGCCCGTCCGGAGCAGGAATCAGCGATCCGGCCCAGGGCCGACAGGCGTCATGCCCCCCTGTCATCACAGCAGGAACGGCTCTGGTTCGTGCACGAACTTGACCCGGACAAGCCATTGTTCAATATCATCAACCTCATCAAGATCACCGGACCTTGCGATTCCACAAGACTCAAGAACGCGCTGGCCGCCTTTTTTGATCGTCACGACATCTTCCGCGCCTGCATCCAGACTACCGGGGGCAGGCCAGCCATGTCGTTTGCCGACAGGGCAGCCATACCCGTGGACGAACTGGATTTAACCCATCTCGAGCCGGATGCCGCCCGTGAAGCTCTTGAAAACCACCTGCGGAACCTCGTTCAGACCCCGCTCGTTTTTTCCCGGTATCCGCTCTGTACGGCGACCATGGCACGCGTCTCCGGGAACATCAGCTACGCCTGTCTGCTCGTACCGCACATATTCGCCGACGGGTGGTCGTCGGACATCTTCGTCAACGAACTCAAGCAGCTGTACTGGCATTCCAGCGATGCTTCCTGGTCGCTTCCTGCGCTGAAAGCTGACTTTGGCGACTACGCAGCCTGGGAACGCGGGCAACGGGAAACGAGGCAGGTGCCCGAACAGGTTACAGCGTTCTGGAAGGAATACCTGAAGGATATTCCCGAAGTGCACGACCTGCCGCTGGATTTTGCCCGACCACGAGCATCATCGGGGCTGGGTTCAGCAACATCCTTCACACTCGATGGAGCACTATCAGCAGAAGTCAGGAGCATCTGCGAATCCCATGCCATCACGCCCAGCATGTTTTTCCTCGGTTGCCTGGCGTTCCTGATACGTAAATATGCCAACCAGCGTACGGTGGTCATAGGAACACCGTACGCGAATCGTGAACTTGAACAGGTACAGGGACTGTTCGGCTATTTCATCCGCACCATACCGTTGCGTCTGGATGTTGACGAGGCTGACTCCATGGACGGGTGGTTTGCCTATGTCAAGGAACAGTTCCTGGCCGCGTGGGAGCATACATCGGTTGAACTCGACGAACTCGTTGAGCTGCTTGGTGTTCCCCGGTCGACAAATGTCAATCCGGTCTACCAGATTGTATTCGCCTTTCAGAAATACGGCACGAAGCCTTGCACGACACCAAGCGGGGAAGCCACACAATTCACAGCGGTTCCGTTCGAACGCGGCATATCGGAAAACGATCTAGCCCTGAACATGTGGGAAGCCAACCTCTTCCGGGGTTCGTTCGCGTATTCAACCGACCTGTTCGACAAGGCGAGCATGGAAGCGTTTGCCGCGAACTTCGTGCGCGTCGTGCGGGCGTTCGCCAAGGGATCCGGAGGCCGGCTCGGCCAGATCGAACTCATGGATTCGCGAGGAAGGGAACTTGTAGACCTCACAAACCGGACGGCAAAACCCGGATACATGGGCCGAACGTTCCTGGAATTATTCAGGGAGACAGTCAAGTCATGTTACGACAGGCCTGCCGTCACGTTGGACGGTGCAACGCTCACGTATGGTGGTCTGGATCAAGTATCCGGAAGCATCGGAAAAACCCTCGTGGCAGCGGGAGTACAGCCTGGAGAGCGGGTCGGCATGTACATGAACCGCGACCGCTGGCTGGTACCGACTCTGCTGGCAGTGTTCAAGGCAGGCGGAGCGTACGTGCCGCTTGACCCGCAGTATCCCCGTGATCGTCTGTCGGGTATCGTGGCGGATGCCGGGTTGCGGTTCATCGTCACCGTCGCGGCGCTCGAAAGCCAGGCAGCCTTGCTTGGTCCAGGCATCCGCATCCTGAAAGTGGATTCAGGCGAAGCGGCGGCCGAAGCTGAACTCCCGGACAACAAAGCTGACCAGACCGCCTATGTCCTGTTCACGTCAGGATCCACAGGCAAGCCAAAGGGTGTTCCGATACGGCACGACTCTCTCGCCAATCTGCTTTTGTCGATGCGGGACGAGCCTGGCATGGAGCAGGGCGATACCGTCCTTGCCCTCACAACCTTTACGTTCGACATTTCCGCGCTGGAGTTTTTCCTTCCGCTCATATGCGGAGCAAAGCTGGTCCTGGCCGACTACGACACATCGCTCGACAGCCAGAAGCTTGTATTCCTGATCGAGAGTGAAAACATCACGTTCATCCAGGCAACGCCTTCACGATGGGCCCTCCTGCTCGAAGCGGGCTTGAAAACCGGCGTGGGCAGAACCTTCCTCGCGGGGGGAGAAGCGCTTCCTCCCGCACTCGCCAGAGCACTCCTGGCAACAGGTGCATCGGTGTGGAACATGTATGGCCCGACCGAAACGACGGTCTGGTCCTCAATACACCAGTTGACGCAGGATGAACAAATTCCGAGTATCGGGAAGCCAATCGCCAACACCACATTCTACGTGCTCGACCACAATGACCGACCGCTTCCGGCGGGTATCCCGGGAGAACTGGGAATAGGAGGAGCAGGACTTTCTGAAGGCTACCTCAACCGTCCGGACCTGACTGAGAAGCGCTTCATCTGGATAGACGACAACGGGAGCAGGCAACGCGTCTACAAGACCGGCGATCATGCTCAGCAAGCTCAATCGGGTGATTTCCGTTACCTTGGACGGAACGATTTCCAGGTCAAGATCCGGGGCTTCCGCATAGAGCTCGGAGAGATCGAATCGGTGATGCAGACCTTCCCCGGTATTCTTGAGGCGGTCTGCACGGTATGGGTGCGGAGCGAGCAGGACAAGCGCATCGTTGGCTACTACAGAGCCGACAAGGCTATCGATGAGCTGGTTCTCAAGGCGTTCCTGAAGAAAAGCCTGCCGGATTATATGGTTCCTGGCCATTTCATTGCGCTTGACGAATTCCCGAAAACGTCGAGCGGTAAAAAAGACCGCAAGGCCTTGCCCCTGCCGAGCGTGTCAGACGAACCGGCAGCAAGCAGGGCTCCCGTCTCCGCCTTCCAGAAACAGATGCTCGCCGTATGGAGCGAAGTCCTCTGCCGCGAAGTGTCCGGAATCGATGAAAACTTTTTTGATCTTGGTGGCCATTCACTCCTGGTGGTATCGCTTGTAAACAAGCTGAACACCCGGCTCGGCGGAAAGTGGAACGTGAGGGACTTGTTCGACAACCCGACCGTAGAAGGCATGGCCGTGGTACACGGGGATGCTGGTACCGCGATCACCCTGGAACCAGCCATCATCCCGCGCAGGCCAGACCGTAGCCGTACCCGCCTGAGCACCCAGCAGGAACGGCTCTGGATAATCCATGAAATGGATCCGGACAAGCCCCAGTACAACCTTGTCTTTGCAGTACAAATCGAAGGCTCGTGCAGCACGGCGCGGTTGGGCATAGCGTTGAAACGCTTCTTCAGCCGGCATGATCTCTTCCGTGCCTTCATCAAAGACGAAGACGGCATCCCGTTCATCTCGTACGTTGACGAAGCGGACATTCCAGCGGAAGAACTGGATTTTTCAAATCTTGATATACGCACGGCACGTGATGCATTCCAGGAGCACATTCGCGATCTGACACGAACCCCCATAGCGCTCTCCAGATATCCGGTTGCCCGGGCTACCATCGCGCGCTTCCCCGGAGAAATCTGCTACGTATGCCTGCTCGTACCGCATATCTTCGCTGACGGATGGTCATCGGAAATCTTCTACAACGAGCTAAAGGATTTCTACAACCATGCTGGTGACGAATCGTGGGCGCCTGCAAGCCTGCGGATTGACTTTGGTGACTATGCCACATGGGAACGCGAGCGTAATGAAACGGGGTATCCTGCGGGATCGGTACTTGCGTTCTGGAAGGAATATCTCAAAGGCATACCTGAAGCACATGACCTGCCACTTGATCATGCAAGACCAAAGGAATCATCCGGACTTGGATCATCGCTGCGCTTCTCGATCGATGAAGGGCAGTCTGCCCGTATCCGCGTTTTCTGCGAGTCCCATTCCATAACGCCAAACATGTTCTTCCTTGCCTGCCTTGCCCTTCTCGTCAGGAAACAATCAGAAACGGAAACGATAGTCATTGGCACCCCTTATGCCAACCGGGAACATGAGGACACGCGAAGCCTCTTTGGCTACTTTGTCCGGACTATACCGTTGCGATTCGATGTTGACTGCACGTGGGATGAGGGCAGGTTCCTCGCCTACGTAAAAAACCAGTTTTTGACCGCGTGGGAACATTCTTCAATTGGTTTTGAAGAGCTTGTCAGCGTGCTTGCCGTTCCCAGGAGCCTGAACATCAATCCAGTCTATCAAATCATTTTTGCCTTTCAGAGCTACGGATCAGGGCGTGCAGTAGAACACACTACTGACGGGCCTCTGTTCACACCGACTACGTTCGACCTCGGTCTGTCTGAAAATGATCTCGCCGTATACCTGGGCGGCACCGACCGGTTAGAAGGAGCGGTTGCCTATTCAACAGACATATTTGAAAAGCCCACCATAGAAATTATTATCTCGAACTTCCTGTACATCGTGCGCGTCCTGGCTGAGGGATTCAAGGACAAACTGGAGCTGATCAATCTCAACGATGCTCAAGGACAAAAACCCGTAGTCAGGACGAACAAGGCATTGATGAGTACCGCAGAAAAACATATACAGGGGGCGAGGATGGGAAAGGATCCTCAAGGAAACCCGGCATGGTTCTTGCCGGATCCTGAAAGGCCCGGCAAGTATATCAGGCTGGAGGAAAAAAATGAGCAATGCGAGTGACGCTGGTGTGGCTGTAGAGTACGATCCTTTTTCTGGTGGAGAAGTGATTTTTTCATATCACTCCACTCAAGCCCAGCAGGATATATGGATTACATCGCAATGTTCCGATGAGGCTTCATGCGCATACAACGAGTCGGTCACGGTGCATCTCGAGGGCGAGCTTGATACTGACCTTCTTTGTTCAAGCATTGATGCTTTGATAGAGCGTCACGAAGCGTTACGCTGTACCTTCAACGAAGACGGAACCGTGGTCAGCGTGTCCGCATCCATCGAGGCTCCGTTAGTCATACTCGAACCGGGTCTGAAACAAGAACAAGGCACCCTGAAACAATACCTCGCAAAGGATGCCAGGAGTGCCTTCAACCTTCGGGATGGCCCCTTGTTCAGGGCAGCACTCATCAGAACGGCAGAAAACGTACATGATCTTGTTTTGACTTTCCATTCGATCATTGTCGACCATTCTTCCATCAACGTTTTGCTGAAGGATCTAGGCGCATTGTATACGGCTGGAAACCTGAGCAGGCTCCCGACGCCGGGAACAAGCACCGGATTAAACCAGTACGCCAGAAGAGCCGGGGAACTACGCGCAGGAGGCAAGAGCAATCAGGCTGACACGGAATACTGGAAGCATGTCTTTGCAGAACATCCACCCGTGCTTGATCTTCCATCCGATTGCCGCCGGCCGATACTGCGCACCTATACCGCAGAGCTGGTAGAAGGCTTCTGCGGGCAGGAAACCATGCAGGCTCTCAGGACTATTGGATCGACGCATGAAGCTGACCTGGCCTCGGTCCTCCTGGCTGCCTACACCGTATTCCTATATGCATTGACGGGACAGACAGACATTGTCGTCGCTGTACCTATGATGGATGCACCTGAATCAGTGACGGATACTTCTGTTGGCCTCCACGAGTGTCTCCTGCCGATAAGGGCTACGTTTGTTGCCACCACAACCTTTGGCGAACTGGTCCGCGCCATCAGGAAAAGCACCATGGAAGCCTCCATGCACACATCATATTCTTATGGGAATATTGTCAGGGATCTGTACGGAGAGCATGATCCATCCCGGATTCCCTTATGCAGTTCCATGTTTGCGCACAAGCAGCGGTTGATGTCAGACAATATGAATTTTGGAAGCTGCTGCGCAACGTACTCCATAAATCCGCGATCGTCTGATTATTTTGAAACAAGCGCAACTGCCTTTGAAGGTCCGGACGGTTTGCGGCTATCGCTGTATTGCAATGCTGCATTGCTCAGGCGCGAGACGATGCACCGGAGAGTACACGAACTGCAAACGCTGCTCGAAGAAATCAGCCGCAAGCCAGATGCACCGGTCGGAGACCTGCACATGCTTCCGCCCGAGGAGCGCAAACTCGTCCTTGGCACATGGAACGATACCGCAAGGGTATATCCTGAGGAAGCACTGCTTTACCGTATCTATGCTGCAACGGCAGCCTCGATGCCGGAGGCTACGGCCATCTGCGATTCAGCTGGTTCCCTTACGCACAGGGAGTTCAAGAAGAAGGCCGATGCATTGACGCGATCCCTCATCGCATGTGGTGTACAAACAGGGGATAGAGTCGGTGTCCACATGCGGCGCTCCATCGACATGGTCATTGCCCTATACGGCATCCAGGCTGCCGGTGCCGCCTATGTCCCCCTTGATCCCGAATATCCGGCCCTGCGGCTGGCAGCAATAATCGAGGACGCGGGTATCAAAACGATATGCACCCACGGTGCGGTCGCAAAGCTGGAGGGCTACTCCGGGCACTGCATCCTCGTAGATACGCTTGATGATGGACCAGGCAGCCCCGGGTCGCAAATCATAGTCCGCGGCCAGCCTGAGGATACTGCATACGTGCTCTATACGTCTGGATCTACCGGAACTCCGAAAGGCGTTGAAATCTCACACAGGAGCATCGCCAACAGGCTGTACTGGATGCAGGAAGCCTTCTGCATCACCGAGGCTGACCGTGTGCTGCAGAAGACCCCATTTACCTTCGACGTATCTGTCTGGGAATTTTTCTGGCCACTGCTCTTTGGTTCCACGCTCGTCGTAGCTCCTCCCGATATCCAACGCGATGCGCGCGCGCTTGTAGATTTCATCAAGGAACACGGCATCACCATTGTGCACTTCGTCCCTTCAATGTTCGATGTTTTTCTTGAGGAGAGCACAGTCTCGGAGTGTACCTCCCTCAGGGCAATCATATGCAGCGGAGAGGCCCTGCCTGTAGCGCAATGCAAACGTTGCTCGGTTGTGCTTCCGCAAGCGCGGGTATTCAACCTGTACGGCCCGACCGAGGCCGCGGTTGATGTAAGTTGGTACGAATATTCACCAGAAGAAGATTATTCCAGTGAGACAGTTCCCATCGGAGTACCGGTAGCCAATACCCGGCTCTATATCCTCGATGAAACCATGGAACCTAAGGTTCCGGGAGCAGTGGGAGAACTATTCATCGCCGGCATCCAGGTGGGAAAAGGATACCTCAACAAACCAGACCTGACTTCGCGCGCGTTCATCAGCAACCCGTTCGGAGACAAGCCAGGCGAGCGCATGTATCGCACCGGCGACCTCGCACGATGGCGGCATGATGGTGCCATCGAGTACATGGGGAGGAACGACCATCAAGTGAAGATTCGAGGCAACCGGGTCGAAATCGGAGAAATAGAAGCAGTGCTGCAGAATCATGAAGGCATCCAGAACGCCGCTATCATCGCCAGACGCGATGGCTCGGGTGAAAACAGGCTTCATGCCTATATTGTCCCACGGAAAGGAAGCAGGTTTGCAGTTGCTGAAGTTCAGGCATATCTTGGAACCTTGCTACCCCAGGCAATGATACCTTCCTGTTTTTATTTCCTTGATGCAATGCCACTTACCAGCAGCGGCAAGATTGACAGAAAAGCCCTGCATGGAATCCAGGCAGAGACAGAACAACCGGCGATACCTTCCTCCATACCAGAAAATGATCTGGAGCAACGGATACTCGCACTGTGGATAGAGCAAACAGGAAACAAGAGCATCGGAATTGATCACAATTTTTTTGAAATCGGCGGCAATTCCCTCATGGCCATCAGGCTGATGCGAAAAATAGCAGAAGTACTGGACAGAGAGCTTCGCGTGGTAATTCTTTTCCAGTTCCCTACTGTAAGAAAATTAGCCTCGTACCTCAAGGCAGGGGAATCAGATGGTGATGAAACTCTGGCCGCAAGGGGACAACGACAGCGCGAATCGATGTCTCAAGGCAAGCATGCAAGACAGCCTCATACGTGAGTAGAGGTATCGCCCAAAAGCAGCACCCGCGGAAACTACACCATGGAGCCCGGCTTTGATACAGGAAGGTATGATGATGGAAAAAGTAGCGATCATCGGCATGTCGGGGGCGTTTCCAAAGGCTAAAAACATCTCGGAACTTTGGGATATGCTTTGTAGAAAAGAAGAAGGAATATACGAGATTGACGCGGCATCCCTCATGGAGGCCGGAGTCTCACAAGAAGAAATTGAAAATCAGAACTATGTTGCCAGGGGGGGATTTATTGCCGAAGCGGAATACTTTGACAACGATTTCTTCTGCATGCCGGCGAGTGAATCTCTTGTCACAGATCCACAGCAACGATTGTTTCTCTCGCACAGCTGGCTGGCACTGGAAGACGCGGGGTATGAACCTGGCCGTATCGAAGTACCCGTAGGAGTCTTCGCCGGCGATGGTGTGACGCAATACTGGTTCATGTTGAAGAATGGAGCCAAGGCAGGAGCCGTCGACGACTTCAGGCTGCTGGTCGGCAATAATAAAGATTTTATAGCAACTAGGACTTCCTACAAGCTGGACTTACGGGGTCCGAGCTTGAACATCCAGAGCGGTTGTTCAACGGGGCTTGCTGCCGTCGGGCTGGCATGCCAGTCCTTGCTCACCTGGGGCTGCGACATGGCGATTGCCGGAGCGGTCACGATCGGAGCGCCAAGGAATCGAGGCTATACCTATGTCGAGGGAATGATCTCGTCCAGGGGCGGTACCTGCAGGCCCTTTGATGAACGTGCCGACGGCGCGGTTTTCAGTGAAGGTGTCGGCGTGGTCTGTCTCAAGCGCCTTTCCCAGGCACTGGAAGATGGTGACTACATCTATGCAGTCATTGACGCGGTGGCTATGAACAACGATGGCAGCGACAAGGTCGGGTTTGCGGCTCCCAGCTATAAGGGCCAATCCGAAGCGATAGAGCTTGCCCACGCACTAGCCGATGTCAGTCCCGAAGATATTGGTTTTATCGAGACGCATGGAACAGCGACACTGATCGGCGATCCCATCGAAGTGCAGGCACTGAGACATGCGTTCAGAAAAAGCACCATCAAGGAACCCTATTGCTGGCTCGGTTCCATCAAGGCGAATATTGGACATACCGATGCGGCAGCCGGGATCGTATCGCTCATCAAGACAGCACTCGTGGTGAATACGGGCATTATTCCTCCCCTCATGCATTTCAATACAAGCAATCCGCAACTCGAGCTGGAATCCTCAAAATTCAGGATAAACAAGGAACCGGTTTCCTGGCCTCTGAAAAATGGCAGTAGAATCGCGGGAGTCAGCTCCTTTGGTGTAGGAGGAACAAATGTCCATGCGATCGTGGAGAGTCCACCCGTACCGCTAAAGCCTGCAATTTCAGGCAAAGAACGATTTCTCCTGCTGACTGCAAAAAGCGGGCTTTCCATCGAAAAGCAAAAAAAAGATATCGCTTCGTACCTGCGGGCACATCGCGGCATCCCCATGAGTGACCTCATCAAAAAGTACAACAGATCCCGACATGATTTCAGGTACCGTTGGGGAACTCCTGCGAGGGACATTGAAAAGCTCATCACCGCCCTGGATGCAGAATCCCCTGCATCCGATTCCACCATGGCTGAAAACCGTGTGTTTGTCTTTCCGGGTCAGGGTTCGCAATTCTCTGGCATGGCAAAAGGCTATCATGGGGTTCTGCCGGTCTTTTCAGAATGGATAGACAAGGGACTCGCCCATTGCGAAAAAATGGGACTGGACAGACTGCGTTCATACCTGCTTGAAGATGGCCATGACGATGCCATAGCAGAAACTGACATCACACAGCCGCTTCTCTATATCGTCGAATATGCTCTTGCCAGAGAACTCATGAGCCGGGGCATACAACCGACAGCGGTCTGTGGCCACAGCATCGGGGAATATGCAGCCGCGGCAGTTGCTGGGGTTTTCAGCTTCGAGGACGGCTTGTCCCTCGTCATCAAGCGCGGCTACTGGATGCAGCATGCTCCGTCGGGAGCCATGATAGCCGTTTCCGCTACGCTGAACCGCATCGAGCCGTATTGTTCTGACGGTGTATACATATCCGTTTTCAACGCTGACGACCAGATCGTTCTTTCCGGTTCGACGGAGAGCATTACCAATGTTGAAACCATGCTGGAAACGGAGTCCATACGTTTCAGGCGCCTCAAGACACGCCGTGCCTTTCATTCGCCGCTCATGAATGACATCCTCGATTCCTTTGAACAAGACCTCCGGAGCGTATCGTACAGCAAGGCGACGATACCGTTTATTTCCAACCTCGACGGAGCCTGTCTTTCTGAAAGCGTCGAATGGATTTCCTATTGGAGGAACCAGCTACGCAATCCAGTTCATTTCGACACATGCGTGGCAACAATGCTGCAACTCGGCAGTCCTGTAATTTTTGAGGCGGGCCCGGGCAAGGTGCTATCCAGCTTGATTGAGACACAGGCGGATACCGATGTGCGCACGATACAGGTGCTGCCTGTTGCCGGAGCCGATGACGAATATTTTGATGCATGCCTCATCAAGGCATGGGAACGGGGATGCAACATTCTCTGGAAACGCGATCGCACCGCTCCTCAGTCGCTTGTCCTCGCTCCAGGCTATGCCTTTAACGCGGTGAGATTCTGGCCGGAAAACCAGGCCCCGGCAACAAGGAACGAGGAAGCCGCACACGCACCTTCAGCAGATGATCCGGCTGGCGAATTTTCCATTGCCGAAAATCTTTCCAGGATATGGGGAACCACATTCGGATGCCGCGAGACAAACGCAGACAGTAATTTCTTTGACGCTGGAGGAGATTCCCTCATCGCGGTTCAACTCCTGCATGCCATTCGTTCCAGGTTCAAGGTGCACGTCAGCGTCTCGGATTTCTTCAAAAAACCAACACTCTCAGCATTGACCGACACTGTTACATCAGCACTCGGAGCACTCGAGGTCGATGCCGAAGCAATTCCCGGCCCCCAGGCTATCATCCCCCTCCGAAGTGACCGGACGCGTGCACCCCTGAGTTCCCAGCAGGAACGGCTCTGGTTCCTGCACGAGATGAATCCGGAGAAACCCCAGTACAACCTTGTTTTTACCGTAAAAATAGAAGCACCCTGCGACACTGGAAGGCTCCAGCTGGCACTTAAGCAATTCTTCGACCGTCACGACCTGTTCCGGGCAGTGGTCAGGTGTGCCGAGGGAATACCACATTTGTCGTTTGAGGAAAAGGCCGATATCCGGATGTATACACTGGACTTCTCGGATCTGGATATGCACGAAGCCTTTCACACATTCAATTCCCACGTACGCGAGCTGGCACGAACGCCCATGATCTTCTCGCAGTACCCGATCGCCAGCGCCACAATTGCCCTCTTCCCCGGTAAAACAGGCTACGTATGCCTGCTCGTTCCACACATATTCTCTGATGGCTGGTCATCCAGCATCTTCGAGAACGAGCTCAAGGAGTTCTATGAGCATGCACATGACGAGTCATGGGC
>JFJP01001981.1_pt1 | contig 17794 bp, 14 predicted proteins | sample 431651 | NCBI WGS metagenome assembly JFJP01 (sample SAMN02602958, study PRJNA72255) | Microbial mat metagenome, whole genome shotgun sequencing project. | biome: fresh water; feature: sink hole; material: water; isolation source: purple microbial (photo- and chemosynthetic) mats found in...
CCAGGTATTCGCCATGCCAGATTGAAATCGCGGCGGTGAGCAAGGCAAGCGAAAACAGCGCAAACAGGGGACGAAACATCAAGGTCAGCGCAGTTGCGCCGATAAGGTGGAAATTCAACCCCGGTTTGATGCCGGTTTTGATCAGCCAGAGTCCGAGCAGGCAGACGGTAGCGGCAAGGAAAATGTTCAGATTGGTGGTGTCGCCCAGCATCCGCCAGCTTGCTTTGCGCGCGATCAGCGCGCCGAGCAGGGCGGCCAGGAGCCAAAGGCCCCATAGCCAGTGGGAAGGAAAGTTGTTGGCGACCAGGTTCATGTCGTTGCGTCCGAAGCGAAGTAGAGTGAAGTAGAGCGAAAACAGCGTAAAGAAAGGGGCAGGTGAATGCCGCCGATTCTATTAGAAAGTGCTGATGCAGCAGTCGAACCCGTTTTGGGCCGAGGCGGTTTTTTGGATGGCAGGATTTCCCTTCAGGGCCGCCATCTCTATGTTGCGCGGGTGCATCGCCTATCATTCGGCCAACTTGAATCATGCAAACTTGATACGGACTCCTGTTCCATGCTGATCGCAGTTGCCAAGTCCTGGCTTGAGGTTTTGCCGCGCCGGTTGAGCGCATTTTTCCTGCTTGTTCTGTTGCTCACGCCGCTGTTCGGCGCAACCTCGGCTGCCATTGCGAGTGAAGTTCGCATCGGCGTGCTGGCATTGCGCGGGGCGGACAGGGCGGTGCAGAGCTGGTCGGCCACCGCCGATTATCTGGCGCGCAAGTTGCCTGGCCAGACCTTCCGCATTGTGCCGCTCGGGTTTGATGAAATTCATCTGGCGGTGCGCCAGCGCAGCGTCGATTTCGTTCTCGCCAACCCCAGTTTTTACGTCGAACTCGAGTCGCTGTATGGCGTCAGCCCGGTGGTCACCATGCGCAGCAAGCACAATGGCGGGCCGGGTTACAGCCAGTTTGGCGGGGTCATCTTCACCCGCGCCGACAGACCTGAAATTCACCAGTTTGACGATTTGAAGGGCAAGGTGTTCGCTGCGGTGGATGAGGATTCGTTTGGGGGTTGGCATGCTGCCTGGCATGAATTGCTGCGCCAGGGGATCAAACCAGAGAAGGATTTCAAAGCGCTGAACTTTGCCGGTACCCACGATGCCGTGGTTTTTGCCGTGCGCGATGGCAAAGCCGATGCCGGCACGGTGCGCACCGAGACACTGGAAAAGATGGCAGCGGAAGGATTGATCCAGCTGACTGATTTCTACGTGCTGGGTGAACGTCGGCAGGACGACTTTCCGTTGCTGTTGAGCACCAAACTTTATCCGGAGTGGCCGCTGGCCAAGTTGAAGGGAGTCTCGGACACGGTGGCGGTGCAGGTGGCGGTGGCGCTGATGCAGATGCCGTCCGACGACCCCGCCGCAGTGGCCGGCCAGATCATGGGCTGGAGTTTGCCGCTGAATTACCAGGCGGTGCATGAAACCTTGCGCGCCCTGCGGATTGGCCCCTATGCGCATGAAGGCAAGCTGACGCTGGACGAGCTGATGGCCCAATATGGTCTCTGGATCATCGCTGTGCTGCTGTTCCTGCTGCTGGCGTTGATGGTGGCGATTTATGTCAGCCGGATCAATCGTCGTTTGCGCCAGCATCAGCACGAACTGAGTTCGCTCAACACGGACCTGGAAGCGCGCGTCCGCGAACGCACCGACCGGGTTGAAACGCTGCTTGACCGCGAGCGTTATCTGCGCGGCATTCTGGCCATGGTGGCCGACGTCAACGAGATTCTGATCACCACCAGCAGCCAGGATGAAATGCTCAAAGCCTGTTGCGATCGGCTGGTGGCGAACCCGGATTACCATTTCTCCTGGATCAGTCTGTTGCGTGACGGTGAACTGGAAGTCGTCGCCAAGTCCTATGGCCATGCGGATCTCTCGCGCAAGTTGCGCTATTGCCTGGGCGAGGGGCCGGCCACCCTGGCGCTGCATGAAAACCGAACCATCACCTGGCAGGGCGACAGGATCGATTCAATCCTGGTCGAAGCCGGCATCTCCTCGGTCACCTCGCTGCCCTTGCGCCGCGATGCGTTTGCGCAGCCTTTCGGCGTGCTCTGCGTGTTGACTACACGTGTCGATGGTTTCGATTCGGAAGAGGTGGCGATGCTGGAACAACTCGCCGGCGATATCGGTTTCGCTATCCAGTCTTATCGGCATCAGGCCGAAACCGTGCGGTTGCAAGCGGAGCGCATCGGCAACTATGAAGACACCATTCTTTCGATGGTGGAAATGATCGAAAAACGCGACACCTACACCGCCGGCCATACCCGGCGGGTGGCGAAATACTGTGAATTGATCGCCACCCACCTCGGCTACGGCAAGGAGGAGGTGGATCGGCTGAAAGGCGCGGCGATCCTGCACGACATCGGCAAGATCGCGATTCCGGATGCCGTCCTGCTCAAGCCGGGCAGCCTGACCAGCCTGGAATATGACCTGATCAAGCAGCACGTCGAAGTGGGCTACGAAGCCTTGTCGCGCATCGAGATGTACCGCGAATTGGCGGAAATCATGCGGCATCACCACGAACGCCACGATGGTCGTGGCTATCCCAGCGGCCTCAAAGGCGAGGCGATTCCGCGCCTGTCGCGGATCATGGCCGTTGCCGACGCGTTCGACGCGATGACCACCAACCGCATCTACAAGCCGCGCAAGACTGTCGCGGAAGCGCTGGATGATCTGCATGCTCTGGCGGGCAGCGAATTCGATCCGGAAATCGTCGCCGCCGCCGAGTTGTGCCTGGGCAGCGTCCAGCCGCCGCCACTGGCCGATCAGTTGCCGAAAACACAGCTGGAAAAACAACGTTTCGCCTACTTCTTCAACGATCACCTGACCGGTTTGCACAACGCCGAATATCTGCGTTTCATCAGCAAGAGCGGCCTCGATAGCGGTTTTGGCTGGGCCGGCATGGTCATGCTGCAGCACTTCTCGCGCTACAACGACAGCATGGGCTGGGCGGCCGGCAACCAGTTGCTGGCCGGATTCGCCATTCACCTGACGGCGACCTATCCCGGTGCCGTCATCAGCCGGGTGATGGGCGATGATTTCATCCTGCTTGCCGCCACGCCGCTGGTGATCGATGTCGCGCAACTGAAGTCCGGCTCGCCGCTGCGCGATACCGAGATTGAAGTCGAACTGAAGGTGATCGACCTCAGCTCGGAACGGCTGGAAGGGCTGTTGCGCATGATCTGAGCGGCGAGCGGCTCGATGCGTTGTAATCCGGCTCGGATAAGATGCGGTCCCTGCCGATTCATCAGATGAAAGTTACACCATGCGCCTTGCCCTGTTCGACCTCGACAACACCCTGCTCGCCGGCGATTCTGACTTTGAATGGGCGCAATATCTGATCGAACAGGGCGTGCTCGACCGCGAAGTCTACGAAGCCCGCAACCAGACTTTCTACGATCAGTACAAAGCCGGCACGCTGGATATTTTCGAGTTCCTCGAATTTCAGTTGAAGCCGCTGTCGCGCCACCCGCGCGCGCAACTTGACGCCTGGCATGCCGACTTCATGGCGCGCAAGATCATCCCGATCGTCGCCGCCGGCACCCCGGCGCTGCTGGACAAACATCGCGCCGACGTCTGCGTCATCATCACCGCCACCAACAGCTTCGTCACCGCGCCGATTGCCGCACATCTTGGCGTGCCGCACCTGATCGCCACCGAACCGGAACAATATGACGGCGAATTCACCGGTCGCCCGTTCGGTCTGCCCTCGTTCAAGGAAGGCAAGGTTCGCCGCCTGAATGAATGGCTGGCATCACGCGGTGAAAGCTGGGCCGATGTCAGCGAAAGCTGGTTCTACAGTGATTCGTTGAATGACTTGCCGCTGCTGGAAATCGTGCATCACCCGGTTGCCGTCGACCCGGATGCAACCCTGAAAAGCTGTGCTGAGAGCAAAGGCTGGCCGGTAATCAGCCTGCGCTGAGTCTTAGACTTGTCCTGTGAGACAGCCATGGCGGCATCGTTCACCGGAGCCGCGGCTATTGCCAGCGCTCCAGCAGGATCGCGGTGGCAGTCTGGTAATCCTCGGCGGCGCGGGTCTTCGGGGCGAAGTAGCGCACCGGTTTCCCGGCGGCAAAAGACTCGGCGACACGGATATCGTTACGGATACCGGGCAACATGCGCGAGGCTCCGAACTGTTGGGCTACGCTGCCGGACACCTTCTTGTGCTGGCCGATGCGGGTGTCGCACATGATCGGCAGGAAGCCCACGAGGCGCAGGCCCTTGTCCGGGCGACTGCTGGCAACGCGGAACAACACCCGCGCCAGTTGCCGCACCCCTTCGCCCGCGAGAAAGTGGGGCAGAAACGGTACCAGCACCCAGTCGGCGGCGTGCAGGGCGTTAAGCAGCAGGATGTCCAGAGACGGCGGGGTATCGAGGACGATGGTGTCGTAGCGCTCATGCAGCCCTTCCGCATGGAGCGCATGCCGCAGCAGGCTCTCGTCGCGGCTGCCGGAACCATGCTCGAACAACGTATCGGCCGGCAGCAGGTGCAGTTGGTCCCAAGCCGACTCGCGCAGCGCCGGAAGCAGCGGCGAGCCACTGGCGAACAGACCGTGGACAGTGGGTTCCCCCTTCTTCACCTGGATGCCGAGGCCCACTGCGCAATGCCCCTGGGTGTCCAGGTCCACCAGGAGGACCCGCTCGCCACGGGCGGCGAGTTCGGCGGCCAGGTTGACCGCCGTGGCGGTCTTGCCGGTGCCGCCCTTGCGGTTGGTAACGACGAGGACGCGGGCCATGCCGTCAGAACAGTTCGATAGCCGGACGTGCCGGCGCGCTTGTCTGTTTGCCAGTGACGCTGGCATGGGCATCGCGCTGACTGTCCATCACATAGCGGTCAAGATGGCCGTTCAGTCGCTCGGGCAGGGTTGGAGACAAAGTGCCATCCCAGGTTTCGTCCGAGAGGTGCGCTGCCACCCCCTGCAGGTGCTCGTTCAAGCCCCACAGGGCATATTTCACATGGTCGAGGCTCTGGCGCACGATGTCCTGAAACTGGAGATGGCCAAAGACCTGGGTAAGCCGGGCCACCATCTCCTGGTTGCCGCTGTCTACGCCGTTGATCACTTCGAGCAGCACTTTGCTCCCCTCGGAGAAGCGGCCTTCGATCAGGGTGATGTCGTCGATGATCCGCTTCAGGTTGGACGAGACTTCGTGGTTGTTGACGGCATCACTGGCCCGGGTCAGTTCATCCTCGGCGTGCTGGGTGGCCGCCGCGATTTTTTGGGCGATGTCCGTTGCGGCACTCGCGGTCTGCGCAGAGAGTTTCCTGACTTCGTCGGCCACCACGGCGAAGCCGCGCCCGGCCTCACCCGCCCGCGCTGCCTCGATGGCGGCATTGAGGGCCAGCAGGTTGGTCTGGCTGGCGATTTCGGAAATGACACCCACCAGCGGTGTCAGGGCGCCCACTTCATCGGATAGGCGGCGGATTCGCTCGAAATTTCGGTTCAGTTCGGCGGCTTGCTCACTCATGTGGTTGGACAACACGCCAACGATGGTCTTGTTGTAGCCGGACTGCTGCCGCATCACCTCGGTCAACTGCATGCCGTTCTGCATGGAAGCGCCGATGCGCTCCACCTGGGCGTGTGATTCCTTGTGCAAGGCATCCAGCTGCTCGATGGCCCCGATCACCCCGGACTCCGTCTGGGTCAGAGCGGCATCCAGTTGTCGGGTCATGATGTCGGCGTAGGGTGCCACCTGGGTCAGTTCCTGGTTGATGCCCTGCTTTATGACTTCGCAGTGAGCCATTTGGGTTATTCGGAACTTGCACAGATCGTTCAACCACAGGAGTTCGTGCTTCATGGAGGGCCAGGCGAACAACAGGGTCAACGGGACGAAACTGAGCATGGTGAGCAGGGTGGTGATGACAATCTCGCCGGGCTTGCCGAAGCCAAGCGGATACAACCAGTGATTCAGGATCCACTCCGAAAACAACAACGCGATCATCACGTTGAGCGCTGTCGCCGCCAGAGCCGACAGCGCAAGCCGCCGGACGAGGCCCGGCCGTGGAGAATTGCAGTTCTTGTTAGACATGGCTTTTCCAGCCCGAGATGGCCTCAGGCCCCCGGCAGAAGTTGTTTGATGACCTTGACCAGGTCGGGACCGGCTACCGGTTTCACCAACCATCCAGTCGCTCCCAGCTTCTTGGCCTCATCGCGCCGGTCGGAACTGCCTTCGGTGGTCAGGGTCAGGATCGGAGTGAAACGAAAGCCGGGCAGAGCCTTCACCTGCTTGATGAGTTCGATGCCGTTCATCTTCGGCATGTTGATGTCGGTGATGATCAGGTCCGGCTTCAGACCCGACTTCAGCTTGGCATAGGCGGCCTCGCCGTCGCCGGCCGTCTCCACCTTGAAGCCGTTCATTTCCAGGGTGGAACGCACGCTCATCACCATGGTGGTGGAGTCGTCGACGTAAAGAATGGTTTTTGCCATGAGGGGTCTCCAGATTCGAAATCGTCAATGCGGCCGCAGCAGGGCTGCACGCAGCCAGTCGGCGAAGAATGGATCCTTGGGCCATGCCTTGACGCTGGCGCAAGCCGCCATCAGCACCTGCAGGTTGGCCGCGTGAAGGTGGGTGCAGTCCGCCAGGTCGACGCGACCGGCCGGCTTCTTCTGCAACCATTCCAGCAAGGGCTCGGCTTCCTCCACCGACACCACGTCACGGAACAGCGCCAGGTTCTTGCGGAATTCGATAGCCATCACATGAGCTCCTTGACGTTAAGCACCATCAGCACCGAGCCGTCGCCCATCAGCGCCGAACCGGAATAGCAGCCCAGGCCCGCCAGCACCCCGGTCATGGGCTTGAGGATGATGTCCACGGTCTCGCGGAAATCGTCCACCAGCAGACCTACCGACTCTTCGCCCAGGCGCACCACCAGCACCGCCAGTTCGTCCTGGTCGTTGGCGATGGGGGGCGTGGCCAGGCCCAGCAGCTTGTTGAGGGATTTCAGCGGCACGATGCGACCGCGCAGTACCGTGGCCATGGATCGCTTGATGGTGCGGATGTCGGTGCGCGCAACGCGCACGGTTTCAACCACGTTGTCCATGGGCAGGCCGAAGATCTGACCATCTGACTCGATGATCATCACGTTGGTCACCGCCATGGACAGCGGCAGCGACAGGCGGATGCGGGTGCCGCGCCCCTTCTCGCTGTCCAGCGCGATGGCGCCGTTCACCTTTTCGATGGCGGTGCGTACCACGTCCATGCCGACACCGCGGCCGGACAGGTCTGAGATCACTTCGGCGGTGGAGAAGCCTGCGGCGAACACCAGATTCACTGCTTCCTGGTCGCTCAGGCGTTCCAGGGTGGTCTCGTCGATGAGGCCCTTCTCGTAGGCCTTGCGCTTCACCACTTCCGGATCGATGCCTTTGCCGTCGTCCTGGATCTCGATCACCACCCGGTCCGATTCCTGGGTGGCACGAATGGTGAGGGTGCCTTCGGACGGCTTGCCGGCGGCGCGGCGAACCTCCGGCAGCTCGAAGCCGTGGTCCAGACTGTTGCGCACGATGTGCACCAGTGGGTCGCCCAGGGACTCGATGATGTTCTTGTCGGCCTCGGTCTCCTCGCCTTCCAGCACCAGCTTCACTTCCTTGCCCAGTTTGCGCGAGATGTCCCGTACCAGACGAGGAAAACGCTGGAACACAAAGGACACCGGCATCATGCGCACCTGCATGATGGCGTCCTGCATTTCCTCAGCGATGCGGTTGATCACCGCGTACTGGGCCTTGATCTCGCGCGACAGTTCGCGCACCCCGAACACCGTCTCGGCGCGACCGGCAAGATAGGGCAAGGCATTCTTGGCGACGACGATCTCGCCGATCAGATTCATCAGCAGGTCGATCTTGGCCTGTTCCACCTTGAGGCTCTTGGGACCGCTAAAGGCGTCTTCCGCGCGGCGGCCGAACTTGACGTCGCCTTCGCCTTCGCCGGCGGACTTCGTGTCTTCAGCGGGGAGCACCACCACGGGCGCCGCTTCAGTGGCCTTATGTTCTGGCGCGGCGGGCGCTGGTGCCACCGACTCGGTGCTGAAATGGCGATCCAGCCAGTCCAGCAGGGGGGCGGCCGATGCATCGTCCAGGGCCGCCGCGCTGGCGGCCTCCAGGCCGGCGATCTCGTCCTCGCGTTGGCACGCGCGCAGACAACCGCTCAGTGTGCTGATCACGGCCCGGACCCGTCCCATCTGCCAGGCTGCCTCGATGGGCAGGCCCAGGATGGCGCGCTGGGTGGCGACGAGGGCGGCCAGGGAAGCCTGTTCCTCGGGCGACATTTCCTCGGGCGACATTTCCACGGGCGACATCCGGGTTTCCGCGGCCGTGCATGGTTCGTCTTCGACGCTCGGCGCCATCGCAGTGACAGCGAGCCAGTCGATGGTCTCCAGGTTGCGCAGGGACTCGATGACGACGCCCTGGGCGGCGTGGTTGTCCGGCTCGAGTTCAAGCAGCAGCAGCAGCCAGCGCAGTGCGGAGGCCAGCCACAGGTCCGGGTTGGACAGCTCAAGCATGGTGCGCGCCGCATGGGCGAGGCTGCCGTTGTCACCACGGCCCAGAGTGTCCAGGGCCTCGACGACGAAATCCTCGTATACCGGGCCGCCGTTGGGATCGCCCTGGGGCTGCACCAGGGCCAGCGCGGGAATGGCCACCCTGCGGATTTGCTCCGGCATGTAGCGGTAGTACTCGTCCAGGTCGGCCCGGGATGCCGTGGTCAGGAGATGGAAATCCAGGATACAGCGGTAGGCGTCCACCTCCAGCAGCTTGGGCCAGGCCTCACGGGCAACGACGCCGCCCCAGAGGACGCCCGGGGTCTGCCGCGCCTGGAAGAAGGGATCGTCGCCGCTGAAGAAGCAGCCTTCCTCAGGAGTGTAGGTCAGCCAGTGCAGCGGTTCGCCCTCGTGAGCAAGGCGGAAGGCGGCCATGCGCACCACTTCCGGCAGGGTTTCCAGGGGTGGCAACGCGGCCGGGGTCGGGATCGGCTGCTCGGTGGATGACGGTACGGCTAGAGGCACACCTTCCACTGCCGTGCCCGGCACACTGATCAACTGGCGCAGGGAGGCGCCCAGCCGCGCCGACTCCGCCGCGTAAGCGGAACCGATGGCGCCGTTCAGTTCGATTTCGTCGCACAGCATGCCGATGAAATCCATGGCGTCCAGCAGGCGGTCCGCAAGTTCCTGGGAATAGGCGACACGGCCCTGGCGCACGGCGTCCATCAGGTCTTCGCCGGCGTGCAGCACCCGGGTCATTTCCGGGAAATCGAACAGGCCGCTGTTGCCCTTCAGGGTATGAACGAAACGGAAAAGCTCCGTCATCAGTTCGGCGTCGGCCGGAGCCTTCTCCAGTTGCATCAGCTTTTCGCCGATGCCCTGCAGGAAATCCCGGGCTTCCGAAAGGAATTGTTCGAGCAGGGGAGTCATGTCAAGCCTCGCCAATGAGCAGGCGCACATGCACCAGCAGCTGCTCGGGTTTCGACGGTTTGATCAGGTAGGCGTTGGCGCCGGAGGCGTAGGCCTGACTCTGGTCGCTGGCTTCGGCTTCGGTGGAAATCATGATGGCGGGGGGCTGGGGAATATCATGGCCGCGCAGTTCGCGCAGGAAGCCATAGCCGTCCAGCTTGGGCATGTTGATGTCGACCATGTACAGGTCGTAGGCGCTCTGCAGCGCTTTCTCCAGCGCTTCGATGCCGTTCACCGCTTCGTCCACCGTGTAGCCGGCAGATTCGAGAATGGTACGGTGGAACATGCGAACGGTAGCCGCGTCGTCGACTATGAGGATGCGTTTCATCGTGGCTCCAGGGGCTTTTGGTAGACGATGGCTTCGGGAAACTTGCGCACCTTGTAAAGGGACGAGATGCGGCTCATGGACTCGGAATGCCCCAGCAGGATGAAGCCGCCGGGGTTGAGCGCGTCGTAGAAGGTTTCCGCCGCTGACTTGCGGGAGACGTCGTCGAAATAGATCAGGAGATTGCGGCAGAATACGACGTCGAAGTTGCGGTAGGGGCGGGTATCGGCGCGGTCGGACAGGTTCACTCGGGTGAACTCCACCGCACTGCGCAATTCATCGCTGATCTGGTAATTCTCGCCGCTGCGGGCAAAGTGCTTCTGCAGGATGCGACCGGGCAGTTGCTGAACCGCCCTTTGCGAGTAGATGCCCTGGCGCGCCAGGGCAAGGATGCGAGTATCGATGTCCGAGGAGACGATCTCCACATCCCAGTCGTTCAGCCCGGCCCAGTATTCGAGCAGGTAGATGGCAATGGAATAGGGCTCCTCCCCCGACGAGGAGGGAATCACCCAGATGCGGATCGGGCCGCTATCCTGCTTGCGCGCGGTGATCTCAGGCAGGATCGAATCCACCAGGCACTTGAACTGGTAGTCCTCCCGGAAGAAGTAGGTTTCATTCACCGTCATCAGGTTGGTGAGCTGCTGCAACTCCTCGCCGGAAGCCTGGAAACGCAGCAGGGTGAAATAGCTGCGAAAGCTGTCGCTGACAGTGGCCTCGATCCGCTCCGCCAGTCGCTTGTCGACGAAGTAGCGCTTGGTGCCGTCGAACTGGATGCCGGTCTTGCGATAAAAGAATTCCCTGAACTTCTGGAAGTCTTCTTCGCTGATACTGATGTCAGCCATGGAGGCTCATCCTTCGGCGATGCGTTTCAGGGCCAGGTCGGCGGCGAACTGGATATAGGGCTCGTCGGCAAAGCGCGCCTTGAGCCGTTTGAGGGGTGCGCCGGCGGCCGCAGAGCCCACCTCGCCGAGCAGATCGACGGCGGTAGCGCAGACGTTGACCTCTGCGTCGTGTTCGATGACCTCGATCAGCCAGGGCTCCACGCCGGGATGGCGCAGGGATTCCAGAATGTTGACGGCGAAGATGCGCAAGTCAGCGTCCGGGTCGGCCAGCAACCCGCGCATGATGGGAGCCACCTCGTCGGGCAGTTGTTGCATGGCCTCGATGGCCTCGTTGCGCAGGGAGGCATCCTGGCTGCGCAGACATTCCACCAGGCCGGCCACGGCCGTCCCATCGCCCAGGCCGGTCAGGGTGGAGAAGATGATCTCCCGCACTGAGGCGTCATCCTCGCGCCGCAGACGTGACACCAAATCGCCCGCCGCCTCGTGGCAGTCGGCCAGGTCCCTGGCCGCCCAACGCCGCACCATGGGGTCGGGGTTGTCCAGTTCCAGCACCAGGCTGGCGCAATCACGCGGCATCTTGCGCTCGTCCTGGGCAACCGCATCGCTGGTTCGATTCTTGATGAAAGCCATGGCTTCCCCTTTAGCGGCCGGCCCAGACATTGAGTTGGGGGGCGATCTTTTCCAGCGGCAACACCAGACTGGCGCCGCCGCGCTCGATGAGTTCGGCGGGCATGCCGAATACCACCGCGGTTTCTTCCGATTCTGCGATCGTCCGACCGCCGCGCTTTTTGAGCTCGGTAAAGGCATCGGCTCCGTCGTAGCCCATGCCGGTGAGCATCACGCCCACCACCCGCGCCGGGTCGTAGTGCTCGAGTACCGAGCGGCCAAGCAGTTCCACCGACGGGTGCCAGAGAAACTCCCGGGTTTCCGGCCTGGAGATGACTGTTGGTCTGCCGCCGCGCTGCACGACCTGCATGTCGGCGCCGCCCTTGGCGACATAGATCGTGCCGGCTTCGATGGCCATCGGTGAGGCGGCTTCAACCACCCGAAGCAGGCAAATACTGGCCAGTCGTTCGGCAAAGGACTTGGTGAAGGCGCCCGGCATGTGCTGGGCCACCAGCACGGGCCAGGGATAGTCGGCGGGCAAACAGGGCAGGATGTCTTCCAGGGTGCGCGGACCTCCAGTGGACACGCCGATCACGACCAGGCCATCGCCGGCGACGCCGCGACGTATGGCGACCGGGCGCTGTGGCGGTTTCTCGCGCTCCTCGCGCAGGCGCTGCGCCAGTCCCCGGATGGTGCTGCCGCCCTTCAGTTTGGCGCGAGCGGCGGTGCGCACCTTGCCGACCAGTTCCTCGCGGATCTCGCCGATGGACAGGGAGATCGTGCCGCCCGGTTTGGCGATGTAGTCCACGGCGCCCAGGTTCAGGGCCTCGAAGGTGGCCAGGGCCCCTTTCTCGGTCAGGGACGAGACCATCACCACCGGCACCGGCCGCTCCACCATGATCAGCGACAGGGCGGTGATGCCGTCCATTTCCGGCATGTTGATGTCGAGGGTGACGACATCGGGCTGGAAGTCGCGGTTTTCCTCCACGGCCTCCCGCCCGTTGCGCGCCTGGTGGATCAGGAAGTCGCCTTCCTCCTGAAACAGGCTGGTCAACTGCCGGCGCATCAACGCCGAATCATCGACTACGAGCAGCTTGATCATGGCTGTGTTCCAGGTCGGATCAGGCCGCCATCCGGGCGAGGTCATCCAGGTCGTTGCGCTCGACCAGATGGTTGGGGTCGATCAGCTGCACCATGCGCTTCTGCTTCTCCAGGTTGGCCATGCGCGCCAGCAGTCTGGCCTGATCGGCGGACAGGCGCGGCGCCGGTTCGATGGCGGCCTTGTGGATCTTCAGCACTTCGGCCACCGAGTCGACGATGAAGCCGGTCCGCACGCCCTCGATCAGGAACACCATGACGCGCTGTCTATCCGAGCGTTCGACCGTTTCCAGACCAAGCCGGCGGCGCAGATCGATCACCGGCAGCACGGCGCCGCGCAGGTTGATCACGCCTTCGACGAAGGGGGGCGCCTTGGGCACATGAGTCAGTTCCTCGGGCACCCGCACAATTTCCTGCACGCTATCGATGGGCACCCCATATTCTTCATTGCCCAGGCGGAATACCACCACCTGTTCGTCGTCGTCGTCGGCGTCGTCTTCGAGCTCGGCCGTCGTCGCCCGTTCCTCGTCATCACTCAGCTTGTCCACGGACTTCAAAGCCTCCTTCACGGATGTATGGCCGAACAGGTTGGCGGCGGAAATGATCGATACCAGCCGCTTGCCACCGTCGAGCCGGCAGATTTCGGAGATGTCGGCGAGTTCGCCTTCGCGCGCCAGCAGCGGGGGCATGACGTCCACCTCCGACTTGGCAACCCGCAGAACTTCGTTGACGTTGTCCATCACCACCCCTACCGAGGCGGAACCCAGGGCCACCACCACGATGCGGCTGTGCTCGTTGGCTTCCTGGGGCGGCAAGGCAAACATGCGGCGCAGGCTGACCAGGGGCAACAGGCGATGGCGCAGGGTCATCACGCCGAGGACGTGGGCCTCCGAATGAGGCACGTGGATGATCTGCTCCGGCACCTGAACGATCTCCTGCACGTCCTCGATGGCGATGGCGTATTCCTGGCCGGCCACGTCGAAGCTCACCAGTTGCAGTTCGTCGCTGGTTTCCTCTTCCTCGCCCGCCTCGCCGTTCGCCAGGCTGCCAGCCATGCCGGTGTTGCGGGCCACGGCGGCGATCTCGGCGAATTCCTGGGCGATCAGCTTGGCGAAATCCAGCACCATGATCATGGTGTGGCCGCCCACATCCTTGATAATGCCGGACAGCAGTTCCGTGTTGACCGTGCTGCGGATGCTCTCGACGCCCTCGATGCGGGCGGATTCCACGCCCACCACGCTGGCGACCCGATCCACCACGAAGCCCAGTGGCTGGCCGATATCGATCACCAGGGCGCGGGTGGCGTCGTCGTGTGCCCGCTCCTCGAAGCCGAAGATGCGGCGCAGCGAAATGATCGGCAGGACCTTGCCGCGCAGGTTCGACAGGCCGTCCAGGGCGGCCGGCGCCAGGGGCACGCGTACCACGTCCGGCACCCGGATGATTTCCTGCACCGGCTTCATGTCGACGGCGAACACTTCGTCGCCGGCGATAAAGGTGACGAACTGTTGGGTATCGGATTCCGCGCTGTCGAGGAGGTCATCCTCCAGCAGCGTGCCGTCCACCCGTTCCAGGGGTTCATTGCTCATGACACTCTCCTTGGGTTCGGGGCATCAGGCGCTTTGCAGTTCGTCAGCCAGGGAGGCGATTTCCTCGATGGCGGCGGCCAGTTCCTCGGCGCCCTGCGACTGCTGCTTGGCGGCGGCGGCGGCTTCGGTGGCGGCCTTGTCGGCTTCGGCGGCGGCAGCGGAAATCTGCTCGATGCCCTTTTTCACCTGGCCGATGGCGGCGGCGATTTCGTTGGAGGCGGCGAGAATCTCGGCCGTCCCCTTTTCCACGTCGGCGATATCGGTCTCGATGGTGATCAGGTTGGCAGTGCTGGCCTTGGCCTTCTCCACTTCGGAAAGGGCAGCGGCAAGGATTTCATCCAGGTCGCGGCCGACCACGCCGATCTGGTCCTGGACCGCCTTCACCAGGTCCTTGATCCGGTCGGCATTCTCGGCCGAGTCATGGGCCAGGTTGCGGATGTCGGTGGCCACCACTACGAAGCCCTTGCCGAACTCGCCGGCGCGCGCCGCTTCGATGGAACCATTGACGGCCAGCATGTTGGTCTGGATCGACACCGTGGTGATCGCGTCGACGATCTTGTCGATGCGCCGTGACACCAGGGCCAGGTCCTTGATCTGCTTGATGCTGCCGCGCGTCGCCTCGCCCGAGGTGGTGATGCCGGTGATCAGGGAGTCGATGGCGGTCTTGTTGACGCCGAGCAGGCTCTTGATTGCCAGGACTTTCTCACCGCCGGCGGTGGCGCGTACCTGGGCCAGTTCGACACCCTTCTCGATCTGGCTGATCGCGGCGGACGATTCCTCGGCGGCGGCAGCCTGGACTTCAGAACCTTTGCGGATCTGTTCGATGGCGGCCATGATCTGGGCACCGGAGCGATTGATCTCCTGTACGGCGGAGGAGAGTTCCTCGGCGGCGGAAGCGACTTCCTCGGCGCTCTTGGCTACGTCGGTAGAGTTCTTCAGGTCTTCCGCGATTTCCGACAGGCTTTGCGCCGCCTGCTCGCTCTGGGCTAGGGCCTGGGCCTGTTCGGCGACAGTCTTGGCGGCCTCCTCGGCGGCGGCGGACTGCTCCTCGGCGGCGGCGGCGATGTCCTGGGAGCCTTTCAGCGCCTGTTTGGCCGCCGCATCGGACTGAGTAGCGCCAGTGGCGATCTCGCGCACGCCCTTGACGATGTCGATGGCGTCGACGCGGATCTGTTCCAGTTGGGCGGTGATGGTCTTGCCGTTCTCCACTTCACCCTCGATGGTCTTGGCGGCGCCGCCGATGCCTTCGGCGATCACCTTCACTTCCTGCTGGATCTGGCCCACCAGGTCGGAGATCTGCTTGGCGCTTTTCTCCGAGGTTTCCGCCAGGGTGCGCACTTCATCAGCCACCACGGCGAAGCCCTTGCCGTGCTTGCCGGCCCGCGCTGCCTCGATGGCGGCATTGAGCGCCAGCAGGTTGGTCTGGTCGGCGATGCGGGCGACGGCCTTGACGATGTCGCCAATACTGGCGGCCTGCTTCTCCAGTTCTGCCACCATTTCCACTGAACCGGCCTGTCGCTGCGCCGCCACGCCGACGTTGGTGATCATGACGGCGATGTCGCCACTGGTCTTGGTAACCAGGGCCTGGGTCGCTTCCGACTTGGTCTGGCTGACGTCGGCGTTCTGCAACTGGCGTGTGATCGAAGCGCCCACCTGGGTGAATGCGGCCAGGGATTCCTGGGCAGCGCCCGAGGCCTCTTCCGCACCGGTGGCGATCTGGTCGCTCGAACGCTTCAGTTCCTCGGCCGCCGAAGCCGCCTCGTTGATGCCCGATGACAGTTGGCCGGTGGCTGCCGCGATGCGCTCTGCCGCCTGCTGCTGCTTGCCCAGGGTGCGGGCCTTCTTGCGCTGGGCTTCCGCTTCGCGGGCGGCCAGAGCAGCGGACTTGCCTTCAGTGGAGGCGGAAGTCGTGGTGGGGGTGACTGTTTTTTTTACGAGGGCCATGCTGCCGTCTCCTGTAAGGGTGAACAACGTGAACTAGCGAGCACCCTGAGGGCACTGGAAAACCGGATCGGGTGCCGAGGTGGGGATCGAAAATCGCGACGGGCAGGCAGGAAAGCCGGGTAACCACAGTCATGGGCGGAGTGCATGCAGGTATGAGAATTCCGACCCTTGCAGGCTATCGAAGCAATGCGCCTGGATAAATACCGGGTCGGTAGTAGGCCCTTTACCGAGAACCCGTTAGGCAACTACCGGGAATCCGGTATTTTTCGACTGGGTGGTCCGACGCATGTTGCCCACCGGTCAACCCGGGTAGTCAACATGCGTCGGACGTATCGGCTACTCCGAACCCTGTTCCTCCGGGATCTTTCCGTTAAAAAGCCGCCCTGGCCGCGAGCCCGATCCGGATCGCCCGCTGGCGACGGCTTTCGGTGTCTACATGTTCCCTGTCCCGTTTCAAGAACGTCAACGACAGTCTGGGCCATCTGGTCGGCGATGAATTCGTCGTGCTGCTGGAGAAGGGTATCAGCCAATCCGGGCGATTGTCGTCCTATGCGATGGCATGGCCGGCTGATTGCATGGGCTTACATGCACCGGCATTGCTCAAAAGTGGCTACATGGTGGCTACACGGGGAAAAAATAGGCAAAGCGTGGACAAAAAAGGCCACTTCAAAAAGTGGCCTAAGTCCTTGATTTCTGGCGGAGAGAGTGGGATTCGAACCCACGGTAACGCAATGCGCTACGCCGGATTTCGAATCCGGTGCTTTCGACCACTCAGCCATCTCTCCACTTCAATTGCGGTTAATTTTCAGCGCTTGGCTGACCCGCATTTCCTGTCAAGACTGGTCATATCCAGGAAAGGGCGGCATTCTAACTGCATTCCCAATATGCCGGCACTAGAAAAGATGACTCGGTTGATGTGGATTTTACGGTTCTGGTGGGCTTTAACCGGCCTTGCTGGGCTGTCTTTGTTGGCGGGTTGTACGCCGTCGCCGTTGCCGCCACCGGAGCAATCCGGTGAGTTGGTGGTGGTGACGCGGAATAGCCCGACCACCTATTTTCTCGATATCGAGTCCAATCCTTCCGGTTTCGAGTTTGACCTGGCGAGTCGCTTCGCTGCTGAGCAGGGCTGGAAAGTCCGCTTTGTGGTGGCGGAGACGCTGGATGAGTTGCTGGAAATCGTTGCTGGTGGCCAGGCGCATATCGCGGCAGCGGGTCTTACTGCGAGCGAGTCACGCCGGCGAACACTGCAATTTGGTCCGACCTATGGGCAGGTCAAGGAATATCTGGTGTGCGGACCGAATGTCAAGTTGCCGCGCGAGGTGAAAGATTTGGTCGGGTTGCGCGTCGAAGTGGTGGCCGGTAGCAGCCATGCCGAGCATCTCAAGCTTTATCAGCGAAAGATTCCCGCCTTGCAATGGGTGGCGCTGGATGTGGCGAGTTCGGACGATAGCCTGGATGTGGCGCGCAACTTCCATCCTCTGTTGCGTCAGGCGTTTGTTTTGTCGAGTGCGCAGCCGCAGGCCTGGCTGGTTGGGAAGGATATGCCGACGCGGTTTTCCCGCCAGTTGGCGGCGTTTTTCAAAGAGTTGGAGAAGGACCGCGCTTTGGTGAAGCTGCGCGAGCGTTACTTCGGCCATGTCACGCGCCTGAAGGAAGCGGATGTGCGCGGCATTCTGGAGAAACGCGGCACGCTGCTGCATGAGTTCAGGCCGCATCTGCACGCGGCGCAGGTTGAAACCGGGCTCGATTGGCGCCTGCTGGCGGCGGTGGCGTATCAGGAGTCGCAGTGGGACGCGCATGCGGTGTCGTTTACCGGCGTGCGCGGTTTAATGATGCTGACCGAGCAAACCGCCGACCACCTGGGCGTGAAGGATCGGCTTGATCCGCGCGAAAGCATCCTGGGTGGCGCACGCTACATCA